>Ga0209717_1001937_pt1 | contig 20943 bp, 19 predicted proteins | sample AD_UKC048_MetaG_FD_184418 | JGI IMG/M metagenome (GOLD analysis project Ga0209717, IMG submission 184418) | Active sludge microbial communities of municipal wastewater-treating anaerobic digesters from USA - AD_UKC048_MetaG (SPAdes) (version 2) | ecosystem: Engineered > Bioreactor > Anaerobic >... | reverse complement strand
GGCCACGTCCCAGCCGCGGGCGGCGGCCAGGCGGGCGGTGGCGGCGCCGATGCCACGGCTGGCACCGGTGATCAGCAGGATGGGGGCGGCCATGGTCATGGTGCGGGCAGATGCAGATCAAGAAGCAGGCATGCGGGCAGGGTGATCAGGGTTGTCCCCAGGCCCATGGCTGGGCGAGACTCCGGACTTCGCCGCCGTGCCGATGTTGGCACGGCCCTGAGCACGCCCGTGCCCCATCCGCCTTCGCCCACCACCATGCACAGCCACGACACCCCCGCTGCCACCGACTGGCTGGCCGAACGCCAGGCCGCCGACCAGCGTGCCCGCGACGAGGCCTTCAGCCTGCCGCTGGACCAGATCGACGTGACCAAGCCGCGGCTCTACCAGGACGACAGCATCGGCCACTACTTCGCCCGCCTGCGGCGCGACGCGCCGGTGCATTGGCACGAAAACGCCTTCTACGGCGGCTTCTGGTCGGTCACCCGCTACAACGACATCATGGCGGTGGACACCAACCACGCGGTGTTCTCGTCGGACTGGACCAACGGCGGCATCAGCCTGTTCGACGGGCCGATGGACGCGCGCCTGCAGATGTTCATCGCGATGGACCCGCCCAAGCACGATGAACAGCGCAAGACGGTCAGCCCCATCGTGGCGCCTGCCAACCTGGCGGCCTTTGCCGGCACCATCCGCCAGCGCACCCAGCGCGTGCTCGACAGCCTGCCGCGCGACGAGCCCTTCAACTGGGTGGAGCGGGTGTCGATCGAGCTGACCACGCAGATGCTGGCCACGCTGTTCGACTTTCCGTTCGACGAGCGCCACAAGCTCACCCGCTGGTCGGACGTGGCCACCTCGGTGCCCGGCACCGACAAGATCACCGCCAGCCCCGAGGCCCGGCTGGCCGAACTGGGCCAGTGCGCGGCCTACTTCGGCAAGCTGTGGAACCAGCGGGTGAATGCCGACCCCGGGCCCGACCTGATCAGCATGCTGGCCCACGGCCCGGCCACGCGCAACATGAGCCCGCAAGAGTTCCTGGGCAACATCCTGCTGCTGATCGTGGGCGGCAACGACACCACCCGCAACAGCATGACCGGCGGCGTGCTGGCCCTGCACCAGCACCCGGGCGAATGGGCCAAGCTGCGCGCCAACCCGGCGCTGGTCGACAGCCTGGTGCCCGAGATCATCCGCTGGCAGACCCCGCTGCCGCACATGCGCCGCACCGCGCTGGCCGATGCCGTTGTCGGCGGCCAGCAGATCCGCAAGGGCGACAAGGTGGTGATGTGGTACCTGTCGGGCAACCGCGATGAATCGGTGATCGACCAACCCGAGGCCCTGGTGATCGACCGGCCGCGGCCGCGCCAGCACCTGAGCTTCGGCTTCGGCATCCACCGTTGCGTGGGCAACCGCCTGGCCGAGCTGCAGCTGAAGATCCTGTGGGAGGAGATCCTGCAGCGCTTCCCGCGCATCGAGGTGGTGGGCGCGCCGCAGCGCACGCTGTCGAACTTCGTGCGCGGCTACACCCACCTGCCGGTGGTGATCCCGGGTTGAGGCAGGCCGCGCCAGCCTGCGGCGGCGTCAGCCGCGGCCGAAGCGCTGCGCAATCGCGGCGAGCAGGTCCATCAGGTCGGCCTGCAGGCGGCCGAAGCCGTCGTGCTTCTGCAGCGTGGCCTGGTCCATGTACAGCCGCTTGTTCACTTCGAGCTGCAGGCTGTGGAAGCCGGCGGACGGATTGGCGTAGGCGCGCACCAGCTCCACACCCTTGAACGGGTCGTTCACCTTCACGTCGTAGCCCCGGGCGGTGAGTTCCTCACGCACGAAGGCGGTGAATGCAGGCGCGCAGGTGGTGCCATCGCGGTCGCCCAGCACCACATCGGCGCGTGGCTGGCCGGGGCCGCCCTCGCCCATGGCACCGCTCACCGCATTCATCGAGTGGCAATTGATGTGGAACACCTGCCCATGCCGCGCGTGGGCGGCCTGCAGCAGGCCTTGGAGGGCCTGGTGGTAGGGCGCATGGCAGCGCGCGATGCGCTGGCGCAGTTCCTGCACTGTGAGCTTGCGGTTGTAGATTGGCCGCCCGTCGTCCAGCGTGCGCCACACCAGCGACTTGCCGATGCGCGCCTTGCCACTGGGCACCAGCTCACCGGGCCAGGGCGCGTCCAGCAGGTCGGTGTCGATGTCGCCGGCATGGCGGTTGGGGTCGAGGTAGGTGCGTGGAAATTGCGCCGCCAGCAGCGGGATGCCCCGCTCGGTGGCCGGAAGGTACAGCTCGTCGATGAAACAGTCTTCGCCATCACGCAGGTCGGATTCGGGCAGCGCAGACCCGAAGTCCGCCGGCATGCGCGTCCCGGAATGGGGGGAATCCAGCACCAGCGGCAGCGCCGCCTGCCGGGGGCCATGGATGCGGAGCACGTCGTCGTTGGTCATGTGCCGCAGTATCCGCCTGTCGGCCCCCGCAGGCGCGCACCTGTTCGGGGCGACCCCGATAGCCTGCTCCGTTGCAACCGATAGCATGGCGCACCCGGCGGGCACCTGTCCGCCACCCAGACTTTTGCATCCGACCCTTGGAGCTCCGCATGGACAAGCATGAATCCAACATCCGCCACCTGATCAACGAGGTGCGCGACGGCAAGCTGCCGCGCCGCAACTTCATTTCGCAGATGGTCGGCCTGGGCCTGACCGCGCCGATGGCCGGCATGCTGCTGATGCACGCCGGCGTGGCCAATGCGCAGACGACCATTCCCTACAAGGGCACCAAGCGCGGCGGTGGCGGCACGCTCAAGCTGATCTACTGGCAGGCGGCGGTGCACCTGAACCCGCACTTCGCCGGCGGCACGAAAGACCAGGACGCCAGCCGCATCTTCTATGAGCCGCTGGCCGGCTGGGACACCGAGGGCAACCTGGTGCTGGCGCTGGGCGCCGAGATCCCGTCGAAGGAAAACGGCGGCTTGAGCGCCGATGGCCGCTCGGTCACCTGGAAGCTGAAGAAGGGCGTCACCTGGCACGACGGCAAGCCCTTCACCGCCGACGACGTGGTGTTCACGGCCCAGTACGCCGGTGACCCGACCACCAGCACCGTGACCGTGGCCACCTACAAGGACCTGAAGGTCGAGAAGATCGATTCGCACACGGTCAAGATCACCTACCCCAAGGCCACGCCGTTCTGGGCCGAGGCGCTGACCGGCATCTTCGGCTGCATCCTGCCCAAGCATGTGTTCGAGGGCTTCACCGGCGCCAAGTCGCGCGAGGCGGCGGCCAACACCAAGCCGGTGGGCACCGGGCCGTACAAGATCGTCGACTTCAAGCCCGGTGACAGCCTGGTGGCCGAGGCCAACATGGCCTACCACGTGCCCAACCAGCCGTTCTTCGACCGGCTGGAGATCAAGGGCGGTGGCGACGCACTGAGCGCCGCCCGCGCCGTGCTGCAGACCGCCGAGTACGACCTGGCCTGGAACCTGGCCGTGGAAGACGAACTGCTCAAGCGCCTGGAAGGCGCCGGCAAGGGCCGCATGGAGTTCTATGCCGGCAGCGACATCGAGTTCGTCAGCCTCAACGTGACCGACCCCTGGAAGGAAGTGGACGGCGAGCGCGCCAGCGCCAAGAGCAAGCACCCCGCCTTCACCGACAAGGCGGTGCGCGAGGCCATGAGCCTGCTGGTCGACCGCAAGAACATCGGCGAGCAGATCTACGGCCGCGGCGCGGTGGTCACCAGCAACTTCCTGAACAACCCGCCGCGCTTCCGCAGCCCGAACACCAAGTACGAGTTCAACATCGACAAGGCCAACCAGGTGCTGGAGGCCGCTGGCTGGAAGAAGGGCGCCGACGGCATCCGCGCCAAGGGCGACGTGAAGCTGAAGTTCGTGTTCCAGACCTCGGTGAGCGGCCCGCGCCAGAAGTGCCAGGCCATCATCAAGGACGCCTGCACCAAGGCCGGCATCGACCTGGAGCTGAAGAGCGTGGTGGCCGCGGTGTTCTTCGGCAGCGATGCCGCGAACCCCGACACGTACCAGAAGTTCTGGGCCGACATGCAGATGTTCACCACCACCATGGGCAGCCCTGATCCTCAGGTGTTCATGGAGCAGTTCACCACGGCCCAACTGTCCCAGAAGGCCAACAAGTGGAGCAGCCGCAACCTGGCCCGCTGGTCCAACGCCGAGTTCGACGCCGCCCACGCTGCCGCCCAGGTCGAGTTCGATCCGGTGAAGCGGGCCGCCCTGTTCATCAAGATGAATGACCTGGTGGTCAACGACAAGCACATCATCCCGCTGTTCGCCCGCCCGCGGCCGTTCGGCATCCTGAACAAGCTGCGGCCGGTGCTGTCGGCCTGGGACAACGCCACCTGGTCCATCGGCTACTGGACTCGCGACGCTTAAGCCCACCCCCGTAGCGGCTTCGCCGCTCCCCCTCAAGGGGGCCGAGCCCGGACAAGCCAGGTCCAGTGGACCTGGCTTGCCTGGCGAGGGGCCGGGCCGCGAGGCCCGGCGCGGCCTGCAAGGCACGCGAGTGGCCCTCTTTGCGCACCTGATCTGAATTCCCCTTGCTCAACTACATCATCCGCCGCCTGCTGATCGCGCTGCCCAGCCTGCTGGGCATCAGCCTGGTGCTGTTCACCGTGCTGGCGCTGGCACCTGGCGACCCGTTCGAGGAACTGGCCAACAACCCCAACGTGCCACCCGAGGTGCGCATGGCGCTGCGGGCGCAGTTCGGGCTGGACGACCCGATCTGGCAGCGCTACGTGAGCTGGCTCTCCAGCATGCTGCAGGGCGACTGGGGCTTCTCCTTCGTCAGCCGCATCGACGTGGACACGCTGATCGGCCAGCGCATCGGCGTCACCATCGCGGTGATCGGCATGTCGCAGGTCGTCGCCCTGCTGGTGGCGCTGCCGGTGGGTGTGCTGGCTGCCGTCAAGCCCTACAGCTGGTTCGACCGCATCGCCAGCACGGTGGCGTTCATCGGCTTCTCGCTGCCCACCTTCTTCACCGGTGTGCTGTTCATCCTGCTGTTCTCGGTGCAGCTGGGCTGGCTGCCCTTCGTCTACCGGGCTGACCTGTCGTCCACCGGCTGGCAGTGGTGGGTCGACCAGTTCAAGCAGTCGATCATGCCGATCATGGTGCTCGGGCTGTTCCAGGCGGCCAGCTGGATGCGCTATGTGCGCTCGGCCGTGCTGGACGTGATCCGGCTCGACTACGTGACCACCGCCCGCAGCAAGGGCCTGGGCGAGCGGGCGGTGATCAACAAGCATGTGGTGCGCAACGCGTTGATCCCGGTGGTCACGCTGGTGGCGCTGCAGATGCCCGCCGTGTTCGGCGGCGCCATCGTCACCGAGCAGATCTTCCGCATCCCCGGCATCGGCAGTCTGCTGATCGACGCCATCCTGCGCAACGACACGCCGGTGATCATGGCGGTCACCTTCGTCTTCAGTTGTCTCGTGATCTTCTTCAACCTGGTTGCCGACGTGCTCTATGGCTGGCTCGACCCCCGCATCAGCTACCGCTGACCCGGTAGACAACAGCGCGGCCGGCCGAGCGCCGGGCCGCCCCAAGCCGGCCGGCAGCCCCCTCGGGGGGCCGGGCGGCGTACCCGCCGCTCGGGGGGCTCCAGGTCTCTGGGCCGAAGCCTGGAAGCGCTTCAAGCGCCACCGCCTGGCCTACTGGAGCCTGTGGCTGCTGGGGGCGCTGGTGGCCGCCGTGCTGCTGGGCCCGCTGTTCTACAAGGTGGGCATCAACGAGGTCGACTTCAGCTCGAAGTTGGCATCGCCTTCCTGGCAGCACCCGATGGGCACCGACGACCTGGGCCGCGACATCCTGGCGCGGGTGCTGTATGGCGGCCGCATCTCGCTGGCGGTGGGGCTGGCGGCCATGCTGATGGCCGTGACCGTGGGCGTGTTCATCGGCGCGGTGGCCGGCATGGCGCGCGGCTGGGTCGACGCGGCACTGATGTGGGTGACCGACCTGTTCCTCAGCCTGCCCCAGTTGCCGCTGCTGCTGCTGCTGATCTTTCTGTTCCGCGAGCCGCTGAAGGCGGCCTTCGGCCTGGAGATCGGCATCTTCATCCTGATCGTGGTGGTGATCGGCGGCTTCCGCTGGATGCCGGTGGCACGGCTGGTGCGGGCGCAGTTCTTCAGCCTGCGCGAGAAGGAATTCGTCGAGGCCGCACGCGCGCTGGGGGCCAGCACGCCGCGCCAGGTGGTCCGCCACATCCTGCCCAACAGCCTGGGGCCGGTGATCGTGGCCGGCACCATCGACATCGCCGCGGCCATCATCGCCGAGAGCACGCTCAGCTTCCTGGGCCTGGGCTTCCCGCCCGACGTGCCGACCTGGGGCCGCATCCTGTATGACGGGCGCGACTACATGGACCTGGCCATGCACTGGGCCCTGTTCCCCGGCATCGCCATCTTCCTGACCGTGCTGACCATCAACTTCATCGGCGACGGCTTGCGCGACGCGCTCGATCCCAGAAGAGTCCTCTGATGCCTTTGCTCGACATCCGCGGGCTCAAGACCCACTTCAAGACCGACGACGGCTGGCTGCATGCGGTTGACGGCGTCGACCTGGCCATCGACGCCGGCGAGACGGTGTGCGTGGTCGGTGAATCCGGCTGCGGCAAGAGCGTCACCGCCAAGACGGTGATGAAGCTCATCGACATGCCGCCCGGCAAGATCGTGGCCGGCCAGGTGCTGTGGCAGGGGCGCGACCTGGTGCCGCTGCCGCCCGAGGAGATGCAGAAGATCCGCGCCAAGGAGATCGCCATCATCTTCCAGGAGCCGATGACCAGCCTGAACCCGGTGTACACCGTGGGCGCGCAGATCGCCGAGTCCATCCGCCTGCATGAGGGCCTGAGCAAGCGCGAGGCCATGAACCGCGCGGTCGAGATGCTCAAGTTGGTGAACATCCCCACGCCCGAGCGGCGGGTCAACGACTACCCGCACCAGTTCAGCGGCGGCATGCGCCAGCGGGTGATGATCGCCATCGCCCTGGCCTGCAACCCCAAGCTGCTGATCGCCGACGAGCCCACCACCGCGCTGGACGTCACCATCCAGGCGCAGATCCTGGACCTGATGGTCGAGCTGAAGGACCGCCTGGGCATGGCCATCATGCTGATCACCCATGCCATGGGCGTGGTGGCCGAAACCGCCCAGCGCGTGGTGGTGATGTACGCCGGCAAGGTGGTGGAAGAAGCCAGCGTGGAAGACCTGTTCGCCCGCCCGCGCCATCCCTACACCCAGGGCCTGATCCGCAGCATCCCGCGCATCGACACCGCCGCCACCCACAAGGTGCGGCTCGAAGCCATCGGCGGCACCGTGCCCAAGCTGATCAACCCGGCCGAAGGCTGCCGTTTTGCCGACCGCTGCAAGCACGCCATGCCGGCCTGCCGCACGGCCACGCCAGCCCTGGTGGAAGCCAAGCCGGGCCACAAGGTGGCCTGCATCCTGGAGGCGGCCCTGTCATGAGCAAGGCACCCCTGCTGAAGGTGGAAGGGCTGGTCAAGCACTTCCCGGTCAAGGGCGGCATCCTGGGCCGCACGGTCGACAAGGTGCATGCGGTCGACGGCGTCAGCTTCACGCTGCAGGCCGGCGAGACGCTGGGCGTGGTGGGTGAATCCGGCTGCGGCAAGAGCACCACCGGCCGCTGCATCCTGCGCCTGATCGAGCCCACCGCAGGCACGGTGTGGTTCGAAGGCAAGAACGTCACCGCCATGGGCAAGACCGAACTGCGGTCGATGGCGCGCGACATGCAGATCATCTTCCAGGACCCGTATGCCAGCCTGAACCCGCGCATGACGGTGCAGGCCATCATCGGCGAGGCGCTGACCATCCACAAGCTCACGCCCGACCCGGCGGCCTACGAGGCGCGCATCGTCGACCTGCTGCAGACGGTGGGGCTGTCGGCCGACCACCTGCGGCGTTATCCGCATGAGTTCTCGGGCGGCCAGCGCCAACGGATCGGCATTGCCCGGGCGCTGGCGGTCAACCCCAAGCTGATCGTCTGCGACGAGGCGGTGAGCGCGCTCGACGTGTCGATCCAGGCCCAGGTGATCAACCTGCTGGAAGACCTGCAGAGCCAATTCGGCCTGACGTATCTCTTCATCGCCCACGACCTGAGCGTGGTCGAGCACATCAGCGACCGGGTGGCGGTGATGTACCTGGGCCGCATCGTCGAGATTGCGGCGTCGAAGGACCTGTACACCCGGCCGCAGCACCCCTACACCGAGGCACTGCTGTCGGCCGTGCCCATCCCTGACCCGACGGTCAAGCGCAAGCGCATTCCGCTGCAGGGCGACGTGCCGAACCCGATCAAGCCGCCGCCGGGCTGCCACTTCCACACCCGCTGCCCGATGGCGCAGAAGGGGCTGTGCGACGTGCAGTCGCCGGTGCTGAAGCCGGCCGGCGCCGACGGCCACATGGTGGCCTGCCACCTGCGACCGGCCTGACCTGGGGCGGCGCCGCGTGGCGCGTGGCGCCGCGGGCGGGCGCCCGACGGCCAGCCGGCAGAATGCCGCCATGGCCAAAGACTTCGACTCCATGGAAGACAGCAACCGCAGCGGCAATGCGCCGTGGCATGCGGTGTCCGATCCCGCGCGGCGGGTGTGGCTGCAGGGCGGGCTGGGCACGGCGCTGGCCGCCGCCTTCGGGCCGCTGGCGGCGGGGTTGTCGGGCTGCGCCACGGCACAGGGCGGCGGGCAGAAGCTCGGCTTCCAGTCGGTGCCGCCCACACGCGGCGACACGGTGGTGGTGCCACCCGGCTACACCGCCCAGGTGGTCGCGCCCTGGGGCGAGCCCGTGGGCATCGCCGGCAACATGCCGGCCTGGCGGCCCGATGCATCGAACAGCGCCGCCGACCAGGCGGTGCAGATGGGCATGCACCACGACGGCCTGCACTTCTACCCGCTGGGCACCGGCGCCGAGGCCAGCCGCCGCGGCCTGCTGGTGATGAACCACGAGTACACCGACGACGGCCTGCTGCACCCTGGCGGACTGGCCGACTGGTCGGCCGAGAAGGTGCGCAAGGGGCAGGCGGCGCATGGCGTGTCGGTGGTCGAGGTGGCGCTGGGCGCGGATGGTTGGCAGCTGGTGCGGCCGTCGCGCCATGCGCGCCGCTTCACCGCCAGCACGCCGTTCGCCGTGGGCGGCCCGGCCGCGGGCCATCCGCTGATGCGCACCGCCGCCGACCCCAGCGGCAGCACGGTGCTGGGCACGCTGAACAACTGCGCATCGGGGATGACCCCCTGGGGCACCTACCTGTCGGGCGAGGAGAACTTCGCCTTCTACTTCAATGGTCCGGCGCAGCCTGACGCCCACCAGCGCCGCTGGGGCATCCGCCCCACCGACTCCATGCGCTGGCACCTGCACGACGAGCGCTTCGACGCCGGCAGGCACCCGAATGAGCCCAACCGCTTCGGCTGGGTGGTCGAGATCGACCCGCACGATCCGGCCAGCACGCCGGTCAAGCGCACCGCGCTGGGCCGAGCCGCCCATGAAGGCGCCTGGGTGGCCACCACCCGCGATGGCCGCGCCGTGGTCTACAGCGGCGAGGACGCCCGCTTCGAATCCATCTACAAGTTCGTCAGCCGCGACCGCATCGCCTCCGGCGGCGGGAACCTGACGAAAGCCCAGGCGAATGCCACGCTGCTGGACCACGGCACGCTCTACGTCGCCCGCTTCGACGCCGACGGCACCGGCCGCTGGCTGCCGCTGGTGCATGGCCAGGGCCCGCTGACGGCCACCAATGGCTTTGCCGACCAGGGCGAGGTGGTGATCAAGGCGCGCCAGGCCAGCGACCTGCTGGGCGCCACCAAGATGGACCGGCCCGAGTGGCTGGCCATCGACCCGAAGACCCGTGAAGTGTTCTGCACCCTCACCAACAACAGCAGCCGCGGCCGGGCAGGCGCGCCGGGGGTGGACGCGGCCAATCCGCGCGCCAACAACGTGATGGGCCAGATCATCCGCTGGGTGGACGACGGCGACTTCGACGGCACCAGCCTGCGCTGGAACCATCTGCTGCTGGCCGGCGACCCGGCGCAGGCCCGCGCCGAGGCGCAGGGCAATGTGCGCGGCGATGTCTTCGCTTGCCCCGACGGCCTGGCCTTCGACCAGCGTGGCGTGCTGTGGATCCAGACCGACATGTCGTCGTCGGCCATGCACCAGGGAGAGCTGGCGCGCTTCGGCAACAACCAGATGCTGGCCTGCGACACCGCCAGCGGCGAGATCCGCCGCTTCCTCACCGGCCCGGTGGGCTGCGAGATCACCGGCTGCACCTTCACGCCCGATGGCCGCACCATGTTCATCAACGTGCAGCACCCGGGGGAATCGCCCAGCGAGCGCAGCGACCCGGCCCAGCCCTCCCGCTTTTCCACCTGGCCCGATGGCCCCGGCGCCACGCGGCCGCGGTCGGCCACGGTGGTGATCCGCAAGGCCGACGGTGGCCTCATCGGCACATGAGCGGCACCTGAGCGGCACCCGAGCGGGACCCGAGCCACCAACGCCATGCGCATCGCCGACATCCAGCAGCGCCTGCAGGCCCTGGGCGCCAAGCCGGTGCACCAGCAGCGGGTGCTGCGCCACTGGACGCATGCGCTGCCGCACACCCACAACAAGCGCCAGCCCGAGCGCTGGCTGCCCAAGGCGGTGCTGGACGATCTGCCCGCGCTGGACGCCGACCTGGCCGGCCTGGTGCGCCTGCTCAGCAGGCATCCCGCCGAGGATGGCTCGGAGCGCCTGCTGCTGGCCCTGGCCGACGGCCAGACGGTGGAGGCGGTGCTGCTGCAGCCCGGGCGCACGCCGGGGCTGTGCGTCAGCAGCCAGGTGGGTTGCGCGGTGGGCTGCCAGTTCTGCATGACCGGCGTGGGCGGCCTGCTGCGCCAGCTGGGCAGCGCCGAGATCGTGGCCCAGGTGGCGCTGGCGCGGGCGCTGCGGCCGGTGCACAAGGTGGTGTTCATGGGCATGGGCGAGCCGGCGCACAACCTGGACAACGTGCTCGAGGCCATCCAGCTGCTGGGCACGGTGGGCCAGATCGGCCACAAGAACCTGGTCTTCTCGACCGTGGGCGACCCGCGCGCCTTCACCGCGCTGATGGCCCTGACCAAAGGACAGGTGCGGCCGGCGCTGGCGCTGTCGCTGCACACCACCGATGCGGCGCTGCGCGAGCGCCTGCTGCCGCGCGCGCCCAGGCTCACGCCCGACGAACTGGTGGACCAGGCCGACGCCTATGCCCGCACCACCGGCTACCCGGTGCAATACCAGTGGACGCTGCTGGACGGCGTGAACGACAGCGACGACGAACTGGCCGGCATCGAGCGCCTGCTGGCAGGCCGCTTCGGCGTGCTGAACCTGATCCCGTGGAACACGGTGGACGGCATGCCGTTCCAGCGCCCCAGCTGGGAACGCGCCGCCGCGATGGCGCGGCACCTGCACCGCCGCGGCATCCTGACCAAGCTGCGGCACTCGGCCGGGCAGGATGTGGAGGGTGGCTGCGGGCAGCTGCGTGCACGTGCAGCGGCCTCGGATGGCGTGCCGGTGGCAGCGCCCACCAGCCGCCGCACCACGCCGGTCAAGCCGCCTGCAGAAACCCCAGCAGCAGGCGGTTGACGGCTTCGGCTTGTTCCTGCTGCACCCAGTGGCCGGCGCCGGGCAGCAGGTGGCAGCCGCGCAGGTCGGCGCAGGCACCGGCCTGCATCGCGGCGAAGGCGCCGGGCCGCTGGTGGATGCCCCAGTCGGCCGCGCCGGCGATGAACAGCGCCGGCACGGTGATGGCGCGGCCGGCCATCAGCTGCTGCTCGGCCTGGCCGGCGGGGTCGGTGCTGTTGCGGTACCAGTTCAGCCCGCCCTGGAAGCCGGTGCGGGCGTACTCGGCCACGTAGACCGCCAGCGCGTCGTCAGGCAGCCAGTGGCAGGCGGCGATCTGGTCGGGCGTTGGCATGTGCGGTGCCACGGTCGACGGCATGGTCTCGGCCGCGTCCATCACGTAATAGGTGGGCAGCTGGGCCAGGGCCTCGGCCGTCCAGCCAGGAAGGGGATGGGGCTGGTTGCCGGGCCAGTCGGCGCTCTTGTGGTGGTAGTAGGCACGCAGGAAGGCGTGCAGGCCCTGTGGCGGGTGGTCCATCTCGGCGGCGCTGGTCGGCCGGCTGTAGTACCACTGGTAGTGCAGGCGTGGGCGCGGCAGCGCGGCCAGGGCGGCATGCACATCGGGCGCCGGGCGCGGCGGGTGGTTTGGCGTGTCGAACGGCAGGCCGGGCGGGCCGCCGAATGTGCCAAGCGGCAGCCCTGGCGGGCCGCCGAAGGGCGCGCTCATCAGCACCACGCGCGGAAACACATCGGGCCGCAGCAGCGCGCACCAGGCCGCCAGCGGCGAGCCGAAGTCATGCCCCACCACCGCATGCACCTGGCGGTGGCCCAGGGCCAGCATCAGGGCCAGCATGTCGCGCACCAGGCTGAACCAGCGGTAGGGCGCCACCGGGGCGTCGGCGCCCGGCGCCCAGCCCGTGGTTCGGCCATAACCACGCAGGTCGGGCGCGATGGCATGGAAGCCAGCCGCCGCCAGCGTCGGCAGCTGGTGGCGCCAGCTGTACGCCAGCTCGGGAAAGCCGTGCAGCAGCAGCACCACCGGGCGGCCTGGCACCCCGTGGCCGGCTTCGAGCAGGTGCATGCGCAGGCCGTTGATGCCGGGCACGAAGCCGCTGCGCACGCCGGGCGGCAGCAGGTGGGCGGGCAGCGGGTCCGGCAGGTCGGTGGGCATCGGGCGGTCTCCAGGGTGCCAGATTGTGTTGGGGCGGCGCCCTAGCATCCGTCACCCACCCGACTGGAGCCCCGCATGCCACTGTCCGATGCCGAAGAAGCGCTGATCGCCCAGGCCGCCACGCTGGCGCACACCCGCATCACGCCGCTGGCACCCACCTGGGAGCGCGAGCGCCGCATCGGCCGCGAGGTGCTGGCCGAAGCGGTGGCCCTGGGCCTCACGCGGCTGCAGCTGCCGGCCAGCCACGGCGGGCTGGACTTCAGCTTTCAGTGCAAGGCGCGGGTGGCCGAGGTGCTGGCCGCCGGCGACTTCGGCTTCTGCATGTCGTGGGTCAACACCGCCAATGTGGCGGCACTGCTGGCGCGCAAGGCCCGCCCGGCAGTGGCCGCGCGGTATGTGGACGACTTGGTGGCCGGCCGCCGCCTGGGCTGCACCGCGCTGACCGAGCCCGGCGCGGGGTCCGACTTCGCCGCCATCACCACCACCGCCACCCGGCTGCCGGGCGGTGGCTGGCGCATCGACGGCGCCAAGGCCTGGATCACCAATGCCGCCGACGCCGACGTGGTGGTGCTGTACGCCCAGACCGAGCCCGGCAGCGGCGGGCGCGGCATCGCCGGCTTCGTGGTCGACGGCCGGCGCGCCGGCTTCATCCGCCAGCCCGGCTATGCGCTGGGCGGCCAGCACACCATCGGCACCGGCGGCTTCACGCTGGACGGCTACATCGCCAGCGACGACGAACTGCTGCACCCGCCGGGCCAGGCCTTCAAGGCCGCCCTGGGCTCGATCAACGGCGCGCGCACCTACATCGCCGCCATGTGCTGCGGCATGGTCGGTGAGGCGCTGCGGGTGGCGCAGGCCCACGGCGCGCAGCGCCAGAGCTTCGGCGTGCCGCTGCAGCAGCACCAGGGCTGGCGCTGGCGCCTGGCCGAGGCCGCCAGCGAACTGGCCGCCTGCCGGGCGATGGTGGCGCAGGCGGCCGAGGCCATCGACGCCGGCGCCGATGCCCAGCTGATCGCCGCACAGGCCAAGCTGCTGGCCACGCGCATGGCCGACCGCCAGCTGGCCGCCCTGGCCCAGGCCATGGGGGCCGAGGGCCTGCGCGAGCACCACCCGTTCGCCCGCCACCTGATGGGCGCACGGGTGGCCAACTTCGTCGACGGATCGACCGAGATGCTGCTGGAGCGCATCGCGGCGGTGATGGCACGCGGCCAGGCCGGCAGCTGAGCGCTGCACCCCGCCCGGTGCGGGCCGGCTGGGCCGCACCGGACCCATCTCGGGATTACCCGCATTTGCAATCGATTGCACAACGCGGATGATCCGCCCGTCCTGGCCACGGCCGCCTCTGCGCGGCGCCTTCCGTCCCCCATGAACTACGCCGAGCAACAGCGGCAGGTCCGCAAGCATCCCACCGGTCTGATCGTGGTGGCCGTGGGTCACGTGGCCCTGGGGTACGCCCTGGTGAACGGCCTGGGCCACAAGATCGTCGAGGTGATCAAGGCGCCGATCGAGACGAAGATCATCGAGGAAGTGAAGCCGCCGCCTCCGCCGCCGCCGGAGAACCTGCCGCCACCGCCCAAGGTGGCGCTGCCGCCACCGTCGTTCGTGCCGCCGCCGGAGATCCAGGTGGCCAACCCGCCGCCGGCACCGTCGATCACCGTCACCCGCGAGGCGCCGCCGCCGGCACCGGTGGCCATCGCCCCGGCGCCTGCGCCGGTCACCGCGCCGCCGGCGCCCCCGGCCCCGCCAGCGCCCAAGCGCCAGGCCGTGCCGCCGGTGATCAACGTGGCCACCTGCGAGAAGCCCGAGTACCCCGCCGCCGCCCTGCGTGCCGAAGCCACCGGCACCACCAAGATCCGCTTCACCGTGGACGCCACCGGCAAGGTCAGCAAGGCCGAGATCGAGAAATCGGCCGGCCCCTCGCGTGAACACCGGCTGCTCGACCGCACCGCCATCGACGCGCTGAGCAAGTGCCCGTTCAAGCCCGGCACCGACGAGAACGGCCAGGCCGTGGGCGCGACGACGGTCGTCGAGTACGTCTGGAAGACTGAATAAGCCCGGTGCCGGCGGCTCCATGCCGGCCACCCCTCCCCTCTCAATCCGCTTGTTCCTGGAGTGACCATGTCCCTGCTGAATGTCCTGCGCGCGCCGTTGGCCGCCGCCCTGGTGGTGATCGCCACCCTCGCCACCACCGCCCCTGCGCCCGCGCTGGCACAGGCCTCGGCCCCGGCGGCCGACGCCGCGGCCCCGGCCGCCGCGCCCGCCCCCGCGCCAGCCGAGCCGGTGGTGGCCAAGGAAGAGGTGATGAACCCCTACGGCCTGGAAGCGCTGTGGAAGCAGGGTGACTTCGTCGCCAGGGGCACGCTGATCATCATGATCATCATGAGCATGGGCTCGTGGTACATCATCTTCACCAAGCTGATCGAGCAGCAGAAGCTGCTGAAGTCGGCCAACGCCGTGGGCGAAGGCTTCTGGAAGGCCAGCTCGATGAAGCAGGCCACCAGCACCCTGCCCGAAGGCAGCGCCTTCCGCTACATCGCCGAGCAGGGCGTCAAGGCCGACGAGCACCACGAGGGCACGCTGGTCGAGGCCATCGACCGCCACACCTGGATCAGCATGAGCGTGGAGCGTGCGGTGGGCAACATCAGCAGCCGCCTGCAGGACGGCCTGGCCTTCCTGGCCACGGTGGGCTCGACGGCCCCGTTCGTGGGCCTGTTCGGCACGGTCTGGGGCATCTACCACGCGCTGACGGCCATCGGCATCGCCGGCCAGGCCAGCATCGACAAGGTGGCCGGCCCGGTGGGCGAGGCGCTGATCATGACCGCCTTCGGCCTGGCCGTGGCCGTGCCCGCGGTGATGGGCTACAACTGGCTGATCCGCCGCAACAAGACGGTGATGGAGCGCATCCGCGCCTTCAGCGGCGATGTGCACAACGTCCTGCTGGCCGGCAAGCGTTGAATGTTGACCCCCGTGCCTCACGGCCCCGCCCCCCGAGGGGGCTGGCAGCCGCCTTGGGGCGGCCCGGCGACGGCTGCCCCCGCTTCGATTGAGAGGAGCTCGACATGGGAATGAGTGTCGGCTCGCCGGACGACGACGGCGAAGAGCAGATGAACGCGGCCATCAACACCACGCCCCTGGTGGACGTGATGCTGGTGCTGCTGATCATCTTCCTGATCACGATCCCCGTGGTCACCCAGAGCATCACGTTGCAGCTGCCCAAGGAGCGCAACGTGCCCACGCAGACCAAGCCCGAGAACGTGCTGCTGGCCGTCAGCAAGGATGGCGACATCTACTGGAACACCCGCAAGATGCCCGACATCGAGAGCGTGGTGGCCGAGCTGAAGAAGGAGGCGGTCAAGGAGCCGCAGCCCGAGGTGCACATCCGCGGTGACGAGGAAGCGCGCTACGAGGCGGTGGGCCGCCTGGTGGTGGCCTGCCAGCGCGCGGGCATCGCGAAAGTCGGCTTCATCACCGAAGCCCCGCCGCGACAGTAAGGAGCAACACCATGGGAATGAATGTCGGCAACGCCAGCGGTGAAGACGAGGTGATGGTGGAGATGAACACCACGCCGCTGATCGACGTGATGCTGGTGCTGATCATCATGCTGATCATCACCATCCCGCTGCAGACGCATGCGGTGAAGATGAACATGCCGGTGGGCCCGAGCAGCGCGCCGCCCAAGCCGCCGGAGATCGTGCGCATCGACGTCGACTTCGACGGCACCATCGGCTGGAACGGCGAGATCATCCCCGACCGCGCCACGCTGGAGAACAGGCTCAGCCAGGTCGCCGCCCTGCCCGACCAGCCCGAGGTGCACCTGCGCCCCAACAAGCTCGTCTCCTACAAGGTCGTCGCCATGGTCATGGCCAGCGCTCAGCGCCTGGGCGTCACCAAGATCGGCCTCGTGGGCAACGAGCAGTTCATGCAATGAGCGCGACGATGACGAACAAGCTGTCAACCCTGGCTGCCGCGCTGGTGCTCAGCCTGGCGGCTGGCACCGTGCAGGCGCAGGCCATGCGTCCGGAAGTGGGCAAGCCGCTGCAGGCCGCCTCCGACCTGCTGAAGGCCGGCAAGGGCAAGGAAGCACTGGCCAAGGTGCGCGAAGCCGAAGCAGTGGGCGGCAAGACAGCCGCCGAGGCGCTGATGGTCGAACGCATGAAGGTCGCCGCCGCCCAGCGCGCCGGCGACCTGGGCACCGCTGCCCAGGCGTTGGAATCGCTGTACGGCAAGGCCTCGGGCGCCGAGCAGGGCCAGATCGCCGAGCAGTTGGCCAGCACCTACGCGTCGGCGCGCGACAACGCCAAAGCGGCGCAATGGGTGCAGAAGGCCCAGGCCGCAGGCAACAACAGCGCCACGCTGAAGCAGTTGCAGGCCTACCTGCAGGGCAGCAGTGGTGACTACGGTGCCATCGCCAAGGAGGCCGCCGCAGCCGTGGCCGCGGCTGAGCAAGCCGGCAAGCGCCCCGAAGAGGCCGACCTGCTGCGCCTGGCCGATGCGCAAGCCCGCACCAACAATGCCGCGGGCCAGGCTGCCACGCTCGAGAAGCTGCTGTTCAACTATCCCAAGAAGGATTACTGGGCCATCTACCTGGGCCGCCTGCCGCGCAAGGCGGGCTTCTCCAGCCGGCTGAACCTGGACCTGATGCGCCTGCGCCTCGCCACAGGGTCGCTGGAGAAGACCGAAGACTTCATGGAGATGTCGCAGCTGGCGCTGCAGGCCGGGCTGCCAGCCGAAGGCAAGGCCATCGTGGACAAGGGCTTCGCATCCGGCGCGCTGGGCACGGGCGCCGAGGCCGAGCGCCACAAGCGCCTGCGCGATCTGGCCAACAAGCAGGAGGCCGAAGGCAAGGCGTCGATCGACCAGCGTGCGGCCGCCGCCGCGGCAGCCAAGGACGGCAACGACCTGGTGCAGATCGGCTATGCCTACGTCACGATGGGGCAGGCCGACAAGGGCATTCCGCTGATCGAGCAGGGCATCGCCAAGGGCAGCCTGAAGCGCCCCGACGATGCGCAGTTGCGACTGGGCATGGCCCTGCTGCAGAGCGGCGCCAAGAACAAGGCCAAGGCGGTGCAGGTGCTGCGCGCGGTCAAGGGCACCGACGGCACGGCCGATCTGGGCCGCCTGTGGGCGCTGTACGCGAACACGCAGGGCTGATTGGCGCCAGACACGCCGGGGCACAGGGTCGCCTCGGCCACAATCCCAGGGCAGGTCTTCCTGCCCTGTCTTGTTTCTGCTGGCGCGCTCAGCGCCTGGTTGCGCACCCCCATGTCCCTGCCCTTCGTCCAGACCCTGCCCCACGGCATCCATGTCATCGACACCGGTTTCCACCGGCCCTTGTTCGATGCGGCCTACCTGATCGTCGAGAACGGCCGTGCCGCCTTCATCGACACCGGCACCAACTTCGCGGTGCCCCGCCTGCTGGCGGCGCTGGATGCGCTGGGCCTGCCGCCTGACGCGGTGGACCTGGTGGTGCCCACCCATGTGCACCTGGACCATGCCGGCGGCGCCGGCCTGCTGATACAGGCCCTGCCGCAGGCCAGGCTGCTGGTGCACCCGCGGGGCGCGCGCCACATGGTCGACCCGCAGGCGCTGTACGACGGCGCGCTGGCGGTCTACGGCCAGGCGGCGATGGACCGCGAATATGGCCAACTGGTGCCCGTGCCGGCCGACCGGGTGCACAGCCCGCAGGACGGCGAGACGGTGCACCTGGCCGGCCGCCCGCTGCTGTTCATCGACACGCCGGGCCATGCCCGCCACCACCACTGCATCTGGGACGCGCGCAGCGCCGGCTGGTTCACCGGCGACACCTTCGGGCTGAGCTACCGCGACACCGACAGCGCGGCCGGGCCGTTCGTGCTGCCCACCTCCAGCCCGGTGCAGTTCGAGCCCGCGCCGCTGCGGCAATCGATCCAGCGGCTGCTCGCCACCCAGCCGCGGCAGATGTACCTGACGCACTTCGGTACCGTGGCCGACGTGCCCCGCCTGGCCGACCTGCTGCTGGCGCAGGTGGATGCCATGGTGGCGCTGGCCACCGCCCTGCGTGATGCACCGCAACGCCATGCCGCGCTGAAGGCCGGCCTGCAGGCCCAGGCGCGCGAGCGGCTGCAACAGCACGGCGTCGCCGATCTTCACAGCGCCTTGGCCAGCCTGGCGCTGGACATCGAGCTCAATGCCCAGGGCCTGGGCGTGTGGCTCGACCGCGCCACCCGCTGAAGCCCACCCCCTTCCACCACCACAAGGACACACCATGCGCATGCTGCACACCATGCTGCGGGTCGGCCACCTGCAACGCTCGATCGACTTCTACACCCAGGTGCTGGGCATGGAACTGCTGCGCACCACGCAGCGGCCCGAGCAGCAGTACGACCTGGCCTTTGTCGGCTATGGCGGCGGCAACCCGGACCAGGCCGAGATCGAACTGACCTACAACTACGGCGTCGACCGCTACGACCTGGGCACGGCCTATGGGCACATCGCCATCGGCGTGCCCGATGTGGCGGCCACCTGCGCCACGCTGCGCGACAAGGCGGCAGCGCTGGGCGGCGCCATCACCCGTGAGCCCGGCCCGGTGAAGGGTGGCACCACGGTGATCGCCTTCATCACCGACCCCGACGGCTACAAGATCGAGCTGATCGAACGCCGCAACCTGTGAAGGTGGCGCGGCAGGTCAGGCGCGCAGCGCCTGCGCCTCGCGTGCCAGGCGGGTGATGCGGGCCCAGTCGCCCGCGGCCACGGCGTCAGCCGGGGTCAACCACGAGCCGCCGCAGACCCGCACGTTCGGCAGCGCCAGGAACTGTGGCGCCGTTTCCAGGCTGATGCCGCCGGTGGGGCAGAACACCACGTCGGGGAACGGCCCGCCCAGGGCCTTCAGCATCGGGATGCCACCGGCCTGCATCGCCGGGAAGAACTTCAGGAACGACAAACCGTCGGCCTGTGCGGCCATCACCTCGCTGGCGGTGGCCACGCCGGGCAGCAGCGGCAGGCCGATGCGGCGGCAGGCGGCGCCCACCTCGGCGGTGTAGCCCGGGCTGACGGCAAAGCGGCTGCCAGCGTCCAGCGCGGCCTGGGCATCGGCCGCCGACCGGATGGTGCCGGCGCCCACCACCGCCTCAGGCACTGCCTTGGCAATGGCTTCGATGCACTGCAGCGCCACCGGCGTGCGCATCGTCACTTCCAGCACCTTCACGCCGCCGGCCAGCAGGGCTTCGGCCAGGGGCACGGCGTCCTGCACCCGCTGCAGCACGATGACGGGAATGACGGGGCCGTGGCTGGCCAGGCTGAGTGTGTCGGTCATGGATCGGTCCTGAAGCGGAGGGCAGGCAGCGGCAGCGCCGTCAACATGACAGCGCCAGCGTCACAGCCAGGTGATGGCGCCTTCTTCGGCGCTGCGCACGGTGCGGCGCATGCCGCCGAAGAGCTCACGGCCCAGGCCGTGGGCGTTGTCCTCCGCCTGGTCGGCGTCCAGCGTGGCCAGGGTGCGCGCGGCCCATTCGGCCGGGTCGACCAGGGCCTCCAGCGTGCCGGCCGTGGCGTCCAGCCGGATCACGTCGCCATCGCGCAGGCGGGCCAGCGGCCCGCCGGACAGCGCCTCGGGGCTGGCATGGATGGCCGCCGGCACCTTGCCCGACGCGCCGCTCATGCGGCCGTCGGTCACCAGCGCCACGCGGTAACCCTTGCCTTGCAGCACCGCCAGCGGCGGAGTGAGCTTGTGCAACTCGGGCATGCCGTTGGCCTGCGGGCCCTGGAAGCGCACCACCACCACCACGTCACGGTCGAGCTCGCCGGCCTGGAAGGCCTGGTGCAGCGCTTCCTGGCTGTGGAACACCCGGGCCGGGGCTTGCACCACGTGGCGGTCGTCAGGTACTGCCGAGATCTTGATCACCGCGCGGCCCAGATTGCCCTGCAGCAGCTTGAGACCGCCGCTGGGCGAGAACGGCGCCGCGGCCGGCCGAACGATGCTGTCGTCCGGTGTCTGTGCCACCACCGGCGTCCAGGCCAGCGCAGCGCCATCGGCCAGGCGCGGCACGCTGCCATAGGCCGCCATGCCGCCGGGCGCCACCGTGGCCACGTCACCGTGCAGACAACCGGCGTCGAGCAGCTCGCGCAGCACCCAGCCCGGGCCGCCGGCGGCCTGGAACTGGTTCACGTCGGCACTGCCGTTGGGGTACACCCGGGCCAGCAGCGGCACGTCGGCCGACAGGTCGGCAAAGTCGGACCA
>Ga0209717_1001933_pt1 | contig 20967 bp, 13 predicted proteins | sample AD_UKC048_MetaG_FD_184418 | JGI IMG/M metagenome (GOLD analysis project Ga0209717, IMG submission 184418) | Active sludge microbial communities of municipal wastewater-treating anaerobic digesters from USA - AD_UKC048_MetaG (SPAdes) (version 2) | ecosystem: Engineered > Bioreactor > Anaerobic >... | reverse complement strand
CGATACCGGCGACGCCGCCGTGGGGAACGAGGTACAGGGGCCGCGAAGGCGCGTAGTGGCTCGGCAGCTGGCCCGGCGCGGACGGGCTGGTCGTGGCTCGGTCGTAGACGCGCACGCCGGGGATCACCTCGGCTATCAGCTCGACGGGCAGGCCGCCGGGCCGGAGCACGAGCGGCTCGTCGGTACTCAGGTCGAGCACGGTGCTCTCGACGCCGACCGGGCAGCGGCCGCCGTCGACGATGAAGTCGACGCGATCGCCGAGCTGCGCGACGACGTGCTCGGCTCGGGTCGGAGACAGGTAGCCGAAGGGGTTGGCGCTCGGCGCGGCGACCGGCACGCCTGAGCGGCGGATGATCTCGCGGGCCACCGCGTTGGCGGGACAGCGGACGGCGACGGTCGGCAGGCCGCTCGTCGCGAGGTCGGGCACCCGCTCGCGCTTGGGCAGCACCATCGTCAGCGGGCCGGGCCAGAAGCGCTCGGCGAGGGTTGCGGCGTAGCGCGCCGACAGGTCGGCCACCTCCGAGGCGCCGGCCGGCTCGGCCACGTGGACGATCAGCGGGTCGAAGCTCGGGCGGCGCTTGGCCTCGAAGACGCGGGCCAGCGCGACCCGGTTCCACGCGTCGGCGCCGAGCCCGTAGACGGTCTCGGTGGGTATGGCGACGAGGAGCCCGGCCCGTATGGCCTCGGCGGCTCGATCGAGGTCCCGCGCGGACGTAGACAAGAGTTCCATGCGCGGATTATATGCGCCCGGCGGATCGTGGGCAATCGGTGAGGCCGCCCCGACGGGGCGGCCTCGGTATCAGACGGGTCTAGCGCTTAGCGTGAAGACGTGGCGTAGGCCGCGGCGCCGTTACCGGCTATGCGGCCGAAGGTGACGATGTCGGCGAGCGCGTTGCCGCCGAGGCGGTTGCCTCCGTGGACGCCGCCGGTGACCTCGCCCGCGGCCCAGAGGCCGACGATCGGGGAGCCGGAGGCGGCGATGACGCGGGCCTCGGCGTCGATCTTGACGCCGCCCATCGTATGGTGGATGGCCGGGGTTATCTCGATGGCGTAGAACGGCCCGACGGACACGGCCCTGGGCATGTCGGCGCGGCCGAACTCGGCGTCGCGCTTGGCGGCGACGAAGCCGTTATAGGCGGCGAGCGTGGCGGCCAGCCGGGCGGGGTCGGAGCCTATCTTGGCGGCCAGAGCCTCGGGGGTGTCGCCCTCTACGACGATGCCAAGCTTCGCGTAGCCCTCTATGGCCTTGAGGCTGGCGCGTATCGACTGGTCGAACACGAGGAAGGCGGTCTTGCCGGTCTGGGCGAGCACGGCCGCGGACACGACGTCGCGGGTAGCCAGCTCGTCCACGAAGCGGGCGCCTTCCTTGCTGACGAGGATGGCGCCGTTGCCGCGTACGGCCTCGGTTATCATCTCCTTGTCGGGGGCGTGCGTCGGGTGGGTCTGGATCTCCTTCATGTCGACGAGGGCCGCGCCGGCGGCCTCCGCGAGGAGAATGCCGTCGCCGGTGGCGCCGGGGTGGTTCGTCGTCGCGAAGCCCTTGAGGGACGGCACGTAGGACGCGGCCATGTCGTTGTTGGCGCCGAAGCCGCCCGTGGCGATGATGACGGCCTTGGCCTTGATGTCGTACTCGCGTCCGTCGGCGGCTATCACCTTAATACCGGTGACGGCGCCCGACTTGTCCTTGAGGATAGCGGTCGCCCTGGTCTTGGTGTACACCGTGACGCCGGCCGTCTTGACGACGGTCGCGTTAAGGGTCTCGACGATCTCCGGTCCGACCTTGGCGCCGCCGGTGGGCCTGTGCGCGCGGTTGACGCTGGCGCCGGCGAGGCGTCCGACGTCGGAGAGGTCGGCGCCGAGCGAGGTCAGCCACGCGACGGAGCCGGCGGATTCCTCGGCCAGCTTGCGCACGAGGACGGGGTCGTTCTTCTCGTAACCGCCCTTCATCGCGTCCTTATAGAAGGATTCGACGCTATCGGCTATACCGGCCTTGGCCTGGGCCTCGGTGCCCGCGGCGTTCATGCCGCCGGTCGCCCTGACCGTATTGCCGCCGACCATGGCCATCTTCTCGACGATTATGACCTTGGCCCCTGACTGCGCCGCGGATATGGCCGCGGACAGGCCGGCGCCGCCGGCGCCGATGACCACGACGTCGTAGTCCTTGTCGAAGACGACGGGCGCGGCCTTGGCGGGGCCTTTCTTGGCGGCCAGCACGACGCCGGCCTTGGCCAGGGCGTCCTCCACGGCGGCGACGAAGCCTGCGCTCGACTCTGACGCGCCGGAGACTACGTCGACCTTGGTGGTGTTGGCGGCTATGATGGCCTCGGACAGCTCCTTGAACGCGGCGTCGCCGAGCATGGCGGTCTCGCCGCTCTCCAGCACCTCGATCTTCTCTATGCGCGTGTCGCTGACGGTGACGAGGACGCGTATATCGCCGCCGTGGCCGGAGCCGACGCCTTCGTAGCTACCGGCGGCGAATGAGCCGCCGGAACTGGCGCACGATACGATCGCTACCGTCGCGAGGACGGCTAGCACGGATGATACCAGTCTCTTCATGATGGATCCTGCCCCCGTAGATTCAGGGATACCCCGACGACGCCATCGAGAGCGCGAGCGGTCGGGACGTCCCCCTGGAGAGGGCTTGCTAGATTGATAACATATATCGATATTTATATCAATATATTACAAGCCCGACTGATCAGGACCCGAGGCGCGACGCGGGGCCAGTCGTCCCCTTGACCCCCGACGTCGCCGTACCTATAGTACCGGAGTAACGCGACGCGGGGGAATCCGGTGAGAATCCGGAGCTAGCCCGTAACTGTAGGCCGCGCCCGCTCCGGGCGCCGGCGAGCCAGGATACCCGCGCCGGCGTGATCTTCGTGGAACGCTTCGTGGTACAGGCGTAAAGCGATAGTCCGGCGGCCAGGCGGCGCCGGCCCGTCGATGGCACCCCGATCAGGAACCGTTCCTCCGTCACGCGCGCACGGCATCCGCGACATAGCGGCGCCCGCGCCCGATCAAGGAGGAAGCTATGAAACGCGTCATCATGTCGCTCTGCGCGCTCGCGATCGCCGTCGCGGCGGCCGCGGCCGACCCCGTATCGTTCGTCGACGAGCGAGGAGCGACGATCAGCATGCCCGGCAAGGCGAGGCGCGTCGTGTCGCTGTCGCCCGAGCTGACCGAGTCGCTGTTCGCGGCCGGAGCCGGAGACGCGGTCGTCGGCGTGACCACCTACTGCAACTACCCGGCCGAGGCGTCGGGCAGGACCAAGATAGGCGGCTTCTCCGCCAAGACGATCAGCGTCGAGACCATCGTCGCGCTCAAGCCGGACCTCGTGGTCGGCGGCCTCTCAGCCCACGGCCAGCTCGCCGCCCAGTTCGAGCGCGCCGGCCTGCGCTTCGCCGCGCTACCGACGACCGACTTCGACGATATATACGCGACCATAGAGCTGCTCGGGCGCGTAGCCGGGGACGAGACGACCGCGCTCGCGCTCGTAGCCGATATGAAGACCAGGCTCGCCGCCGTCAGCGCGAAGATCGCCGCCGTACCCGTCTCGGAGCGGCCGCTCGTGTTCTGGGAAACCTGGGACGAGCCCTTGATGAGCGCGGGTCCTGGCACCTTCACAGGCCAGGTAATCGAGGCGGCCGGCGGCCGCAACTGCTTCGCGGACGCGACCTCCGACTGGCCGGTCGTCAGCTTCGAGGCGCTGCTCGCGCGCGACCCCGACTACATCATGGCCGCCGACAGCCACGGCGAGGCCCTGACGCCCGAGCGCCTCGCCAAGCGGTCCGGCTGGACGTCGCTACGGGCCGTCAGGAACGGCAAGCTCGTGTTCCTCGACGGCGACATAGTCGCGCGCGCCGGCCCGCGCTTCGTCGAGGCCGTCGAGCTGATGGCGCGCGCCCTGTACCCGGACCTGTACGACAGGTAACGGCGGGCGCATGTCAAAGGACGGGAAACGGGCCGCCTTGGCCTACGCGGGGCTCATTACGCTGCTCGCGGCGTCGTTCGCGGCCGCCATCGCGCTCGGCGCGGTCAGGCTGTCGCCGGTCGAGGCCGCGCGGGCCTTGCTTTCGTCGCGCGAAGCCTCGTCACCCAGGGTCGCCTCGTCACCCGAGGCGATCATCGTAGGCATCAGGTTCGCCCGCGCCTGCCTCGCCGCGGCGGTCGGCGCGTCGCTCGCCGCCTCCGGGGCCGTGTTCCAGGGCCTGTTCCGCAACCCGCTCGCCGACCCCTACGTGATCGGCAGCTCCGGAGGCGCCGCCCTAGGCGCCGTCTGCGCGATAGCCTTCGGCTCGGGCGCTGGCGCGCTCGGCTTCTCGGGCATCGGGCTCGCCGCCTTCGCCGGCGGGCTCGGCGCGACCATGGTCGTCTACCTCGTAGCCGGCGCGCCCCGCCTCCGTTCAGACGCCTCGAGCCTGCTCCTGGCCGGCACCGCCCTCGGCTCGCTGTTCTCCGCCCTCGTATCGATCGTGCTGGCGCTCAAGGACAAGGACCTGCACCAGGCCTGGTTCTGGCTGCTCGGCGGCTTCTCCGGGCGCGGCCTGCCCGAGCTCGCGGCGTCCGCTCCGGCCATGCTGGCGGGCTTCGCGGCCGCGATGGCCGGGTCCCGTTCCCTCGACCTCTTGTCGGTCGGCGACGAGGAGGCGACCAGCCTCGGCCTCAGGCCGGCCGCGACCCGCTTCGTCGTCGGCGGCTTCGCGGCTCTGTCCGTATCGGCCGCGGTCGCCCTGTCCGGCGCCATCGGCTTCGTCGGGCTGGTCTCGCCGCACATAGCCAGGCGCTTCGTCGGCCCGAGGCACGTACGGCTGATACCCGCGGCGGCCCTCGTCGGCGCCTCGCTCCTCGTCGTCGCGGACGTCGTCGCGCGCACCGCCTTCGCGCCGGTCGAGATGCCGGTCGGCGCCATGACGGCGCTGATCGGGGCGCCGTTCTTCGTATACAAGATAGCCAGGCGCGGACTGGACGGCGCCCGATGAGCGCCCTGCTCGAGGCGCGCGGCCTGTCGGCCGGCTACGGCGAGCGGGTCGTCGTCGCGGGCGCGTCCTTCTCCGTATCGGCCGGCTCGCTGCTCGTCGTGCTCGGCCCCAACGGCTGCGGCAAGACCACCGTGCTCAAGACCTGCCTCGGCCTCCTGCCGCCGCTGTCCGGCGACGCGCTGCTCGGCGGGCTGCCGGTAACCGGCCTGCGTCCGCGCGAACGGGCGCGGCTGGCGGCCTGGGTGCCGCAGCTCGCGGAGTCGGCATGGTCGTACCGATCGCGCGACATCGTCGCGCAGGGCCGATTCGCCGCGCGCGGGCCCTTCATGCCGTTGAACGGCGACGACGAGGCGGCCGTCGACGCGGCCCTGGACGCGATGGACGCCCGGGCCTTCGCCGACCGGCCCTTCTCGTCGCTGTCCGGCGGCGAGGCCAGGCGCGTGATGATAGCCAGGGCCCTGGCGCAGGAGACGCCGCTCATCGTGCTCGACGAGCCGGCGGCCCACCTGGACCCGGGCCGGCAGATGGAGCTGATGGAGCTGCTGGCCGGCCTCGCGCGCTCCGGCAAGGCCGTCGCCGTCAGCGTCCACGACGTCAACGCCGCCAAGCGCTTCTCCGACCTTGCCCTGCTCGTCGGCAAGGACGGCTCGGCGGCCTTCGGCGCCCCCGGCGACGTCCTGACGCCCGAGAACCTCGAGAACGCTTACGATACCCATTTTATACACGGCGACCACGAGTCGTACGGACCCTACGTACTGCCCCTGTCGCGGAAACGAGCCAAGGAGAGCCATGATGGACGATAAGCGGATACTGAGCGAGGTCTCGGCGTTGCTCGACGACCTGACCAAGCCCAAGGGCAGCCTGGGCCGGCTCGAGGACTACGCCTCGAGGCTGGCGGTGATCCAGGGGCGCGTGCCCCCGCGGGTCAGGCGGAAGGCGGCCTTCGTGCTGGCGGGCGACCACGGCGTCGTCTCGCGCGGCGTGTCGCTGTACCCGAAAGAGGTCACAGCCCAGATGTTCGCGAACATCATGGCGGGCGGCGCCGGCATCAACGTGCTGTCCAGGGCCTGCGGTTTCGACGTGTTCGTCGTAGACGCGGGCGTCGACGCCGATCTGCCCGACTATCCCAGCGGCGGCGCGGACGGCAAGCCGCGCTACGTCCCGATGAAGGCGGTGCGCGGCACCAGGGACTTCACCGTCGAGCCGGCCTTTACCGAGATCGAATTCCTCCAGTGCCTGCACAACGGCCAGAAGCTGGCCGAGCTAGCGGTCCGCGAGGGCTACGACATCGTCGCCCTCGGCGACATGGGCATCGGCAACACGACGAGCGCGGCCGCGGTGCTGGCCGGCTACGGCTTCGACCCCGACCTGGTCGTCGACCGGGGCACCGGCATCGACGACGAGGCGCTGGAACGGAAGCGGGCGCTCATCACGGAGGCGGTGGCGGCCCGCGGCCCCTACCCGACCCCCGAGTCGGTCGGCGCGGCCTTCGCCGGGCCGGAGATAGCCACGGCCGCGGGCGTGATACTCGGGCTCAAGGGCAAGGGCGTCGCCTGCATGCTCGACGGCTTCCCGATCACGGCCGGCGCGGTCATAGCTTGGAAGATAGACCCGAGCGTCACCGACTACCTGTTCGCCGGCCACCAATCCAGGGTCAAGGGCCACCGCCCGGTGCTCGAGGCGCTCGGCCTCGAGCCGGTCGTGTCGCTCGACATGCGCCTGGGCGAGGGCACCGGCGCCGTCATCGGAGGCTTCATCGTCGAGCTGGGAGCCAGGATAGCCGGCGAGATGTCCCGCTTCTCCGACGCGGCCGTCTCCAAGGCCTCCGGCGAGGAGAAGGATTTCTGAGCCCCGCCCCGCGCGACGCGGCAGGCGAAGGGCCTGGAGCAGTCCTGAAGCACGGCGGCGACTTCGTCGCGCTCGCCGAGGCTTCCGGCCTGCCCGAGTCGGCCGTCGTCGACGCCAGCGCCAACCTGAACCCGCTCGGGCCGCCCGACTGGCTCGACGCGGCCTTCGCCGAGGGCCGCAGGCTGTCCGGCCGCTACCCCGACCCGCTCTACCGCGGCCTCCGGGCCGCCGCGGCCGGGCGGCTCGGCGTGCCGGACGACCGCATCGTATTCGGGAACGGCGCCGACGAGCTGATGTTCGCCGTCGCCCGCGCGGCCCGGCGGCGAGCCTCCGCCAACGCCGCGGCGCCGGGACCGGAACCGTCGGCCATAGTCGAGGCTCCGTCCTACGCCTCGTACCGCGACGCGTCCGAGGCCGCGGGCCTCTCCGTGTCGACGGTCCCGGCCACGATCCCGGCCCCGGCCGATAGCCCGCCCGGCGTCGTCGAAGCCGGCTCGCCGAGCGAGCGTCCGCTGTCGGCCGCCGAGTCCGCTATCGCGGACGCGCCCCCCGGCTCGATCCTCTGGCTCGGCGCGCCGAATAATCCGACGGGCATCCTCCCGCCCGGCTATCCGGCCCCGGTCGTCGAGCTGGCGCGCCGCCGTCCCGACAAGCTGATCGTCTGCGACGAGGCCTTCCTGGACTTCTGCGACGGCGCCGTCCCTGCGGGCGCCGATCCCGCCGGGGCCTCGCGCGAGGCCGCGTCCGCTCCGAACCTGATCGTCCTCAGGTCGATGACCAAGTTCTGGGCGGTGCCGGGCCTGCGCGCCGGCTACGCCGTCTGCTCGGCGGGGCTGGCCGCCGCGATACGGGCCGAGCTGCCGAACTGGCCGCTCAATTCGGTCGCCGAGGCCTTCGCCAGGCGGGCCCTGACCGACCCGGAGGCCGGAGAGCGCCGCTCGCTAACCCGCGCCTTCGTCGCGGCCGAGCGCGGGCGCATGGCCGCCATGATCGGAGCCCTGCCCGGACTGACCCCGCTCCGTTCCATGGCCAACTACTACCTCGTGCGCGTCGACGCGGGGCTCGCCGGCCTATCGACGTCCGACCTGGCCGATCGCCTTGCCGTCATGGGCGTCGGGGTCCGCCGCTGCGGCAACTACGACGGGCTATCCGACGACTATCTGCGCGTCGCCGTCCGCTCGCCCGGCGAGAACGACGCCATAGCGTCGGCCTTCGCCTCGGCGCTGCGAGGAGGGACGGCCGCCCGGCCCGGCCCGAGGGCTGCCGGACGCCGGGCCAAGGCGCTGATGATCCAGGGCTGTTCCTCCGGCGCGGGCAAGAGCCTCGTCGCGGCCGCCTTCTGCCGCATCTTCCGCGACGAGGGCTACGACGTGGCGCCGTACAAGGCGCAGAACATGTCGCTCAACTCCGCGGTGACGCCCGACGGCCTCGAGATCGGCCGGGCCCAGGCCGTCCAGGCAGCCGCCTGCGGCCTCGAGCCGGACGCGCGCATGAATCCGGTGCTGCTCAAGCCCGAGAGCGACACGGGTTCCCAGGTCGTACTGCTCGGCAGGCCCTACGCGAGGCGCTCGGCCCGCGACTACTACGCGACGCACGCCGAGCTGAGCGCTGCGGCCCGCCGTGCCTACGACGAACTGGCCTCTGAACGCGAGCTGATCGTGCTCGAGGGCGCCGGCAGCCCCGCCGAGATCAACTTAAAGAGCCGCGACTTCGTCAACATGAACGCGGCCATCCACGCCGGCGCCCGCGTCCTCCTGGTCGGCGACATAGACCGAGGCGGCGTCTTCGCCTCGTTCATCGGCCACGTGGCTACCTTCTCGCCGGCAGAGCTCGGCCTCCTGTCCGGCTTCGTCGTCAACAAATTCCGCGGCGACCAGGCCCTGCTCGGCGACGCCTTCGCGATGACGCGGGAACGGACCGGCTACCCCGTGCTCGGCTGCGTGCCGATGATACGCGGCCTCGCCATACCCGACGAGGACGAGCCTATCGTCAAGGCCGGCCGACGCCCCGGCGCCGAGCTGCGCGTCGCGGTGCCGAGGCTACGCCGCGTGTCGAATTTCACCGACCTTGACGCCTTCGCCATCGAGCCCGACGTCGAGATCGTGCCCGTCTCCTCGAGCGAGGAGTTCGACTATGGCCGGTTCGACGCGGTGATCATCCCCGGGAGCAAGTCGACCGTCGACGACCTCGGCTGGCTCCGCGCGTCGGGCCTTGCCGAGACGATCGTACGATTCGCCGCCTCCGGCGGCGCTGTAGCGGGGATATGCGGCGGCTATCAGATGCTTGGGCTGTCCCTGCTCGACCCCGACGGGGTCGAGTCGCCGTCCCGCGAGACGCCGGGGCTCGGGCTCCTGCCCGTGGTCACGAGCTTCGCGGCCGACAAGACGCTGTCGCGCTCGAGCGCGCGCTGGGTCGGCTCCGGCCTACCCGAGGCCCGGGACGCCGCGCTGGTCGGCTACGAGATCCATCACGGCGCGACGAGGCCCGTCGATACGGCCTCGGCCGAACCCGTGATCCTGTCCGACGGCGGCGCGCCGCTCGGCTACGGCTCTGGGCGCGTCTGGGGCGGATACCTGCACGGCGTCTTCGACGCGGACGGCTTCCGCCGCGCGTTCCTAAACGAGCTGCTCGCCCGAAAAGGACTCGCGCCGCTGGCGCCGAGCTCCGGCCCGAGCCTCGACGCCGAGCTGTCTCGCCTCGCGGAGGCCGTCCGCGCCAACGTCGACCTGCCCTACATCCGCGCGGAGCTCGGGCTGTGAGCGCGCCCGATCCCGCGTCGCTCCACGCGGCCCTGGCCATCGCGGGCGGCCTCGTCCTCGACGCCGTGATCGGTGACCCGGCCGCGCCCTGGCACCCGGTACGGCTGCTCGGAAGGCTCGCCGCCGGCGCCGAGTCGCTGGCCAGGCGCGTCTTGAAGGCGCGCCCCGTTCTAGCCGGAGCCTCCGCCTGGCTGGCCGTCGTCGCCGTAGCGGCCGGCTCCGCCCTCGCCTTGGGCCGGGCGGCCCGCGCCGTACATCCCCTGGCGGGCCTCGCCGTCGACACGCTCGTCGTCTGGGCCTCGATAGCGCCGGCGGACCTGTCCGGGCACGCGGCCCGCGTCAGGCGCGCGCTCGAGGCCGCCGAGCGCGGCGAGCCAGGAGCGCTCGAACGTGCCCGCTCGGCCGTATCGATGCTCGTAGGCCGCGACGTATCGGCCCTCGACGCGCCGGGCGTCGCGCGCGCCTGCGTCGAGAGCGTCGCGGAGAGCTCGGTCGACGGCGCCGCCGCCCCGCTGTTCTGGGCGGCCATGCTCGGGCCGGCCGGCGCCTTCGCGTACCGCGCCGTCAACACGATGGACTCTATGTTCGGCCACAAGGACGAACGCTACCTACGCTTCGGCCTCGTGCCGGCCCGCGCCGACGACGTCGCGAACTGGCTGCCGGCCCGCCTGTCGTCGACGCTCGCCTGCCTCCTCGCCCCGGTCGCCGGCGGGTCGCCGCGCGCGGCGTTCCGCTCGTTCGCCCGCTGGCGGCTGGCCCACGAGAGCCCGAACGCCGGCCATCCCGAGGCGGCCTACGCGGGAGCGCTCGGCCTCAGGCTCGGCGGCCCGTCCCGCTACGCCGAGGGCGTCATCGGCAAGCCATGGATCAACCCGACCGGCGGCGAGGCCGCCTCGACCCACGTCCGCGGGGCCGTCAGGCTCATGTACGCGCAGGCCCTGCTCTCGGCTGCCTCCTTCGTCGCCCTTCGGATCGCCCTCTGGGACGCCCTCTGGGTCGCCCTACGAGGCGCGTCGCGAGCGATCATAGCGTCCATCGCGACGATCCTCGCGTCCGCGTAGGCGCGCCGTCGATTCATGGTTGACCGCTCGGCGCATCCCGAGCGATCATGGACGCGGAGGAAGCGATGGCCGACGGCCTGTACGACTTCTTATGCGGGGCTTTCGGCCTTTCGTTCATCGCCATCGGGGCCGGTTTCATAGTGGAGCCGGACGGGGAGCGGGTGCGCAAGGCCTTCGGCGCCCTGTTCCTGTCCCTCGGGGCGGCTTACGCCCTCAGCTGGCTCAGCGGCTTCTGGCTGGCGCCGAGGCCCATCGACTCGCTGCTCCTGCTGGCCATAGTCTTCGCGATCAGCCAGTCGCTCTTCGAGATCACCCTGTTCGTCTTCGGCGACGAGGCGGTCAAGGGTTCCCGCCGGAAGGTATACCTGATAGGCGCGGCCTGGTCGGCCACTCTGTGGCTGCTGCCGTTCCTCGACCTCGCGTTCGGCCTCGGGACGCTCGGAGCGAGCGTCGAGGACGGCCAGTCGCTCGCCCCGTTCCATCTGATCAGCACGGTCGGCGTGTACCTATGGCCCGTGGCCATCACGGTTATCTCCTTAGTCGCCGGCAAGCGCCATCTGGCGGACTTCCCGAGGGAGCCCGGCGCGGCGTGGTCGTTCCTGGGCGCCTTCGCGCTCGTCATCGTCGCGCTCGGCGTCATAGGCGTATCGATGGCCGCCTCGTCGACCCTCGGCTACCGTCTCGGCCACCTGTCCCTGATGCTGATGATGCTCGCGTGGCACCTATACTACCGGGCGAGGCCGGACGCGTTCAAGCGCGCGCGCAAGGAGATCCAGGACAGGCACGAGCAACGTCGGGCGCTCGGCCCCGAGGAGACGGCGGCCATCGCGGCGCGGCTCGACCGGGCCGTCCTGGCCGGAGCCCTCAACGAGTCGGCCGAGCTCAACCTGAGCGCGTTAGCCAAGCGTCTGAGGCTACCGGCCTACAAGCTGTCGGCATACCTGAACGGTGAGCTGGGCATGAGCTTCCCGGCCTGGCTCAACGCGACGCGCGTCGAGCGGGTCAAGAGGCTTCTCGTCGAGCGGCCCGGCGACAGCATCCTGGACATCGCCTTCGAGACCGGCTACGCCTCCAAGACCGTCTTCAACAACCAGTTCCGCAAGCTCGTCGGCATGAGCCCGAGCGAGTACCGGGAGTCGCACCGGGCCTAGGATCGTACCGTTTCATCGAATCAGGACGACCGCGCCGTATATGGATGCTATATATCCGTTACGGATTCAGCCTGATTACGATGGAGGCGCGCGATGCGTACACCCCCGACCCATAGAGTCGTCCGAAAAGCCATATTGGCCCCCTGGCTGGTCGCGGCCATGGCGCTGTCCGCGCCGGACGCGGCCGCCGCTCCTTCGGGCCTCGTGACGCTGACGGCGTCCCCGATGGTAACCGTGCCGATCACCTCCGGCGACTTCGGGCCGAACGACGGCCTGGCTGCGGCCTTCGGCGGCTCGCTCGGGCTCGAGTACGCGCTACCGACCCGCTTCCCGCTGGCGCTCAGGCTATCGGGCGGCTTCTCGTCGGGCGGGCTACTCCCGGTCGACGGCGTCGAGGTCGCCGGCAGGCTCAGCGAGCTGTCCGTGCTGGCCGGCGCCGGGACGGGCCTCGCGCTCAGGCCGTCGCTCAGGCTGCGCGGCTTCCTGGACGGCGGTATGGCCATCGGCCGGCTCGACTCGGGCGACGGCGTGCCCTACGCCTCGGCGCGCGCCGGGACCGGGCTCGAGCTCGACCTCGCCGAAGGCTTCTCCGCGAGGCTCGACGCCGCCTGGACCTATATGTCCGGCCTGTACGGCGGCTTCGGCGCGACGCTCGGCGTCGCCTACGCCTTGCCGGCTCCGGGATCCGGCGGCGATCGCCTGCTCGAGTTCGCGTCGGCCGATCTCGGCGAGGTCTTCCCGATCTTCCGCTCGTACTACGACGACAACCCGATCGGCACCGTCCGCATAAACAACGCGAGCAGGAAGACCGCCAGGGACGTCAAGGTGAGCTTCGTCATCAGGCAGTACATGGACGCCCCCAAGGAATGCGCCGTCATCGAGCGGCTGGCGCCCGGGAAGTCGGTCGACGTGCCTATCTACGGGCTCTTCAACGACAGCATACTGTCGGTCACCGAGGCGACCAAGGCCGGCGCCGAGATCACCGTGGAGTACGGATCCGGCACGACCCAGACGAAGACGGTCACCGTCGTCGTGTACGACCGCAACGCGCTCACCTGGGTCGACGACCGGCACGCCGCCGCCTTCGTCTCGAGCAAGGATCCTTGGGTGCTCGACCTGTCGGGCAACATCAGCGCCGCCGTCAAGGACTCGCGCAACCCCGAGCTACCCGATAGCGTCCAGAGCGCCGTAGCCTTCCACGAGGGCCTCCGCGTCTACGGCATCAGCTACGTCCTGAGCCCCAACCGGCCCTTCGCGACCGGCGCCGTCGACGCCGCCGCCGTGGACAGCCTCAAGTTCCCCAGGCAGACGCTCGGCTACCGCGCCGGCGACTGCGCCGACCTGACGGTACTGTACGCCTCGTTCTTCGAGGCCGCCGGCATCCAGACCGCGTTCATCACCGTGCCCGGCCACATCTTCGTGGCCTTCGACTCCGGCCTGTCGGTCGTCGACGCGGCCGCCCGCTCCATGGACGAGCGCGAGCTCGTCGTGATCGACGGCAGGGTATGGATACCCATAGAGACGACCATGAGGGACTCGGGCTTCGTGGAGGCCTGGCGCGCCGCGGCCAGGCAATGGCGCGAGGCTCGCTCTGGGGGCGCGGCCGGGTTCCATCCCGTCCACGAGGCCTGGAAGACCTTCCCGCCCGTAGGCCTTCCGGCCGACGGCTCGAGCGCCGCGCCGCCCTCCGCCAAGGCCGTCAAGACGGCCTTCGTCGCCGAGCTCGACAGGCTCGTATCGCTCGAGCTCAAGGCCAGGCTCGAGCGGCTCGGCCCTAGGCCGACGTCCGGAGCCGCGCGCTTCCTGAACGAGCGCGGCGTACTGTACGCCAGGTACGGCAGGTACGACGACGCCGAGCGCGACCTCAGGGCCGCCGCGAAGGACCAGTACCAGCCCGCCATAGTCAACCTTGGCAACGTGGCCTTCCTCCGCGGCGACTACAAGGCCGCGTACGACCGCTTCGCCCAGGCCGCCGAAGACGCCCCGGACAACGCGCGCCTGATCGTCAGCATGGCCAGGACCGCCGCCGCCCTGGGCCGTAGCGACGAGGTAGCCGCGCTGATCGCCCGGGTCCGCGCCATCGACCCGGCCACCGCGGACAGGTACGCCTCGCTCGTCGGCGCGTCCGCGTCCGGTACCCGCGCCGCCCAGGCCGGCAAGGAGGAGACGATATGGTTCTGATTCACTCGCGCGCAAAGCGCATCCACGGCCAAGTAATCGCAAGCGTCGCCGCCATCGTCGCGCTCGCCCTCCTGGCCGCCTGCGAGAATCCGATGGCGGATCTCGTCGCCGAGGCTAGGGTCATCGCAGTATCTCCCGCTATTTCCGTCGTCTTCTCGTCCGACACGGCGGCGATCGACTCGGGCTCCACGCGTGACCTCGGGACCATAACCTACAGCACCGACGAATCGACGGCGCTGCTCTATACGGTCGCGATAAAGAATTCGGGCCACGCGACGCTCAGCGTCGATACGGGCGCCGTCGCGCTATCCGCGCCAGAGGGGCAAGCAGCCGGCGTCTTCTCGATACGGAGCCTCCCCGACGCGACTATCGGCGTCGGCGAATCGAGCTCCATCGTGATAGCCGTCGTCCCGAAGGTCGCCGGCACTATCCAGGCGACCCTGAGGATACCGTCGAACGCCTACCTGAACCAAGCGTTCAGCGTGACCGTCAAGGCCTACGTCGACGCCTCGTCGGTACTGGAGCGGGTGGCCACGCCGACGGCGAGCGTCGCCGCGGGGACCTATACGGTAGCCCAAGCGGTCAGCCTAGCCTGCTCCACAGCCGGCGCGACGATCAGGTACAAGACCGACGGATCGTCGCCGTCGGACTCATCGGGAGAAATCTACGTCGACGGCTCCCCGATATCCGTACCGATCGGAGGGCTGTCGAGGATCAGGGCTATCGCGTATAAGGCGAACTACGCCGTTTCCGGCATGTTGTCCGCTGATATCCAGGTGAAGCCCGGTACGGCTGGTACTCCGACGGTAGGTACGAGCACGCTGTCCATGACCCGTGTCTCACTGTCGTGGAGCGCCGGTACGGGCGCTACCGGCTATGAAATTAGCCGCGGAACCCAGAGCGGCGGGGGCGATCGCGCGACGATATCCCCCGGCCCGAGCGACGCTACGACGAGCTTCATTGACGAGAGCGCCGTCCCCGGCACGACCTACTACTACTGGGTCAGGTCCACGTCGCCGGGAGGGACGAGCGACTGGTCTCCCGCCTCCCCCTCTGTCACGACCAAGACCAACTCAACCGCCTGGGCCAAGACGGTCGCCTCGGGTGACGGACGTTCGAGCTACGTAGGAATAGCGGCGGATACCTCCGACGGTAGCTACTACGCGATCGCGGCGCTCCGCGCCGGAGGCTCAGGATACCCTGACGCCTCGATCGACTACTCGATAGGCGGCTTGAGCATCTCGTTCGCCAAGGCTTCGATGCCTCAGTCGATTCCCGCGCTGGTCAAGTACGACCAATACGGCTCGGCAACCTGGATACGATCCCTGTCCAGCGTCACCAACACGGCCGCCGATTGCCGTTTCACCGGCGTGTCGGTGAACAGCGTATCGCATAGGATCACGGTCGTCGGCTATACCTGCACCGGGACAGGGACCTTCAACTTCCCGAACGGCAAGTCGTTCACCACGACGGTCCAAACGACCGCGTTCATCATGCAGTTCTCGTCAGACGGGACGCTCAACTGGATCAGTACTGGCGGCGGCGCCGGGACGAGCAAATTCAGGGATATAGCGGCGGACGGCAACGGCAACGCGTACGCGATCGGCTCCATCACCGGTACCGCGAGCTTCTCCGGTCAATCGGTCAGCTCGAGCGGCGATTACCAGGGGGTGATCGTCAAATACGGATCCGACGGGACGGCCGTCGGAGTCCTATCGCCCTCTGCGGTCGGCACGCTCGACAAGGCGGTCGTCGACGCGGCGGGCAACCTCTACTGCACGGGCAACACCTCCCCGGTCAATAACGGCTACGCGGTGACCATGAAGTTCGATTCGAGCCTCCAGAGCCTGTGGACCAAGGGAGTGACCGTGACCTGCGCAAACCCCTATACCTACCTCATGCCCAACGGCCTCTGGGTAGACGGCTCCGGCACTGTATACGTAGCGTGCAACTCGTACGGTAGCGATAGCTATTACGCGGATATCGACTGGGGCGACGGCTTCACTACCAGCTGCCGCGGTAGCCGGCCGTACCTGATCACCTATAGCGGATCCGACGGTACGACACTATTCGCGAGAACGCTCGCCGAATCGACCGGCTCGTTCAGCTCGGCCTCGAGCGACGACTATGGCAACATAGCCATAGCCAGCGACGGTGACGGCGACATCTATATCGCGACGACGGTCAATGGGAGCGCTACGGTTGACTTCGGTAACGGGGTAACGGTCGCCCCGAGCTATAGCGGAGAAAACGCGATCATCGTTAAATTCGATAGCGACGGCTCCGCGCTCTGGGCGCAGTCGACGGTAGCAGCCACCCAGGACAGCCTCTTCTACGACCTCGTCTATACGGGTAACGGCTCCCTGATAACCGCCGGTATGTGGAAGAACAAGGGCGGTAACAGCGTCGGCTTCGGCAACGCGAACACCGTGAGCGGCGGATACCAGGAGAGCTGGCCCGCCGAGGGGGAGAACGCGCTCATCGTGAAATATGCTATAGACTGACGCCCCTCGCCCGCCCTACGCCGGCTCGCCCGCTTGACTCTGGCGGCGGGGGGCGGGTATGTTCGGCATGGTACCGGAGTCTCCTGGAGCAAACCAACGCTCCCTGACGGAGCTATGTGCGTGTCCCGTCCGAAAGATCCGGCCCGTCTCCCGCCTGGGCATGGATCGGTACCGCATGGAGCGCTACGCGCCATGAACAAATTCGTCAAGCGTTACCTCGTGGACGCGCTCGGTGGCATGGCCTTGGGCCTGTTCTCCACCCTGATCATCGGCCTGATACTCAAACAGGTCGGCGGCTTTTTCCCGGGCACCGCGCCGGGTCGCTTCCTCGTTGGCCTCGGCAACCTAGCCACGGTGCTGACCGGCGCGGGCATCGCGGCCGGCGTGGCGCACTCGCTCGGCAGCCCAAGGCTCGTGATCTACGCCAGCCTCCTCTGCGGCCTCGTCGGCGCCTACGCTTCGCGCTTCGTGGACGGCTCGCTATTTTCGGCGGCCGGCGTGGCCCTGTCCGGCCCCGGAGACCCGCTCGGCGCCCTCGTCGCGGCGCTCGCCGGCGCGGAACTCGGTCGCCTCGTCTCGGGCAAGACCCGCGTCGACATCATCGTCACGCCCGCCGTGACCATCGTCGCCGGCTGCCTGGCCGGCGCCCTGCTCGGCCCGACGCTGTCCCAGGGCTCCATCGCGCTCGGCGGCATCATCCGCTACGCCACCGAGCTCAGGCCCTTCCTGATGGGCGTCGTCATCTCGGTCTGCATGGGCCTCTTCCTGACCCTGCCGATCAGCTCGGCCGCCATCGGCATCATCCTCGGGCTGTCGGGGCTGTCAGCGGGGGCCGCCACCGCCGGCTGCTCGGCCCAGATGATAGGCTTCGCCGTGATCAGCTTCAGGGACAATGGCTGGAACGGTCTGTTCGCCCAGGGCCTCGGAACCTCGATGCTGCAGATGCCGAACATCGTGCGCAACTGGAGGATCTGGATACCCGCCACGGCCGCGAGCGCGATCACCGGGCCGCTCGCCACCACGGTCTTCGGCATGATGAACCTGCCGGCCGGCTCGGGCATGGGCACCTCGGGTCTCGTCGGCCCGCTCCTGGCCTGGCAGGCGATGACCGGGGCCGGTATGGGCGCTCCGCGCGTCCTGTTCTCGATCCTGATGGTCTGCCTCGTGCTCCCGGCCCTGCTGTCGTACGCCTTCTACGCGCTGATGCGCAAGAAGGGCTGGATACGCGACGGCGACATGAAACTGAGTTCCTAGGGCGACGATAGCGGCGGCCCTAGGCGTCAGCCGGCCGCCGCTATCGGCTCCGCGGCCCTTGGGATGGGACCCGGGCGCGAGCGTTCTTTTCTATCGATACCGACGTAGCGATTGACGCGCGTCTCGCCTTCCGAGGATACTCGCTCCGCGATCACTTACGGAGGAAATCATGCCAGCCACCAAGGCCCCGTCCGCGAACAAGCGGCTCATCGAGGGCCTCGTCACGTCCGTCGTCCTTATCGCCTGCTTCGGCTACCTGGGCTCAGTCATGGGGGCCAAGAACCTGATCAACACGATCACGCTGACGGCCCACGACCTGCTCCTGAACACCGTATTCTACCTGATGGCGATCACCGTGATCGTCGGCGCGCTAGCTGCCATCCTGACCGAGTTCGGCGTCGTGCGCATCATCGAGCGCTTGATGGCCCCGTTCATGAAGCCGCTGTTCGGACTGCCGGGCGTCGCGTCGCTCGCGGCGGTGCTGACCTTCCTGTCCGATAATCCGGCCATCCTGAGCCTGGCTAGCGACAAAGGCTACGCGAGCTACTTCAAGAAGCACCAGCTCTACTCGCTGACCAACTTCGGGACGGCCTTCGGCATGGGCCTCATCGTCATCACCTATATGATGGGCCTCGGCTTCTACCGAGAGGCCTTCGTCGGCTTGGCCGGAGCGGTCGTCGGCGCCATCGTATCGACGAGGCTCATGCAGGGCCGGGTCAAGCGCAGGCTCGGCGTCGTCGACGTCGTGAGCCCAGAGGACCAGGTCAAGTTCCGCGAGGACAACGTGCTGCGCGCCCAGGACCAGGGACTCGTGGTACGCGTCATCAACGCGCTGCTCGACGGCGGCAAGTCGGGCGTACAGGCCGGCTTCTCCATCATACCCGGCGTACTGATCATCTCGACCGCCGTGATGATGATAACCTGGGGACCGAAGGACGCCGCGATTGGCTACCAGGGCCTTGCCTACGAGGGCGTGCCGATCCTACCGGCCCTCGGGCGCCTCCTATCCCCGCTCTTCAGGCTACTGTTCGGCTTCGAGAGCCCCGAGGCCATCGCGTTCCCGATTACGAGCCTCGGCGCTGTCGGCGCGGCGCTCGGCCTCGTGCCGCGCTTCATGGCCCAGGGCTTGGCCCATGGCAACGACATAGCGGTCTTCACGGCGATGGGCATGTGTTGGTCGGGCTACCTGTCGACCCACACCGGCATGATGGACGCGATGGGACGCCGCGACCTGATAGGCGACGCGCTCCTCTCGCACACCGTGGGCGGCCTCGTCGCGGGCGTCGCCGCGCACTACGTCTACCTGGGCGTCCGCCTGCTCGGCTGGGCCTAGGCCGGGGCTTCTCGGCGCGCTCAGCTGGCGTTCAGCCGCCCGGAAGACGCTCCAGCGTACCGCGGCGTAGCGCCGCGCGGATCCCTTCGCAGTACCGTCTTGGCTCGCGCCAATCGGCTCGGTCCCGGAACCGTTCCGGGTCGAACACGACGACGTCCGCGTCGGCCCCAACCCGCAGTAGGCCCTTTGAGCCGAGCGAGAAGACGGCGGCGGGCAGGGACGTGACCTTGCGTACCGCCTCCTCGAGCCCGAGCAGGCCCTTCTCGCGTACCATGCGGCTGAGATAGCGCGGAAACGCGCCGTAGAGCCTCGGATGCGGCACTGCGTCGGCCGGGAGGCCGTCGGAACCGACCATGCAGAGGGGATGGGCCAGGATGGCGTCGACGTCTGCCTCATCCATGTGGAAGTAAGCCCCGCCGCCGGGCTTCAGAGCCTCGAGGGCGGCACGCTCGTCCAGCCCGAGCCGTTCGGCGGCCTCCGCGAGCTCAAGACCGGCCAACTCGGGATGGGGCTCCGACCAGGTGACGAGCACGCGGCTCGAGGCCCGTACCGACTCGGCCTCGAGCATCGTCGAGCCAGCCTCGTAGGGATAGGCGTCGAACGAGACGGGCAGCTCGCGCGCGGCGCGCTCTATCCGTTCGAGCAGCTCGCCCGCCCGGCCGCGTTGCCGGAGTCCGGCGCATTTCTGGTGCGACAAGACGAGGCGCGCGCCGGGCTCGGGCGAGCCTGGCAAGGCTGACCTGGCTATCGAGAAGGCCTCGTCGAGGGCGTCCCAGACGCCGTCGTACTCGTTGCGCAGGTGGATAGCGAAAGCCTTGCCGCGACGGAAGGCCACGCGCGCGAGGGCCGTCACCTCCTCGGTCGACGCCGCTATGGCCGCCGGATAGGCGAGCCCCGCGGACAGCCCGGCGCAGCCCGAGTCGAGCGCCGTTTCGAGGTCGACGACCATGGCCGCCAGCTCGTCGGGCGACGCCGGACGGCCCAGGTCAGCCACGCGCAGGGCCCGTAGCGACGAATGGCCGCACAGCGCCACGCCGTCCGGGCCGAGCGCCGCCAGGTACGAGGCGAAATCCGGATAGGTGAAGCGCTCCGGCCCGCCCAGGATGCCGAGCGGTTCGGGCGGCGTCGGGCGCCGAAGGCTCGGCGTCCACGGCGCCAGCGAGAAGCCGCAGTTGCCTACCACCACGGTCGTGATCCCCTGCGTCAGCTTGGCCAGGTTAACGCCGTCGAGCGCCGCTACGTCGTCATGGGTGTGCGCGTCGATGAAGCCAGGCGCCACGACGGCCCCGGTGGCGTCGATTACGGCTGCTCCAGGCGGAGCCTTCGGCACGGCGCCTATCGCCGCGATTCGTTCGTCGTCGACCAGCACGTCGGCGCGCCGAGCGGGCGCCCCGGTGCCATCGACTACCAGCCCTCCTCGTATGAGCGTCATCGGCGCGGCAGCCCTTCGAGGTAGGCCAGGAGCGATCGCTCGTCGGTAAAGACGCGGTCGAGTGCCGCGGCGAGCATCGGGTTCAGGGCGGCGTCAGGGAAGGCAGAGCGGCCGTCGGTATGGAGCCCGAGGAGCAGCCGATCCGGCCGTCGCGCCGCCTTGTCGGCGTAGGCGATGCCGAGAGCGACCGCTGCCCCTTCGTCGGGCACCCGGCCGTCAAGCAGGTAGAAGAATATGTCGGTAGCCTCGATGCGTGCTAGGTCAAGCTCGAAGATGGCCTTGGCCCGACGCATGACGGCGCCGCCGTCGCATGCGTTATCTCGGTCCGTGGCGCCGCCGTCGCATGTGTCGTAGCGGTCCGCGTCGCCGCCCGTCTCGGAATCTCCGACCACGCCGTCGCATGCGTCGTAGCGGCCCGCGTCGCCGCCCGTCTCGGAATCTCCGACCACGCCGTCGCATGCGTCG
>Ga0209717_1001931_pt1 | contig 20972 bp, 23 predicted proteins | sample AD_UKC048_MetaG_FD_184418 | JGI IMG/M metagenome (GOLD analysis project Ga0209717, IMG submission 184418) | Active sludge microbial communities of municipal wastewater-treating anaerobic digesters from USA - AD_UKC048_MetaG (SPAdes) (version 2) | ecosystem: Engineered > Bioreactor > Anaerobic >... | reverse complement strand
CCGTGGTGTGCCACCGCCAGGTAGCCCAGCAGCGCGGCGCGCAGCAGGCCGTCCAGCACTGCGTCGTCCCAGGCCAGCAGGGGTTCACGCACACCGCGCAGCCGGTTGACGCCCCGCGCCGCGCCCGCCGCACCCAGCGCGCCCAGCACCCCACCGGCCAGCAGGCCGCCACCCAGCGTGAGGCCACCGCTGGCGATGTCGGCCTTCAGCCCGGCCAGCGCGCCGGCCACCGCGCCGCCCCACAGCGCAGCGCGGCCCTCGTCCACCGGCATGCGGCGGGCAAAGTGCCGGGCCAGCTGGTCCAGCACCTCGCCGCTGGCCTGGCCGGCCAGGCCGTGCAACTGGATCAGCGCGTCGGTGCCCTGGCGGATGTCGGCATCGAGCCGGGCCGCCAGCGCGGCCATGGCGCGGGCCTGCGGATCGGCATCGGCGCCCGGCGGCAGGCCCAGCGCCTGGCCCAGGCCGGCGGCCAGGCGCTGCAGCGGGGCGCGCCAGCCGGCATCGGGCAGGGCCTCGCGGTCGGCGGCGGCCCGGGCCAGGCGGCCGGCCAGCAGCTGCATGGCCTGGCGCCACACCGTCTGCTGGCGTGCAGCCCAGGCGGCCGACAGCCGCTGCATGGCGGGCTGGCGCTCGGACGGCAGCGCGGTAGCCACCGCCTGCAGCAGCACGCCCTCCTGCACCCAGCAACGGGCGAAGGCATCCAGCGGCAGCACCGCCTGCACCGGTGCGCAGCCAGGTTGGGCTGCCAGCGCCGCCAGGTGCGCCTGCCATTGCTGCAGCTGCTGCGCCTCGGCTGCGGCACTGCCGGGCGGGCCCAGCTGGTTCAGCAGCACCACCACCGGCTTGCCCAGCAGGCCCAGCACCTGCAGTTCGGGCGCCAGGTAACCGGCGTCCTCGGGTTGCTCGGCGGCATTGACGAGATACAGCGCCACATCGGTCTCGCCCAGCACATGGCGGATGGCGCGCTGGCTGGCCCAGAACGGCCGATCGCGCCAGCGGTCCCACACCTCGGTCAGCACCCAGCCCAGCGGGTTGCCGGCCTGCGCCAGCCGGCGCGCCAGGCGCAGGCTGTCACCGAAGCCGGGCGTGTCCCACAGCAGCAGACGGTCGCCGTTGGGTGATTCGGCCAGCAGGTGCGGCTCGGCCACCTCGGTGACATGGGCGGCATCGCGCACGGTGCCCACGTCGCGGCCCAGCAGGGTGCGCGCCAGCGTCGTCTTGCCCGCATTGGTGTGCGAGACCAGGCTGATCGAGACGGTGCCGGTCATGCGCTGCCCGTCATGCCACGCCCGACGGGGCGGCCAGCTCGATGAAGCCCGGTACCACGCCCACGCCCAGCAGCAGGGCCTCCCAGGCCGCGCGGCGCTGGGCCAGGCGCTCGTCGCCGTCGGGGCCGGGCAGACGCTGCCGGTAACCGGCGGTGTCGACGGCCACCCGCAGTTGCGGCCGCGGTGCCGGCAGCGCGGCCAGGGCCTGCACCACGGCCTGCACCACCGCGCCGTGGCTCTCCCGCTCGGGGGTGGCGGTCAGCGCGAACAGCAGCACCAGCAGCGGCGCCTGTGCACCGTGGCCAGTGGCATCGGCCGCCAACCGGCCCAGCGCAGCCGGCAGCCACTGCGCTGGCTGATCTTCATCGCCCAGGGCCAGGCCCGGCTGCAGGTGGCACTGCAGGCCGGGGCCGAGCCAGGTGGCCAGCGCAGGTGCCACCGCAGCCTGGCGGACCGGGTCGAGCCGGAAGCTGTAGGGCAGCACCACCACCCCACGCGGCGCGGCACTGCCGGCGTGGCCAGCCGCTTCGGCCTGCACCAGGCGCTGCAGTTCCGGGTCGTCGGGGCATGGCAGATCGGCCGCCAGCCGACGGGCACGCCACCAGCCCCAGCCCGCCAGCGCCGAGCGCGGCAGCACCACCGCCAGCAGCAGCGTCAGCGCCCAGCGGTGGATCCATGGCGCAGCCCCCTCGCCGCCGCCCGCGGCCAGACGCAGGCCCGCCAGCGTGGCGGCATCGGGCAGCGGCAGGCCGGCCAGTGCAGACGCCGGGCCCAGCAGCACCTGCAACAGGCCCTGCACCTGCGCCGGCTGCAGGAAGGTGCTGTCCCAGCCCGCCCGGTAGTCGAACACCAGGCCGCGGGCGTACAGCGCCGCCACCACGCCCAGCCCCAGCCAGGCCGCACCGGCATGCAGCAGTGCGGTGCTGCGGGCGGCCTGCAGGGCCTGGCTGTGCAGCAGCCAGTCAGCGGCGAAGCTGCGCAGCGCGGCCCGGGCCGGCGTCGACGGCAGCGCCTGGCCCGCCCCCCGCCGGGCCAGCCATGCGCCCAGGCGGGCCACGCCCAGGCCCGCTACCGACACCCCGCCGCGCGGCCGCAGGGCCCGGGCCGCCACCAGCAGCAGCACGCCCAGGTTCCAGCCCAGCAGGCCCAGCAACGGCAGCGCCAGCAGGTTGATCTGCTGCGCCCGGCCCAGGCCGTCGCCCAGCAGGCCGAAGCCCAGCGCCGCCGCCAGCAGCCAGACCGCCCAGACCGCCCGCGGCGCGGACGACGCGGCCTGCAGCGCCGGCCGCAGTGCCGGCGTGCGCTCGGCAAGGCGAGCGAGCGCCAGTGTGGCGCGGCGGGCCAGCCAGGCATCAGGGGGTGCGCCGGCACCCAGCTGGCGCCGTGCCTCGCGGCCGGCCCAGGCGGCGTCGTCGGCAGCCACCAGGGATGCCTGCTCACAGGAACGCATCAGCAGCACGGCGCGGGCGTCAGTCTCGGTCATGGCAGGGCTGCAGCAGGCCGCGGCATCGGGTGGCAGACGGGTGACCGGGCACCCGACGATGGCGGCATTGTGCCGGCCGGGCGCTGCGCCCCTGGACACACGGCCCCGGTCATCCGCCGGCCGGCGACCTACGCCTCAGCTATTAAATTGCACACAATTTAATTGTGTTCTATACTTACAGTCATGCCACGCGCCAGCCGCACCCCTGCCACCGCCAGCCCGCACGCCGACTGGCTGGCGCTGGACCACCAGCTGTGCTTCGCGCTGTATGCCGCCTCGCTGGCCATGACCAAGGCCTACAAGCCGCTGCTGGCCCCGCTGGGCACCACCTACCCGCAATACCTGGTGCTGCTGGTGCTGTGGGAGGGCGATGGCATCACCGTCAGCCAGCTGGGCGACCGGCTCACGCTGGATTCCGGCACGCTGACGCCGCTGCTGAAGCGGCTGGAAGCCCTGGGCCTGCTGCAGCGCCAGCGTGATGCGGCCGACGAACGCCGCGTGCTGCTGCACCTCACCGCGGCCGGCGCTGCGCTGCGTGCGCAGGCCATGGCGGTGCCGCAGGCCATCGCCTGTGCCACCGCCTGCGATCTGCAGCAGATCGGTGCGCTGGCCACCCAGCTGCACCAGCTGCGGCGCCAGCTGCAGGCCAGCGCATCCGTCCCCGCCGCGCCGCCCGACGGCGTGGCCGTCCCGCCCCGGCCCTGAATCCACGGGCCGCTCCCTTCCCTGTCCCCACCCAACCCAAGGAACTGCCATGGCTCTCGACAAGGTCCTCTACACCGCCACCGCCACTGCCACCGGTGGCCGCACCGGCACCGCCAGCTCGTCCGACGGCGCGCTCAGCGTCAACCTGTCCACCCCGCGTGAACTGGGCGGCGCCGGCGGCGCCGGCACCAACCCCGAGCAGCTGTTCGCCGCCGGCTACAGCGCCTGCTTCATCGGCGCGATGAAAGCCGTGGGCGCGGGCATGAAGATCAAGGTGCCCGACGATGTCAGCATCACCAGCACCGTGGGCATCGGCCCGATCCCGGGCGGCTTCGGCATCCAGGTGGCCATGGCCATCACGCTGCCGGGCTTCGAGCGCGCGGCTGCCGAGCAGCTGGTGGCCGCCGCGCACCAGGTGTGCCCGTACAGCAACGCCACGCGCGGCAACATCGATGTGACGTTGACGGTGGTGTGAACGGATCACACGCGGCCATCCACCCTGATTCGGGTGGGTGTCACGGGGCGGTCATGGTTGGTTCCTACCGTGCAGGTTTTCACGCTGCACACACCCGGGAAACCTGCCATGACCGCCCTGTTCCGTTCCATCACTGCCATCGCGGCTGCCCTGGCAGCCGCCAGCGCCGCCCAGGCAGCACCCAGTTTCGTCAACGGCCTGACCATCGCCGCCAGCACCGGTGACCAGTTCGGCACCTTGGTCAACGACGGCCGGCTGGGCATGTTTTCCGACCTGTACTACGACCGCACCCGCAACGAATGGTGGGGCCTGTCGGACCGCGGCCCCGGCGGCGGCACGCTGTCATACGAGACGCGGGTGCAGCGCTTCACGCTGGACGTCCATCCGCTGACCGGCGCAATCTCCAACTTCCAGGTTGCGCAGACCATCAAGTTCAGCAGCAGCGGCCAAGCCTTGAACGGGCTGGCACCGGCGAACCCCGGCGTGCTCGGCACATCCTTCGACCCCGAGGGCTTCGTCATCAACCCGCGCAACGGGCACTTGCTGGTCAGCGACGAATACGGCCCCTCGGTCTACGAGTTCGACCGCAGCGGCAGCCTGGTGCGCAGCTACGCCACGCCAGCCAACCTGGTGCCCCAGGTCGGCGGCGCCACCAACTACACCGCCAATGCCGCCACGCTGACCAGCGGCCGCGAGGGCAACCGCGGCCTCGAAGGCCTGGCCATCAGCCCCGACGGGCGCTTCGCCTACGCAATGCTGCAGAACGGCACGGTGGCCGATGGCACGCTCACTGGCAGCAGCCTGGGCCGCAGCATGTACGCCCGCATCGTCCAATACGACACCGGCAGCGGTGCAGCGGTGGCGCAGTACGCCTACCGCCTGGACGGTGCTGGCCCGGCGCCCGCACAAGGCCGCGGCATCTCGGCCATCGTGGCGCTGGACGACCACCGCTTCATGGTGCTGGAGCGCAACAACCGTGGCGTGGGCGTGGACGCCAACATCGCCGGCGGTGACAAGCTGGTCTACACCATCGACCTCGCTGGCGCGACCGATGTCACCGGCATCGACCTGGATGCGCCGCTGCCGGCCGGTTACACGGCGGTGACCAAGTCCGGCACGGCGCTGCTGAACCTGGCCGCACCCGCCACACTGGCCGATTCGTCGCTGGCGGCCCTGGGCGGCCGTGCGCCTGAAAAGTGGGAAGGCCTGGCGGTCGGCCCGCAGTTGCAGGACGGCTCGTACCTGCTGCTGGCCGGCACCGACAACGACTACTCGGTGACGCAGAACGGCAGCAACCAGCAGTTCGACATCTACTACAACCCCAGCACCGGCACGCGCATGCAGTGCGACCTGGGCGCCACCAGCAACTGCTTCAGCGTCAGCAACGGCGGCAGCGTCGGCGACACCAACCTGGGCGACCTGCCGGCAGGCTTTGCGCTGATCCCTGGTGTGCTGCAGGCCTACAAGGCCAGCGCGAACGACCTGGGCGGCTACACCGCCCCCGTGCCCGAACCCGGCACCTACGCGCTGATGCTCGCCGGCCTGGCCGGCGTGCTGGCGCTCAGCCGCCGCCGCGGCGCGCGCTGAGCAGCTGCAGCTGCAGCGCCAGCCGCGCCTGCCAGGGCGACAGGGCGGCGGCCGGGCTGGGCGCCGCGCCCGGCGCCGGCACCAGCACGCCGCCGGCGCAGCGGCTGCACAGCCACACCGGCAACCCGGCGGCGCGGGCCTCGTCCAGCGCCTGCTGCAGCGCCCGGTGCACCGACCCATTGCCGGTGCCGGCCACCACCAGGCCCTGCACGCCGGCCGCCAACAGCGCGCGCACCGCATCCCCACGTGCCCCTGCATGGCTGGTGACGATCTCCACCCAGGGCCATTGGGTCGGGTCGGTGTCCAGCACATCCAGCCCCAGCGCCACGCCGGCCGGCCACTCGGCAAAGCGGCGCAGCACGCCCTCTTCCACCACGCCCAGCGGGCCGGCGTCGCCCGAACTGAAGGCGTCGGTGCGGTAGGTGTGCACCTTGCGCACCCGGTCGGCCGCATGCACCTGGCCGGCCAGTACCGCCACCACGCCGCGGGCGCCGGGCGTGCGGGCCACGGCCACCGCGTCCAGCAGGTTCTGCGGGCCATCGGCCGCCAGCGCGGTGGCCGGGCGCATGGCGGCCACCAGCACCACCGGCTTGGCCGGCGCCAGCACCTGCTGCAGCAGCCAGGCGGTTTCTTCCAGCGTGTCGGTGCCATGGGTCACGACGATGCCCTGCACCGCCGGCCGCGCCAGGTGCCGCGCCACCGCCCGGGCCAGCGCCTGCCAGGTGGCGGCGTCCATGTCCTTGCTGTCGAGCTGGGCCACCTGCTCGGCTTCGACAGGCGTACCGGCCAGCGGCGGCACGGCGGCCAGCAGGTCGGCCACGCTGCGTTGCGCAGCGGTGTAGCCGACGTTGTCGCCCGCCACGCTGGACGCACCGGCGATGGTGCCGCCAGTGCCCAGGATGACCACGGTGCCTGCGGAATGTTCAATCGTGCTTGTCATGACGCCCTGACATGGATGAAAATACAGTGACTGGATAGAAACGCAGGCAACTCTGTGAAGGCACGCCCGATGGACCCGATGGACAGCCCCAACCCTGACAGCCCCAACACCGACAGCCCCAAGCTCACCGCCCGCCAGCAGCAGATTCTGGACCTGGTGCAAAGCGCCATCGAGCGCACCGGCGCTCCGCCCACCCGGGCCGAGATCGCCGCCGAGCTGGGCTTCAAGTCGGCCAACGCCGCTGAAGAACACCTGCAGGCCCTGGCCCGCAAGGGCGTGATCGAGCTGGTGGGCGGCACCTCGCGCGGCATCCGCCTGCGGTCTGACACGCTGCGTGCGCTGAACGCCTCGCGCAACAAGCAGTTCTCGCTGCCGCTGCCGGGGCTGATGCAGCTGACGCTGCCGCTGGTGGGACGGGTGGCGGCGGGCAGCCCCATCCTGGCGCAGGAGCATGTCGACCGCACCTACGGCGTCGAGGCCAACCTGTTCGCCCGCCCGCCCGACTACCTGCTGAAGGTGCGCGGCATGAGCATGCGCGACGCCGGCATCCTCGACGGCGACCTGCTCGCCGTGCAGAAGGCCAGTGATGCGCGCAACGGCCAGATCGTGGTGGCGCGCCTGGGCGACGAGGTCACCGTCAAGCGCCTGCACCGCACCCGCCATGGTGTGGAACTGCTGCCCGAAAACCCCGATTTCCAGCCCATCGTGGTGGGCCCCGGCGACGCGTTCGAGCTCGAGGGCATCGCCGTGGGGCTGATCCGCAACCACATGATGATGTAGTGGCTGCCAGGGCGCCCAGGCCATGTTGCGCGTGAAGTCCCCCAAGGCCGCGTCGGCGCAAGACTGCCATCGGCTGGAGCAGTTGCCCAACATCGGCCCTGCGATGGCGGCCGACCTGCGCGCCCTGGGCATCGCCCACCCGCATGACCTGGCCAGCCGCGATGCCTTCGTGCTGTACCAGGCGTTGTGCGCCCACAGCGGCAAACGGCAAGACCCCTGCGTGCTCGACACCTTCATGGCCGCCACCGATTTCATGCGCGGCGCCGCACCGGCGCCGTGGTGGGCCTACACCGCCCAGCGCAAGCGGGTGTACGGCAGCCTGTAGCGCCGCCCAGGCGTCAAGGCGCCGGCGTGATCGACAGCGTCTGCACCAGCGCACTGGCCGGCACGAACAGCGGCACGCCTTCCACCCGGCGCCAGGGCTCGGCCCAGCTGCGGAACAGCGGCGACCAGACGATGCCGCTCTGCCCGGTGCTGTGCACCACCCGGCTGTTGGCGCGGTCGGCCAGGTCGTACAGCCCGCGCAGGCTGGGGCCGTGTTCGCTGAGGTAGTACTCGCCGGTGGTGCTGTCGGCCTTCAGGCTGACACGCGACACGTTCACCGTGTAGCTGTCGCCACCCACCGGCGTGCGCACCTCGAACCACTGGGCCAGCAGCTTCACTTTCGAGAACGGCCGGTGCTCCGACCGGGCGATGTGCGCCTTGCCCCACTGCCAGGCGGCCACGTCGAGGCCCTGCGCCGCCTGCAACTCGTCCAGCGCGGCGGTGAAGGCGCGGTCGATCTGCTGGGGGCAGGTCTCCACGGCGCTGGTGGCCTTGTCGTCGCACCACCACGGGTCGCCGCTGCCGAGCACGCCTTCCAGCGCGTCGAAGTAGCCACGCTGGCCCAGCAGCCGGTCGTACAGCGGCGCACCCAGGTCGTCGGTCAGCACCTGCTGGGTCAGGTGGCGGTGCCAGGCCCAGTAGATCAGCGGCGCGGCCTTGTCGGCGGCCATGGTGCCGTCGAACGTGGCCAGCTGCGCCTGCGCCGCGGCGGCCAGCGGGTGGGCCGATTGCGCCTTCTGCAGCCGCGGCAGCATCTGCGCCACCGCCAGACTCTTCACGTCGGCATGCAGGCGGCCCAGGTCGGCCTGGCTGTGGGTGGGCTGGGCGTCGATCAACTGCGTGATGCGCTGGAAGCGGAACGGCAGCGCCCAGTGGTGGGTGATGAAGTGCGGGTAGTCGGGCAGCGTCACCCGCTGGTTGGCATTGGCGATGTAGCCGGCCGCCGGGTCGCGGATCAGCGGCACCTGGTCGGCAGGGATGAAGCCGGCCCAGTCGTAGCGTGCCTCCCAGCCCGGCGCCGGCGCCAGGCCGCGCAGGTCGTTGTCGGCCTGGCGCAGCGGCACCCGGCCAGGTGACACCAGTGCGATGTGGCCGTTCGCGTCGGCCACCGCCATGTTCTGCATCGGCACCAGCCAGCCGCGGCTGGCGGCGATGAAGGCCTCCACCGAATCGGCGGTGTTGAACTGCATCGACGCGGCCATGATGTCGTGGTCGGGGTCCAGCCCGGTCCAACGCAGCGCGATGGCATAGCCCGGCCGCGCCTTCGGGCCCAAGGTGCCGTGCGGATCGTCGCCCAGGCCCGACAGCACCGCGTCCGACAGCACCGGCCCGTGGCGGGTGCTGCGCACCGTCAGCGCCACATCGGCCTGGCCCTTGACCCGGATGACCTCCTGCCGGGTGTCGAAACGGGCCCAGCCAGTGGGGGTCTGGTACTGCGTCGGGTCGTCGGGCTTGATGCGCTCGAGGTAGGTGTCCTGCACGTCGGGCCCGGTGTTGGTGAAGCCCCAGGCGATGTGCTTGTTCTGCCCCATCACCACGCCGGGCAGGCCGGGCATGGTGGCGCCGGCCACGTCCAGCCCCGGCGCCTCCAGGCGGGCGAAGTACCACAGCGCGGGGGTCGACAGCTTCAGGTGCGGGTCATTGGCCAGCAGCGGCTTGCCAGTGGTGGTGCGGCTGCCGGCCAGCACCCAGCTGTTGCTGCCGGTGCCTTCCAGCCCGCTCTCGGGCGCGGCGGCCAGCAGCTTCAGCAGCGCCGGCTCGGCCAGGGCCTGCTGGCCGTCGAGCTTCAGGCCACGGTAGAAGGCGGCGTAGTCCAGCGTCTTCGGCACCGCATCGCCCGGGTAGGGTGGCAGCAGCTGGTCGATGCGGTCCTTGGGCATCTTCAGCGCCAGGCGCAGGCGGATCAGCTCGGTGTTCCAGTTCGCGCCCAGGTCCCAGGCCATCATGATGGCCCAGGCCAGGCTGTCCTCCGGGGTCCAGGCCTCGGGCTGCAGGCCCAGGATGACGAACTCGGGCGGCCGCGCCTTCAGCTGGGTGATGACCGCATTCACGCCGTCGGAATAGGCCTGCAGCGCCTCGCGCGAGGCGGGTGACGCGGCCGCCCATTGCGCCGCCGCCACACGGCGCACACCCAGCGTGCGCAGGAAGCGGTCGGTGTCCAGTGCCGCCTCGCCAAAGGCCTCGGCCAGCCGGCCGGCGCCGATGCGGCGGTGGGTCTCCATCTGCCACAGCCGGTCCTGGGCGTGGGCCACACCCAGGCCGTACATCGCATCACGCGGGCTGGCAGCGCGGATGGTGGGGATGCCCTGGGCGTCACGCAGGATCTGCAGCGGCGCACGCGCGCCAGGCAAGACCAGCGTGCCGCTGGTGGCAGGCAGCACGCGCTGGGTGTAGACCCAGGCGGCCAGTGCAGCGGCCACCACCAGCAGCAGCACCAGGGTGAACAGGCGGCGGATCCAGCGGCCGATCATGGGGGTCTCCGGCCCGGCAGGGCATGGGGTTGGACATCAACAGGCCTGGCGAGCCTACCAGCCGCGGCGGGCGGCACCGGCACCGGTGCAAAGTGGCGGCGCTTCGTGCCGCTGTTCACGCCATGGCCGGCGCAGGCCCGCTCCAACAATGGCTTCAGCCTGGACCTTCTGCTGCCGACAACGCTGTCATGAACCCGCTGCACGCCCCACTCTCTTCCTGGATTCCCCGTTGGGCGGCACGCCGCCACGGCGGTCCGCCCAGCACGCTGACGCAAAGCCGCGTGGAGGTGTGCCCGCCCGAGCTGTTCCCGTCGTCGCTGAGCTGGCGTGGCCGCATGCAGCGCTGGACCAGCCGCGTGCTGCACCAGGCCGCCCCCTGGCTGCCCGAGCAGGCGCGGCCGGTGAACCGGCTGGCCCTGGTCAAGCGCGAGTTCCACGACAGCCTGTCCGACCTGGGGACCGCGCCTGCCGAGGAGCTGCGTGAACGCATCGAGCGCGCCCGCTCGCTGCGCGAGATGTGGCACCTGCGCTCCAGCCTGTACGGCGAGGTGTCGATGACCCTCAACCAGGGCGAGGCCGAGCGCCGCCTGGCCCGGCTGAACCGGCACTTTCCCACCCGCGCCCCGCGTTCGGCCCTGGCGCCGCAGGACGCATGAACCCCGCCGTCCAGGTGCGCCCGCCGCGCCAGTACTTCGGTGCTGCGCTGGCCTCGGCCGTGCTGCCCGACCCCGGTCTGCCGCAAGACCGCCATGCCCGCATCGCCGCCCGCCGCACCTTCGTCGACCTGAAACAGCAGTTCATGGCCGCGATCGAATCACTGGACGGCATGCGCGGCGACTGGCTGCGCCGCCAGGTGCGCCAGGCGCACGAGCCGGTGGACCTGTGGATGCTGCGCGGCGCGGTGTTCGCCGCGCTGGAGACGCAGGACGAATACAGCCGCCGCACCCGCAACGACCTGAACCGGGTGCTCGACAGCGCCTTCCCCGGCAACGGCGAGTTGCAGGCCTGGGGCACGCGGCTCTGATCGCCCCCGACGGCCCTGGCGGCGTGCGCCGCCACCGCCGTCAGGCCACGGCCAGGTAGTCGCCCTTGCCCAGTTCCACGCCGGCGTGGCGCAGCAGCGCATACGTGGTCATGATGTGGAAGTAGAAGTTCGGCAGCGCCCAGTGCTGCAGGAAGAACAGCCCCTTCATCTGCACCGGCTCGCGCGGCGGGCGCATCGGGATCACGATGTCGCGGCCCTCGCTGCCGTCCACCGCATCGGCCGGCACGCTGTCCAGGTAGGCCAGGGTCTTGCGCACCCGCTCGCGCAGCTCGGCCAGCGTGGCCTCGTTGTCCTCGAACTTCGGCGGCTCCACCCCGGCCAGGCGCGCCACGCAGCCCTTGGCGGCATCGCTGGCAATGCGGATCTGTGACACGAACGGCAGCATGTCGGGCGCCAGGCGCAGTTGCAGGTAGTTGTTGGGGTCGAACTTGCGCGCGGTGGCGTGGGCCTCGGCCTTGTCCAGCCAGTTCAGCAGCGCGCCCAGCTGGCGCTTGAACAGCGGCACGCTGGCCTGGTGCATCGAGATGGTCATCGGTGTCTCCGTTGTGGGGGGATGGCAAGCGCGCGATGTTAGGCGCGCCCGGGCCGGCCTGCAGGAGGCGGCACAATCGTTGGACCACCATGAACATCATCATCCTCGACGACTACCAGGACGCCGTGCGCAAGCTGCACTGCGCCGCACGCCTGGAGCCCTACAACGCCAAGGTCTTCACCAACACCGTCAAGGGCATCGGCCAGCTGGCCGTGCGCCTGCGGGATGCCGAAGTGCTGGTGCTGATCCGCGAACGCACCCACTTTCCACGCGCCCTGCTCGAGAAGCTGCCCCGGCTGCGGCTGATCGTGCAGACCGGGCGCATCGGGTCGCACATCGACATCGAGACCTGCACCCGCCTGGGCATTGCCGTGGCCGAGGGCACCGGCTCGCCGGTGGCGGCTGCCGAGCTGACCTGGGCGCTGATCATGGCAGCCATGCGCCGGCTGCCGCAGTACATCGGCAACCTCAAGCACGGCGCCTGGCAGCAGAGCGGGCTCAAGGCCGCCAGCATGCCGCCCAACTTCGGCCTGGGCCTGGTGCTGCGCGGGCGCACGCTGGGCATCTGGGGCTACGGCAAGATCGGCTCGCTGGTGGCCGGCTACGGCCGCGCCTTCGGCATGCAGGTGGTGGTGTGGGGCAGCGAAGCCTCGCGCGCACGCGCCGTGGCCGACGGCCACCGGGCCGCCGCAGACTGCCAGGGCTTCTTCGCCGAGTGCGACGTGCTCAGTGTGCACCTGCGCCTGAACGACGTGACCCGCGGCCTGATCAAGCTGGAAGACCTGGCGCTGATGAAGCCCACGGCGCTGTTCGTCAACACCTCGCGCGCGGAGCTGGTGGCCGACAACGCCCTGGTCTCGGCGCTGAACAAGGGCCGCCCGGGCCTGGCCGCGGTGGACGTGTTCGAGGCCGAGCCCATCCTGCAGGGACACCCGCTGCTGCGGCTGGAAAACGCCATCTGCACGCCGCACATCGGCTACGTGGAGCAGGACAGCTACGAGCTGTACTTCGGCCAGGCGTTCGACAACGTCATCAATTTCATCAACGGCAGCCCCACCCACATCGTCAACCCCGAGGCGCTGAAGGTGATCCGGTGAGCCTGGCGCCAGCCACCCACCAGGGGGTGCGCTGGGCGCTGCTGACCGGCGCGCTGCTGTGGTTCGGTGTGTGGCACGGCATCGCCGCGCTGATGCCCAGCTTTGCCGCGCTGTTGCCGGTGCGGGCCATCTCGGTGCTGTCGGCAGCGGTGTTCACGCCGCAGGCCGCGGCCGCGCTGGGCGTGATGGTGCCGCCGGCGCAGCGCGGCCAGGCCATCACCTTCGTGCTGCTGGGCTGGAGCCTGGCCTCGGTGCTGGGCATGCCGATCGGCGCCTGGGTGGGCGAGGTGTGGGGCTGGCGCTGGGCCTTCGGTGGCATCGGCGCGATGGCGCTGCTGGCCGCGCTGGGCGTTTGGCGCAGCCTGCCCGACGGCGTGCGGCCGGCGGCCTTGTCACGCGCGGCCTGGGCGCAGGTGTTCACCAGCCCGGGGCTGATGGCCATCGTCGCTGTCACCGTGTTCAGCGCGGCCGGGCAGTTCACGCTGTTCACCTACTTTGCGCCGTACTACAGCCAGGTGCTGGGGGCGTCGCCGGCCGCCATCAGCGCGCTGTTCATGTGGTTTGGCGCGGTGGGCGTGCTGGGCAATGTGCTGCTGACACGCCACATCGACCGCGTGGGCGCCGACCGCGCGTTGGGCCTGCTGCTGCTGTGCATGGCCGCGTCGCTGCTGCTGTGGCCGCTGGGTGGCAGCGTGCTGGCGATGGCACTGGTGCTCACGCCCTGGGCGCTGGGCTGCTTCGCGTCCAATGCCGGCCAGCAGGCGCGCCTGGTGCAGGCCGCGCCGGTGCTGGCGCCAGCGCTGATCGCGCTGAACTCGTCGGCCATGTTCGCCGGCCAGGCCCTGGGCGCGGCCAGCGGCGGTGCGGTGATGGCCGCTGCCGGCTGGTGCCCGCTGCACTGGATGGGCCTGGCCTGGATGCTGGCCGCCGTGGCGCTGAGCGCCTGGGCCGCCCGCCGGCTGGCGCAGGCACGCACCGCGGGAGTCCAGCTTGCCTGAAGTCGACGACAGCCTGGCGGCGCTGCGGCGGCCGGCCGATTGCACCGAACTGTTCCGCGCCTTCAACCGGCTGGCGCTGCAGGGCTTTGGCGGCGTGCTGCCGGTGGCGCACCGGGAGCTGGTGGAGCGCCAGCGCTGGCTCAGCCCGCAGCAGTTCGTCGAGCTGCTGACGCTGGGGCAGGTGCTGCCCGGGCCCAACATCATCAACATGGCCATCGTCATCGGTGACCGCTTCTTCGGCTGGCGCGGGGCGTTGTCGGCCTGTGCCGGGCTGCTGCTGGTGCCGCTGTTCATCGTGCTGGGCCTGGCCATCGCCTACCAGCAGCAGGCGGCGCACCCGGCCGTGGCCGGCGCGCTGCGCGGCATGGGCGCGGTGGCGGCCGGGCTGATCGTCGCCACCGGGTGGAAGCTGGCGGGCACGCTGCGCAGCAACCCGCTGGGCTTGCCGGCCTGCGCCGCCATCGGGCTGAGCACGCTGGCCCTGGTGGGCGGGCTGCGCTGGCCGATGGTGTGGGTCGTGCTGGGCCTGGGCGGGCTGGGCATGGCGCTGGCCTGGTGGCGCCTGCGCGTGGCCGAGGCGGCGCGGTGAGCTGGACCCAGGCGCTGGCCACGCACGGGCCGAGCGCCGGGCCGCTCCCAAGCCGGCCCGTGATCCCCTCGGGGGATCGGCTGACGTACCCGTCGGCCGAGGGGCTGTCATGAACGGGCTGGGCTGGGCCGACCTGCTGGGCCTGTGGGCGCACTTCAGCCTGCTGTCGGTGCTGGCGGTGGGCGGCGCCATCACCACCGCGCCCGACATGCAGCGCTACCTGGTCGGCCAGCAGGGCTGGATGACTGATGCGCAGTTCACCGCCGGCGTGGCCATCGCGCAGGCGGCACCGGGGCCCAACATCCTGTTCGTGGCGGTGATGGGCTGGCATGTGGCCGGCGTGGCCGGCGTGCTGGCCACCATGGCGGGCATCATGGGGCCGTCGTCGGTGCTGGCCTTCGCCCTGGGGCGCTACGGCCGACGGCGCGCCGACAGCATCGCCCTGCGCGCCTTCACCGCCGGGCTGACGCCGCTGACGCTGGGCTTGCTGCTGTCCACCGGCTGGGTGCTGACCGCACCGGTGCGCACCGAGTGGATGGCCGCCGTGCTGGTGCTGGGCACGGTGGCGGCCAGCGTGCGCACCCGCATCAGCCCGATGTGGCTGATCGCCGTGGGTGCGGTGGCCGGTGGCGTGGCGCTGCAGCCGGGCTGAGGCACGCATGCTGGCGCCCTGGGCCGACATCCAGCAGCTGCCGCTGTTCGTGGCCGCCGGCCTGCTGCTGAACATCACGCCCGGGGTGGACATGGCGCTGGTGCTGCGCAGCAGCGCGGCGCAGGGTTTTCGCGCCGGCGCAGCGGCGGCGCTGGGCATCAGCGCCGGCTGCTGGGTGCACATTGCCGCGGCGGCGCTGGGCGTCAGCGCGCTGCTGGCCAGCGCGCCGGCCGCCTTCCTGGCGCTGCAGTGGCTGGGCGCGGCCTACCTGGTGTGGCTGGGCATCGGCCTGCTGCGCAGCCGCCTGGCCGGCGGGCCCGCTGCCAAGGCGGCGAACCCGGCCCACCAGCTGCGCCGGCAGTTCGCGCAAGGCTTCCTGACGAACGCGCTGAACCCCAAGGTGGCGCTGTTCTTCCTGGCCTTCGTGCCGCAGTTCATCCGTGCCGAGCCAACGCACCCGGCCTGGGCCTTTGTGCTGCTGGGCAGCGTGTTCGTGGTCAACGGCACGCTGGTCAGCCTGGCGCTGGCCGCAGCAGCGGCCGCGCTGCGGCAACGCCTGGCCGGGCAGGCCCGCTGGCAGCGGCTGGCCCCGTGGCTGAACCGCGGCGTGGGGGCACTGTTCATCGCGCTGGGGCTGAAGCTGGCGCTGGACGCACCCGGGCGCTGAGGGCCATCAGCCCGGCTGCGGCAGCAGCCGCTGCACCAGCGGGTGCAGCACCTTGCGCTCGGTGGCGATGGCGTAGAACTGTTCTTCGACGCCGTCGCCATCGGCAAAGCGGTGCAGGTCGTAGCGTTCCACCAGCTTGTCGTGCGCCACCACCGGTGCCGGAAACACGCCCATGCCGCCCGCGGCAAAGGTGACCAGCAGCGCGCTGTCCTCGAATTCACCCACCACCAGCGGGCGCACGCTGCGGCGCTCGAACCAGGCGTCGAGCCGCGGGCGCACCGCCGCATGGCCAGTGGGCAGCAGCACCGGCAGTGCCGCCAGGTTCTGCGGAAAGCCGACCCGGGCCTGCGCCAGCAGCGCCGGCGGCGCATACCAGGCCAGCGCCGAGCTGCCGACCGGGTGGCTGTAGACCTTCAGGTTGCGGTTGACCGGGGCCGGACGGTCGGACAGCACCACGTCCAGCCGGTGCAATGCCAGGTCGGCCAGCAGGCGGTCGAATTCGTCCTCGTGGCACAGCAGGCGCAGCTGCGGCGTGGCCATCACCGGCTGCAGCAGCTGGCGCACCAGCAGCTTGGACAGCCCGTCGCTGATGCCCACCGCCAGCCGCACCTGGGGGGCGGCCACCGCGTCGCGCACCAGCGCGGGCAGCTGCTCGCCCAGCGAAAAGATCTGGTCGGCCTGCCGCAGCGCGGCGTGGCCCGCCTCGGTGAGCGCGAGGCCGCGGCCGGCGGGCCGCAGCAGTTGCTGGCCCAGCGCACGCTCCAGCTCGCGCACCTGGGCGCTGACCGTCTGCACCGCCATGCCCAGCCGGCCGGCGGCCTTGGCCATGCCGCCTTCCTTGGCCACGACCCAGAAGTAGTACAGGTGGCGGTAGCTGAAGTCGAGACTCATGTTCAGTCTATTCAGGAAGATTGATCAGTGATTCTCTGCTTTTTCAGGATGCTTGGCGCCCCTATCTTTCGTCCATCCCCACTGACGGAGTGATTGCCATGCAAGTGATCTTCGAATCCCGCCACCCCGAGGCTGCCGGCCTGCGCCACCTGGCGGTGACGCGGCTGCAGTTCGTGCTGCGGCGCATCCAGTGGCTGGTGCCGCGGGCCACGGTGCGGCTGTCCGACGTGAACGGCCCGCGCGGCGGCGTGGACAAGCGCTGCCAGGTGGAACTGGACACCGACGGCAACGGCAAGGTGGTGATCACCGCCGTGGCGCGCGATTGGCGCAGCGCCATCGACAACGCGCTGGCACGCGCCGCCCGGGTGCTGTTGCGGCTGTGGCAACGCGGTCGTCAGCCGGCCCGCGCGACAGACCGCCGCGCCATCCGCCAGCCGCACGCGCTGCCGCAGGGCTGAGCCCCGATTTCCCACACTCCCACCGGACACCCGACCCATGCGCCACTACCCCCGCAACAGCCCCCAGGCCGCCGGCCGCATCCTGGCCCTGGCCCTGCTGTCAGACGGCCACCTGTCCAAGCGTGAACTCGACATGCTCGACCGCCTGGACGCCCACACCCTGCTCGGCCTGGGTCGCACCGAACTGCACAGCGTGGTGCACAGCTTCTGCGAAGACCTGCTGTCGAGCATGCACCTGAGCTGGGGCGACGCCTGCCAGGTCGACCAGGCCACGCTGGCTGCCCTGATGGCCGACATCGACGACCCGGCGCTGCGCCGCACCCTGCTGCGGCTGTGCCTGGCGATCGTCGACGCCGACGAGCATGTGGCCGACGGCGAATCGGTGATGCTGACGGCCGCCATCGACCACTGGGGCCTGCACCAGGAGATGCTGGACGCCCGCCCTGTCGGCACCGCAGCGTGAGCGGGCTGCACGGTCTTGCGACCGCCAGGGGCGCGACGACGCCGCGGCAGCCGAGCGGTCAGACACCTGGTCAGACCCCCGCTCAGCCGGCGGCTGGCACACGCGGCGCCCCATGACCGACACCCTGCACCACCGGCTGCGCGCTGCGGCCGATGCACTCACCGGCGAGCCGGTGGCCCTGTCCCACCTGGCCGATGTGCACGGCAGCGCTGCGCGCGGAACCTTGCTGGTGCTGCTGTCGGCACCCTGCGTGCTGCCGGTGCCGGGCGTGGGCAATGTGCTGGGCATCGGCCTGCTGCTGCTGGCGCTGGCCATGTGGCGCGGCCAGGCCTGCCATGAACTGCCCGGCCGCGTGGCTGGCTGGCAGATGCCGGCGCACTGGGCGCAACGGGTGCTGGGCCTGCTGGCGCGCTTCTACAGCCTGGCCAGCCGCTGGTCACGCGAGCGGCTGCCGCACCTGGTGGACGGCCCGCAGGGCTGGATCGCCCCCAAGGTGGGCCTGATGGGCGCGCTGATCTTCCTGCCGATCCCGTTCGGCAACGTGCTGCCGGCGCTGGCGCTCAGCCTGCTGGGCCTGGGGCTGGTGTTCCGCGATGGCCTGGCGGTGCTGCTGGCGATGCTGGCCGGCGGCGCCGCCGTGGCCTACACCACCACGCTGGGCGTGCTGGCCTGGCACTGGGGCCTGGCACCGCTGCTGCAGTGGCTGCAACTTTGAATCCGCAACGAAAGGACGACGCACCATGTGGCATGTTGTGGTCTGGGCATTGACAGCGACCTGCGCCGCTGGATGGAGCCTGCTGTGCTGGGCGCTGCACTTGGTGATCACCGGGCCGGACTGGCAGGCCCTGGGCGACGGCGCATGGATGGCGTGGCTGACCCAATGGCGCATCCCCGCCGGGCTGGCCGACTGGCTGCCACTGGGCGCCATCGGCGAACTGCAGGCCTGGCTGACGATGCTGGGCCCGTGGGTGGAATCGCTGCTGTCGCAGGCGCCGGGCCTGTTGGGCTGGCTGGCCCCGCTGGTGTGGGTGGGCTGGGCGCTGGGCATGCTGGTGCTGGTGATGCTGGGCGTGGCCGGCAGCGTGCTGGTGCTGGCCATCCGCGGTGCCGTCAAGCGCACCGGCAGCGGCGCCGGCCCCGCCGCGCCTGCCAGCCCGGCGTGATGCCGCGCGTCTGATCAGCCGGCACGCCCTGCCAGTGCCGGCAGGCCGCGGCGGTAGACCAGCAGCCGGCCCTTGTAGTGCGGCAAGGTGCCTGCGCCCAGCGGCAGCGCATGGGCCAGGCGCAGTTCCTCCCGGTCGAAGCCGCGTGCGGCCATGGCGCGGTTGAAGGCCGGCCGGTTGCCGCGGTCGGGGTCGACGATCCACACCTCGGCGGCCGCTGCAGCATGGCGCTGGATGAAGCCGGCCAGCGTGGCGTCGTCATCACGCTCGTACAGCACGTCGCTGCCGATCAGCAGGTCGAACTCGCCTTGCAGATCACCCTGCGCGGGCACCGCTGGCGCCAGCCAGGGGCCGTGCCGGTATTTCATCGGCGGCAGCCGGTTCAGGCGCAGGTTCTCCAGCAGGAAGCTGGCGGCCAGCGGATGCACGTCGCTGGCGGTGACATCGGCGCCGCGCCGGTGCGCCACCAGGCTGGCCAGCCCCAGGCCGCAGCCGATCTCGAGGATGCGCTCGGCCAGCACCACCGGGCGCAAGGCCAGCCGTGCCGCCAGATGCGCGCCCGACGGCCACAGCAGACCGAACAACGGCCATTGGGCCGACGAGATGCCCAGCCGTGCTGCGTCACCCAGCGGGTCGGCATGCTGCTGGCGATCGAGCAGCGAACGGATCAGCAGGTCGTCTTCGCCGGCAATGGCGATCGATTCCTGCTTGGTGCGGTAGCCGGGCATCGTGGTGGGCACGAAGCCCGGACGGGCGGCTTCAGGGGGCTGGAAGAAGCACCGAGTCTACGGCTGCACGGTCGGCGCGCAGCGCCGCGCCAACGCCGCCAGGCGGGCGCAGCCGTCGGCCAGGGCGGCGTCGGGCACGGTGAGGCTCATGCGCACCATGCCTGCGGCGGCAGCCCCGAAGGCCGCCCCGGGCATCACCGCCACCTGCGCCTCGGTCAGCAGGCGGTCGGCAAAGGCCTCGCCGTCCATGCCCAGCCCGTCCACCGACAGCATCACAAACATGCCGGCCTGTGGTGCATGCACCCGCAGGCCAGGCACCGCGCCCAGCGTCTCGGCCACCAGGGCAGCGCGGCGGGCGTAGGCCTGGCGCATCTGCGCCGTGATGGCGAAATCGCGCGACAGCGCCTCGGCGGCCATGTCGGCGATGAAGGGTTGGGCACCGAACAGCATCGACTCGGCCAGCGGCAGCAGCCGGCTGATGAACGGCGCCGGGCCGCCGCACCAGCCGGCACGGAAGCCCGGCGCGGCGTGCGACTTCGACAGCGACGAGGCGATCACCGTGCGGTCGGCCAGGTCGGGCTCGTCGAAGGGGGAGGCGAACGGGCCGTCGAAGATCAGCGATTCATAGACCTCGTCGCTCAGGATCCACAGGTCATGCGCCCGGGCCACGGCGCCGATGGCGCGGATGTCGTCGCGGGTGAGCACCGCGCCGGTGGGGTTGTGCGGCGAATTGAGAAAGATCACCCGCGTGGCCGGCGTCACCGCGCGCGCCACGTCGGCCGCGTCGAGCCGGAAGCCGCGGTCCTGCCGCAGCGCCACCGGCACGGTGACGGCGCCGGTGGCGCGCACCAGGCCGTGGTAGGTGGCGTAGCAGGGGTCGGCCACCAGCACCTCGTCCCCCGTCTCGACCAGCGCCGTCAGCAGCAGGTACAGCGCGCTCTGCGTGCCCGGCACCCAGATGAACTGGTCGGTGCCCACCGTGCGGCCGCTGCGGGCGCTGTACTTGGCGGCCAGGGCCTGCAGCACCGGCGCCTCGCCCCGGCCGTTGGAATAGCCGGTGCGGCCGGCTTGCAGCGCCCGGTGGGTGGCGGCGATCAGGTCGTCGGGCGTGGGCTGGTCGGGCTCGCCGATGGTCAGCAGGATGACCGGCTCGCCGCGGGCCCGCATCTGGCGGGCGCGGAAGTGCACGCGCCACTTGTCGGAGCCGAGACCGGCGACGCGGTCGAGGATGGAAGCGGTGCGCATCGCCGCGCTCACATCAGCACGATGTCGTACTGCTCGGGACTGAAGCTCGGCTCGGTGCTCAGCGAGATCGGCTTGCCGATGAAGTCGCTCAACCCCGCCAGGTGCTGGCTTTCCTCGTCGAGCAGCATCTCCACCACCGCCGCACTGGCCACCACGCGGAACTCCTTCGGGTTGAACTGCCGCGCCTCGCGCAGGATCTCGCGCAGCACGTCGTAGCAGACGCTGCGGGCCGTCTTCACCTGGCCGCGCCCTTCACAGGTTGGGCAGGGCTGGCACAGCATGTGGGCCAGGCTCTCGCGGGTGCGCTTGCGTGTCATCTCCACCAGGCCCAGCTGGGTGAAGCCGCTCACCGTCACCTTGGTGCGGTCGCGGCTGAGCTGCTTCTTGAACTCGGCCAGCACCGCAGCCTGG
>Ga0209717_1001930_pt1 | contig 20974 bp, 18 predicted proteins | sample AD_UKC048_MetaG_FD_184418 | JGI IMG/M metagenome (GOLD analysis project Ga0209717, IMG submission 184418) | Active sludge microbial communities of municipal wastewater-treating anaerobic digesters from USA - AD_UKC048_MetaG (SPAdes) (version 2) | ecosystem: Engineered > Bioreactor > Anaerobic >... | reverse complement strand
CTGCCCGGCACGCATCATGAGTGCATAGGTATTGTTAAATCCGATAGGTTTCAGCCATTGGATACCATAATTTTTTCTGAATGTGCTGTCCACGTAAGCGTACGTCTGCTCCGGACTTTTGGACACCTGTGCGACCACGTCGGGCGAGGGTTGCAGCAACACCAGCAGTCCGGTGCCGGTATATTCCGGGTAAAAATCGATGGCGTCGTTCGTAAGCGCGTCGAAGCATATTTTAGTGCCGCCCAGGCCGGTTTTTGTGTCTGCCTTATAGTTCGTGTGGCCTTCTATGAGCATCTTGTACATTTCCGCGAGGATGTATTGTTCGCCGAAAATTTTTGACCCGATCCGAATGGTGCCTGCACGGCCATTAACAGGCGCTTTATACAAGCCGCGGCTAACCAAAAAATCCTTTGCTACTTTTTCAGGAACCTCCTGCAGGTAGTCGGTTCTGTAGTTCAGTTCCGTCATTACGGAATCATTGACTTTTCCGGCGAGCAGATTCAGGGCGGCCTCTAGTCCGGGAAATTTCTGAAGGGTCGCCGTTTTCACAACCGGTGCGGCGAAATACGGCGGAAATATGTGTTTATCATCTTCCAGAACGGCCAGATCGAAGGCTTTTATACGGCCGTCGGTGGAATATCCGCTGATCACATCCAGTTCGTTTTCATACACCGCCTTGTACATTATGGCGTCGCTGACGACGGTTGCCTGTATGTCGAGCCCGTACACCGACCGGAGCCCCAGGTCGCCATCCTGCCTGCCCATGAATTCCGGTGTAAAGCCGGCGCGCAGCCGGGGAGCAGTGGAACGAAATGCCAGCACCGTCAGAAATACGATTGCTACCAACACCGGAAGCGCGAATAACAACCTGCGAAAAGTGCGGTAGTTTTGTTTTTGAATCCACTCGATCCCGGTATCGAGCAGGATGGCCAACAGCGCGGCAGGAATTGCACCAGCCAGAATCATATTGGTGTTGTTGAGCGATATGCCGCCGAAAATAAATTCGCCCAGGCCGCCCGCTGCCACAAAAGACGCCAGGGTAGCCACCCCGATGTTGATCACCGTAGCCGTGCGTATACCGGCAACGATCACCGGCATCGCCAGCGGCAACTCTACCTTGAAGAGCATTTGCCGTTTGCTCATCCCCAAGGCCCGCGCCGCTTCTATTACGGCAGGGTCTGTGCCCGTAAGCCCCGTGTAGGTATTTCGAACGACCGGCAAAAGGGCATAAATGAACAGCGCAACAATAGCCGGAGTTGCTCCGATACCAAACACAGGTATCATGAAACCCAGCAGGGCAATGCTCGGAATGGTTTGTAAAACACCGGCCACGCCCAGGAAAAACGGCGCCCACTTCCGGCGCCGGGCGATGCCGATACCGGCAGGAACGCCGATCACCACAGCCAGCAACAAGGCCAGAAAGGTTAGCCCGAGGTGTTGCAGCGTCTGCGTCAGCAATTTTTCATGCTGATCGATGATGAAGGCCCAAAAACTTTGTTGTTTCATTGGGAGACTTGTGTTTTTCGAAATGCACTGAATGCCTGCACCAGTTGATCGTAGTGGTCAGGTGACGTTGCGGCGGCGTTCAGTTTTTCCAGGGCCGCCCACACGCTGGTATTCCACGGCAAACCAAGCGCCTGGAGCATCATTTCCGGGTGGGGCAAAAATCTTCTGACATCTTCCAGCAACACAACTTTGTGTTCCAGCAAGAGCCGCGAACGGTTAAAGAACTGCCGCACAAAATCATTCACCGGCGCGTACAACATTTCTTTCGGGGTGCCAGCTTGTACAATCCTGCCTTCTTTCATCAGGCAAATACGATCCGCAAGGTCGAAGGCCTCCTCTATGTCATGTGTGACCATGACAATGGTTTTTTGCTTCAATTCGTCCAGCGCCTTGAATTCGGCATGAATGTTCGATTTTGTAATATTATCCAGCGCGCCGAAAGGTTCATCCATCAGCAATACGGGCGTATCGGCCACCAGAGCCCGGGCGATGCCTACCCGCTGCTGCTGACCGCCGCTCAATTCATGCGGGTAACGTTTTAGAATTTCCGCCGGCAGGTGCAGTTTTTCCAGCAAAATTTCGGTCCGCTGCCGGGTTCGCTGTTTATCCCAGCCAAGCAAACCGGGCACTACCGCGATGTTTTCTTCCACATTGTTATGTGGGAACAATCCGGCATGCTGCATGACGTAACCGATTCGCCTTCGGAGCATTTCGGGCTGCTCCTGCGTGATGTCCTTTCCGTCGATGGCCAGCAAACCGGCATCGGGTTCAATCAGCCGGTTGATCATTTTCAACGTCGTGGTTTTGCCGCAGCCGCTGGGGCCCAGCAATACCAGTATTTCCCGGTCGTGTGCCTGAAAAGAAACGTCGCTGACCGCCACGTTGTCACCGAAGGATTTGTACACCGCATCGAAAGTGATCATGCCTTGTGATTTGTGGTGAAGATGGGAGGATTTGAGGATGCGAAATGAGATTATACGAAGGTTTTTGTTCGGCTTCGCCTCACTGTTGGGATATGGGAACGCGGATTGTGCGGATCATGCGGATTAAAATGGATTTTTGGTGGCCTTGCGGCCACTTTTTTGATTTTTTTTCTGATTATGCCGCCTTCGGCGGGCGCAGATCAAATCGACCACGTATTTAAGCGAGCGGAACATCAAGGTCGAAAATTCCCATTTTCATGCAGACATCTTGCAAACCCATCCGCCGAAGGCGGATTTAATCCATTAATGATCAGAAGAAGTGGCCGCAAGGCCACCAAAAATCCATTTTAATCCGCATGATCCGCACAATCCGCGTTCCCATATCCCAACAGTGAGGCGAAGCCGAACAAAATCCTTCGTAAAATCTCATTCGGCATCCTCATACCCTCATTTAACCAGCCTGATTCCCGTAAACTGCCACCGGTGCTGGGTATGAAAAAAATTGCGGTAGGTCTTGCGGCTGTGTCCGGCCGGTGTGGCCACGGAAGCGCCGCGCAACACCATCTGATTGACCATAAACTTCCCGTTGTATTCCCCGACGGCGCCTTCCGCGCGGGCAAATCCGGGATACGGTAGATAAGCGCTATTGGTCCATTCCCAGCGTTTTCCCCACGAAAAATGATCCGACGCCACCTCCCATTCCGCTTCCGTAGGCAGGCGCATGCCTTTCCAGGCTGCACAGGCGGCGGCTTCGAAATAATTGACGTGGCAAACAGGCTCGGACATTTTCACGGTTTGCAGGCCTGCCGGCGTGTAATACATCCATTCGCCGTCTATCAAATGCCAGTACAAAGGCGCGGTTGCCTGCTCGCGTTTTACCCAGTCCCAGCCTTCGGCATGCCAGTAGCGGAAATCCCGGTAGCCGCCCGCCTGCATGAACTCCAGGTATTCGCCGTTTGTCACCAGGTCCTGCGCGATCTGAAAGTCATGCAGGTACACTTTATGCCGTCCGAGTTCATTATCAAAACAAAATCCTTCGCCCTGAAAACCGATTTCATACACACCCGCTTCTACATTTAGAAAGTTTCCTATAGAAACATCCGCGTCATCGGACGTTTGTACTGACCTGTAAGCCGGCAACAGCGGGTTGTGCCCTAAAATGTATTTGATATCCGTGTGGAGCAGTTCCTGGTGTTGTTGTTCGTGGTGGAGCCCCAGGGTAACCAGATCGGCTACCGCAGCGGAAAGATCCGGCCGTTCCAGCAATTGCAGCATATACTTGTCGACGTGTGCGCGGTAACGGTATACGTCGTCCACGGAAGGCCTGCTCAGATTACCCCGGTCTGTTCGAACCACGCGCGCGCCCACCGTTTCATAGTAACTGTTAAAAACGAAATTGTATTGAGGATTAAACTCCTGATAATCAGGAAGATAATCTTTCAGAATAAACATTTCAAAAAACCAGGAGGTGTGGCCCAGATGCCATTTTGGAGGGCTTACATCTACCACCGGCTGCACCACGTAATCTTCTTTTTCAAGCGGGGCGCATATCTCTTCCGAAGATTTCCGGACGCTGCGGTACTGATCTGACAAGTTGTTCATGATCACTTTTAAATAAAAAATAGTGCGAAGATGAATTAAACCGCTTCCCAAAAAACATCCGCAAACCACCCTTTCGAATCGGTCAAGTGCCCGATGGGCCTGAATCCCGCTTCGGAGCCCATCTGTTTGATTTCTTCCGGCGTATATTTTTGAGAAACTTCCATAAATATGGTTTCGTCCCTGGCAAATGCCATGCGATGCGGGCCAATGCTGACGGTCTGATCCCGGAGGCTGACCAGGTAACTTTTACAGGCGCCCGTATCGGGATCGTACATTTGGTAGTGCTCAAACTGGTGGAGATCAAAATCAGCCTCCAGTTCCCGGTTGATGCGTTTCAACAAATTCAGGTTAAATTTTGCCGTAATACCGGCCCGGTCATCATAGGCATCCAGTATAATTTGCGGATGCTTTTTCAGGTCGAAACCGATGAGCGCCAGGTCGCCGGGATGGAGCACACTCCTCAGTTCCCTGCAAAACCCAAGCGCCTCTTCGGCATTCATATTGCCGATATTCGACCCCAGAAACAACACGACGTTGCGCCGGGGCGAATGCTCGACAGCAAAGCGCAGCATATCGAGATACTCCCCTTCCAATGGCAGAACGTCGAGATCTGGCAACTCCTCCCCGAGCCGTTCGCCGAGTACCGACAGGATATTTCCTGAAATGTCGATCGGCATGTACGTAAACGGAACGGGCCGCTGAACGAGGGTATCCAGCAAATATTGAGACTTGGTAGCATCGCCGGCGCCGAGTTCGATCAGGTTAAATTCCTGCTGCGAAGCCGAAATGATACCCGCCAACTGATCGGTTTGCGATTGAAATATTTCCAGTTCGCAGCGGGTCAGGTAATATTCCGGGCAAGCCATGATCTGCTGGAACAACGCATCGCCGTCCTTGTCGTAGAAGTACTTGGCGTGCAGGTTTTTGGGCGTTTTGCGGAGACCGGCGAGCACATCTTCCGCAAACTGCTGCCTGGCAGACCGGACAAATGTATCCGTAAATGCTCCATTGCGTGTTTTCATATGTAATGGGATAATAAATTCAAGGTTCGTTCAGTATAACAATTTTTTCCGCCCGCAGCATTGGCATCCATCAGCCGGTGCGCATCGGCAATTTCGTCGAGCCGAAAAGTTTTACCAATATCTAATCGAATAACACCGCTTTCAACAACAAGCACATGATCGGCGCCTTTTTCGAGCAACATTAGCACTTTTTCCTGATTTCTGGTAGTAGCAATTACGGTGAGACCGCTGCGTTTGGCCATTTGAATGGCCAGCATACCGACAGAAGAGGTGCCGCCGCGGATCAAAATCGTCTGGCTTTTCCGGATTCTTAAAGCCAGGTGCAGCGAGCCATACACCGTCTGGAACATTTCCGGCAAGGCGCGCCCAGGACAAAATTATCGGGACCACCCGGGTGGTACAGTACGGCAGCCTTCATGTGCATGGGGATTTTTTTTGGTCTGAATGAAATATTTCAGAGGCAAAAGTCGCGGTTCCGAGGAATTGGCACCCTTAAACTAGTTTAAGAAATCTGGTGGCTATCTGGAGTATCCAACTTGCCGATGAGCCCGGCTGGGCACAAATGAATGTCAATTCCCAACTTCGAAGAACGGGCAGGAGGCAGTTCAATCTTTAAAGGCATTGTGTTCAATAGCGCTGCTGCTCCCAATACGTACACACTGTCAGCAAAGAAATTTTTGCACTTTATCAGACAGCCTGCCGGATCGGGGGCGGCTGTTATCGCTTTTATGCCTGGTAGGTACACCGCTGACCAAAAGTAGATGTGCCCTAAAACTGAGGCGAAGCAGGCAAATTTTCGGATACTGGAACTTTGTCAGAGACTCAATACATTTGCAGTATTCAAATGAATACAAATGCAAATAAATAATAACTCAATTATGAGTGAGTGACTCTATTTACTAATATCCCACCAATTGCATGGGATTGACTAAATACTCTTAGTATGAAGGTGATTTATTCCTGTAAAATATACTATATATGAAAACATTGAAGAGGGTTAACGTCAGAAGTGAAAAAATTGCTGACTATCAAATTGAGAGTAGAGGAAAAATTAAGGATCTTAAAAAGAATTCTTATTGTGTCGTTGAAGGTTATTCAATTGGCGGAGAAGCCCCTAAATCATTTATTAAAGTTTATGAACATCAAAATTTAAGCAAATCGAATAGTAAAAAGGCCAACAAAAAATTAAAGCAACAAAAAAAGGCAAACACCAAAACGTGGACTCTATATATAGCAAAGGCAGGGCACAAATGGTATCCCATTGAATCTATTACTGAACACTTAATTGCTCGTATTGGAAGTGAAACAGGCCTTAATATGGCTCATTCTCGTTTAGCAAAAATTGATAATCAAGTTAGGTTTCTAAGTAAATATTTTATAGATCCCTATAAACAAGAATTAGTTCATGGCACCGATATATTAGCCGCTTATGTAGATGATCGCCCGTTCATCCATGAAATTCAAAAAAACAAACGGGAACCTGAATTTTTCACTTTAGAAACAGTAGTTGATGCAATAAAACATATGTTTCCTGAACATTACAACGAAATTATTGAGCAATATTTTTTGATGTTAATCTTTGATGCATGGGTTGGTGTCCAAGATAGACACTTCGATAACTGGGCGGTTGTCAGGAGTATATATGGAACAAACGCACCTTATTTCTCTCCAATTTATGATTCAGCCAGGGGATTATTTTGGAACGAAAGGGAGGAAAAAATAATTATATGGTATAAATACAAACAATTGGAGTCTCAAATCGAGAGATTGATAAATACCTCCATGCCACAGGTGGGGATTATGGCAGGTGAAAAAACTAATCATTTTAGACTAATCGAAGAAATTTTGAGTGACAAATTTATCCCCATCAAGTCGAAAGCCAGCACTATTTTCTCGCCCCACGGTTTAGCCAAAACACAGAAGATGATAGAAGCAGAATTTGATGGCCTGTTAAGCAAACGGCGTATATATCTGATAAATAAATGTTTACATATTAGATATTTAAAACTTAAAGATTTATTTGTAGGTAAAGGGATAATTTTCTAACATTTGTACGTTTGATACGTTCAACCACTTAAAGTCAAAATCACATGGCCAGTAAACTTGCATCCTATTTAAAGAAGCATTTTTCCAAGCCTGATAAAAGTGAAGATGCACCAAAAGACAACAAGTCTGTGTTCATTTTAATGCATGATACTCTTCATATCGGCACATTGGAGATGAACAACGGAGTTTGGAGTTTTGAGTACTCACTGATTTACAAACTTAGGCACAGGAAAGCAGATAATGCTAACAGTATTGATGAACTAATCCAACCCCTCTTTGCGTTTCCAGATATTGATAAAAAATATGAATCTACCTCTTTATGGCCTTTTTTTACTGCAAGAATCCCAGGTTTAAAGCAGCCGGATGTGCAGGACATAATGAAGTCAGATAATATTGACAGTACCGACTTGGTTGCTTTGCTACATAGGTTCGGCCGCAAAACGATTATCAATCCGTTTGAGCTTCGTTTAGAAACAGCGATTTGAGGCTAATTTGATGAAAGAAGCCCTCCACTTTGTGGGGGGCTTCTTTTTTTTAAATCAATACAGCCACTCTCCCAAGTAACCCAAATCCATACCCAACCCAAAAACAAAAAAGGCCAACATTCTGATCTCTCAGAAACATTGACCTTTTTACTTGCGGACTGGACGGGACTCGAACCTTAATTTGTTGGCTTCGGTAAAAACATGAGTTAAGAGCATTTTTACCCGTTAAACACAAGTAATTCGTTACTGTCGATTGTGGCCGGGTAAAATCTATTAAAAAAACATACCCAAATACATACCCAAAACAAAAACCTGTTTTACATTTGGCCGCGTTTCACAGCAAACCGGAATTATGCCAAAAGTAAAAGGAGTGCCCACCGTTCGTTTCATCCTGCAAAGCACGAAAGAGCCAAAGGTTCCCTCATACGTCTTTCTGTACTTTTATTATAAAGGTCAACGTCTGAAGTATTCCACCGGGGAAAAGGTCTGCCCGGAAGCATGGAAGAAAGGCCGCGCTATTGCAAATGCCAAATACCCGGAAAATACGGATGTAAATTTGCGCCTCGAAAAACTCAACGGGTTTACGATAGAAATTTACAGGGAAACCGCCGGGGAAATCGAGCCTGCCGAATTTCGTAAAGAACTGGATTACCGGATGGGATACGCCAAACGGCCAACCGATGTTAAAGCCAAAATCCCTACCCTTTTGCAATTTATACAGACGGCAATCGAGGAACGAGAAATGCAGCCCAATGCCAAAGAAAGCAGCCTTCAGGTTGTCAGGAAAATTCGGCGGCACCTGGAAGCATACGCCGCGCAAAAAGATATTGCCCTGGAATTTTCAGAAATCAACCGCCCTTTCTTTCACGACTTCAAAGCCTGGTTATTCGCCCCGCCGCGCAACCTGCAAACCAACTATGTGCATAAGTTATTCAGCCTGTTACGCATGTTTATGCGGGATGCCAAACGGCGGGGTTTACATCATTCGGAAGCATTCGAGGACTTCAAAATAAAGAAAGAAGCAACTACCAAAATTGCCCTCACCTTTCAGGAATTGGAAATGCTGTTTGCCCTGGATTTGAGCAAAAACAGCCGCTTGGAGCGTGTGCGGGACTTGTTCCTGATTGGCTCTTATTCGGGGTTGCGCTTTTCGGATTTTAGCCGACTAAGCCCAAAACACATTACCACCGTCGAAGGGAAAAAAATGATTGAAATAACCACTCAGAAAACGAGCGAAACGGTATTCATTCCCCTTTTCCCTATCCTCGAAACGCTGCTACAAAAATACGATTTCACTGTCCCGAAAATTTCCGGCCAAAAGATGAACGATTACCTGAAAGAGTTGGGGCAGGTATCAGGATTGAACGAAAAGTTATTCGTCTCCAATTCTGCCGGGGGCAAACGGCAGGAAGTCGAAATGGAGAAATGGGAAAAACTGACAACGCATGTTGCCCGCCGCTCGTTCGCTACGAACTTTTACCTGGCAGGTTTACCGGCTTTCCAGATTATGAAGATCACAGGACACCGGACAGAGCAATCTTTCCGGCAATATATCTGCATTGATAACAAAATAGCAGCACAGGCATTTGCCAAAGATGCTGCCCGGATTATGAACGTATAAAATAAACCTTCAACTTTTCCAGTATGAAAATCATTGACTTTTTCACCGCAAAACCTGCCCGGTTTTTCCTTTTGGCTGCCGTGCTTTGGTTAGGTTTGATGTGCTTTTTTAACTCAAAGGATATAGGCGAAAATGGGTTTAGTTGGCATGATATACTGGTTGAGGCGAACGGGATGTTTTTTGATTTGCTTGTTTTTGGAATATTGCTTTCAGTTTATGAGGCATTGAGAGAAAAAAAAGAAAAAATAGAACGGCTACATGAAGAGATAGACGATTATCGAGGCTGGGATGAAAAGGAGGCAATGTTTAGGATTGTAGGAGCAGTAAGACGGCTAAATAAATTACAAGTATCAAATATTTTGCTATATCGTTGTTCGCTTCGGAAAGCACACCTCCAATATACAGACCTTCGAGGTGCATACTTGGTTATGTCTGATCTGAGAGGAGCGTCTTTTGAGTTTACAGACCTTCGAGGAGCAAATTTTCAACATGCAGACCTTCGAGGAGCAAACTTTAGAGGAGCAAATATTCAAGGAGCGGATATGAGTTGGGCTAATCTCCGAGGGGCGGTCTTTGCATTCGCCCTTCACAATCATAGGGTTACGGAGAGCAAAACCCATTTATTCGACCGAATAAGTACAAACCTGCAAGGAGTAAACCTTCATGGCGCACAAGTATTTAAAAATTGGTTTGAAAAAATAGAAGAATGGGAAGTTATAGGTTTTGAAGAAATCAAAGAAAAATACCAAATCGACGAAAAAGGAATATTGCGATTGAAATAAAATGCCATCCCACCATGCAAAACGCGCCGCCCGCCACCTAAAAAAACACCTCAACAAACCGCCAACAAACAAAAAACCCGCGCCCTCCCTGGACAGGAAAAAAACGCGGGAATTGTTCACTAAAAACAATTTTTAAATTTATGAAAACTTTGTTTTCGTTACCCAAAGATGACGGTTTTTTCAACCGTTACGCAACCCTCATTCCTACCCTTCAAAAGTTGGGGGTGCTTTCTCAGATTATCAACGCCATTACGGAAGTCGGCATTATTTACGCCGTCGTTTACTCCCTGCTTTCCGAATTTTGGGGAGCCTATGCCGCCCCGTTGGCCGTGTTCGGCGCTATCATTGGCACCGGCGTAATTGAAATGGGATTACGGCAGTTTTTACCCTATTCATCCCGCGCCATACTGTACCGGCGTTTTCAGGGTTTGGATTTATGGATGTCCGTTTTCATCCTGGTTACTACCCTTGCCCTATTTGCTTGCTCCCTTACCCTTTCTTTCAAAGGCTCCAAAGCAATGGTGGAAGCCGTTGCACCTTTACCCGATGTAAAAAGTACGGACGCTGCCGACGCTGCCTTAAACAACGGCAAAACAACGGTTGCCGGAACTTTCAGCCGGGATAGCGCCGAAATATCAACGCGGTACGCCGGATTGATTGCCGCCCAAAAATTGGCGTACACTGTCAACCTCGACAACCAGCGGGAAACATTGGCCGACCTGAAAAAGAAAGAACAAAGAACAGGGCAAAGATATGAAACTCAAAAACAACTAATCAGGGATAAAATCAATGCTTTGGAAAGTGAACAAGCGGCCAAAATTGCCGATTTGGAGACAACAAAAGCGGGCGAAATGGTAACAGCCACCCAACGCAAAGCGGGCGAAATGGAACGCATTACAACCGCCCACCATGCCACCACAACGGACATACAAACACAGAACACCACCGCCCGGACAAAGAGTGAGGCAAGGGTAAAAACATACGGCAGCGGGTTGGCCTGGTTTACCCTCATTTTTCACTTTGTCCTGATACTTGCCGTTGCCCTGGATGAAATGCACCGCAAAGGCAGCGGTATCGAGCAAGTGGCACAACCCAACCAGTACCATTTTTCGGAAAGTATTTTGGCCGCTTTTTTCAATACCGTTTCGGATAAGTGGAACTACCACGCCCGGACAAAAATAAAGAAATGGGCAGACCGAACGCCCGAACCGCCGCGCCCGTCCGAACCGCCAACCCTTTATGAATTGGCCGACTGGAAGCCGCGCCGGGTAACGCTTTCCAGCGCCGCACCGGATCCCGCCCACCTGGTTGATATGTCCGCCAATGGCAACGGAAAACACAGCGGCACTGGCTACGCATCTAAAAACTTTTCCCTCGATACCGAACGGGTAGCCGTCACGATCCCAACCACCGCACACCCTTCCGTTAATAACGCAACCGTTACACCTGGAGGTTTTGCCAAAGATTGCGCCCAATGCGGACAGGGATTTTTAGCAAAAGTCAACTGGCAAAAGTTCTGTTCTGAGAGCTGTAAAATGGCATTCCATGAAGCCAAACACGGGACAAAATTTGACCCTAAACAGTACCGGAAACGGCAGGTTGCCAACATATAAAAATTCACATGGCAAGGGTTGGCCGTTGGTTAACCCTTGCCCTAACTTCGGGTTACTATGGAAAGAACAGAATTTTGCACCCGCCTTTTCAATCAGTTTAAGGGTATGCTTTCAGCGCATGAAAGAAATCTATCAAAAGAAATTATTGGAAGAAAAAGCCGAACAGATACCGCTACCTATGCAAAATGGCTCAAAGAAGAACATGAAAAGGCAGCAACAGACCCGGCTTTAGTAGCCTATGATCGTGTGTTGAGAGTTTCAATGGATACCGCCGAAAAGGCAGCCGAAGCCCTTACCGGCCTTATTCATTTTGATCTTGATGGGGTTGTAAATTGGCAAGAGCAATTTGAAATTGCATTGCCTTTACTGACAAACTGGCAACCTGAAAAAGCGGCAACGTGGAAGTATAGGGGCAATTTTATGGCGTATATCGACAGTTCAAAGGCAGATATTAGAGCTAAAGTTTTTGCCCGATTTATCGAAATGCCAAATACCGAAATTGACATTCCGGGAATAGTTGATAGGGTGCTACTGTCTTATCCAATTTTAGAGGCCAACAGAACGTCTTATATTGACATTCTAACAATTGATTACGGCAAAAGCCTGGAAATTCTTCGGGCTTTAGGGCAAAACCACCTCGAATCTCAGATTGAAAAATGGATAGAAGGTTGCAAAACGCTGTTTCTGAGTTGGCAAAATACTACCCCGGAAAATTTCCCCCCTGGAATAATTGAAGGGAATAAGGCAAATGCAGAAATGACCCTTCGGCTGCATGAGGCAATGTTAGACACCTTGAAAACACCTGCCGAAGAATTGCCTGCACTTTCTCCATATTTCCAAAATGCGGATAGTTTGGATATAGCTCTAAAGGCAGCATTTGAAACTAAACTGTTGAACTATGACGGGCATTGGTCACACCTTGGAGATAAAACAAAAGCGGTAAGTGTTTTTTGGAGGGCTTGCGTAACATCAGGTTTAGCCAAAGCAGATGCGCCCGTTTATAAAGTCTCAAACGCAATGAGAGAACAGTTTTCAATGAATAGTTTGGGGCAAAATGCGATAGACAGGAAAAAGGAAATTTCCGAATTCGGAGAAGAATACAAGGAACTGTATAAGCAACTTTTGCAGATAATGAGACCGTGAAAAACGTGAAACGGTATTCACGGTAAGACAACTATTACCGGCGCTCATCTTTGTAAAAAAATTCAAAGCATGAGTAAGTTAATAGTTATCACAGCCGAAGAACTCGAAACGATTTTTGATGCCCGGCTAAAAGTAGCATTAAAAGGACTGGCATTACAGACACCGCGCCAACGGGATGATGAACCCGGACAGGCAAGCCCGAACTATGTCACCAAACGAGAGGCCGCCCGGCTTATTTCGGTTTGCATTTCCACGATTGACAATGCAGCTCGTGCCGGGAAACTCAAACGCCATTACGTCGGTAAATCAGTCCGTTTTTTGCGTACTGAGGTGCTGGAATTGGCGAAAGTAAACACTAGCCACAAACAAAAATTGATGATCCAATGAGCAATAAAAATAAAGCCCGCACCGGTGGAACGGTAACGGGCCTGAATGCAAAAAACGTTTCTGATTTGCAAGGCAAAGATAACGATTTTCCGCACGAAATCCCGGAAAATACCGATCTGAATAACCTGGAAGAACCTCAACAGGTAGCAGCCGAAACACAGCCTGAAAAGGATAAGAAACGGCGCAACAATTCCCAGGGGTTAATTTTCCGTATCGAAACCTATTTGAATAGTCGCTACTCATTTCGGTACAACATTGTCAAAAACGCTGTTGAGATATTACCAAAAGGGCAAACTAAATGGAGCGAATTAGACGAACGCCAAGCGATACGCATAGAGGCCGAATTATTGCGCACCGGCTTTAACAGTATCGGCAGGACGCTTCATGTTTTCCTGTCCAGCGCGCGCGACTTCAATCCAATTTCTGACTACCTGGATACCCTGCCTGTCTGGGACGGTCAAACAGATTACATCGAACAATTAGCCGGGTTTGTGGATATTGATAAAGAGCGCCGCACCTGGTTTAACCGGATGTTCAAAAAACACCTGGTTCGATGCCTGGCATGTGCCACCGGGCAGATCCCTTTCAACAAACAATGCTTTGTTTTTGTAAGCGGACAGAACGACGGCAAAACCTCGTTTCTGCGGTTTGTATGTCCGCCCGCCTGGAATGAATACTACACTGAAGATATTGACTTTGAAAATAAAGACGGCCTGATTGCATTGGCGCGAAACATCTTTATTAACCTGGATGAATTGCGCAACCTGTCCCGGCAGGACATAAACAAAGTGAAATCCTATTTGAGCAAAGATCAAATCAAAGCACGGCTGCCGTTCGACCGCCGCGAAACCAAGCTAAGGAGACACGCTTCTTTTTTCGGAAGTACCAACAACGCCGAATTTCTCACCGATGAAACCGGAAACGTTCGATGGTTGGTATTTGAAATAAAAGGCATCCTGCATGACAATGGAGGGCCGGAAGGTTACGGGGCGAAAGTGGATATTAATAAGGTGTATTCCCAGGCATTCGCCCTGCTGAAGAGCGATTTTTATTTCCAACTTACAAAAGAAGAGATGGAACAATCCGAAATGTATAACCGTGCCCACCTGGTTAAACCGGCTGAATACGATTTGATTTTGAAATATTATGATGTCAGTACAGACCCGAAAGACTTAAAGACACCGGCTGAAATAGCATTGAATCTGCAAATAAAATCCTTCAGTAAGGTGTCATACATAACTGTCGGTAAAGCGGCGAGAATGTTAGGGTTAGCACGGCAATTCAAAAAGGTGAAGGGCCAAACGATTTACGGCTATTACCTGAAGGAAATCGAGGAACTGCAATTGGGAAAATTGGAAGATGAAAACGATGATTTGCCAAATTGCCCATTTTATCTTTCAACCTTTCACCTGAATAGATAATATATTGATTTACAGTTGATTGCAGGTTGAAGGATGGTTTTTGTCATTCCTTCAACCAACTTTCAACCTTTCACCTTATACACTCATTCCCGCTTTTCATCTTTCAACCTTCAACCGGACTATCAACCTGTAAATAATTGACTTACAATAGTTTAAATAAAGGGTGAAAGGTTGAAGGTTGAAAAGCGGTTTTAGGGGAAATATATGCAAATGAACGTCCTGAATACTGAAGTCAGTTTTTTTAGCAAATGCACAGGCACCGCAAACCCGAAAGCAGTTAACCTGCTCGAATACCTGCATTCGGTAGATTACCGCGCTGCCGTTGATCGGGTAAGGAGTACGGAAGATAAAAAGAAACGCGACCTGCTGAAAAAGGCACTTTTGCCCGGCATTACGCCTGCCGGGGTTTTTACATACCGGGATGAAAAAGGGTTAATTAAGCCTTCCGGGCTTTTGGCCGGGGATATTGATTTTCAGGACAACCCGTACAATCCAGAATCAATCAAAGCCCGCATGATGAATATAAAAAACGTCGCTTATTGTGGGCTGTCAGTATCCGGCCGGGGCTTATGGTTCCTTGTTCCTCTTACCTGCCCCGATAGGTACAAAGAGCATTTCGACGCGTTACGCTATGACTTTACCCGTTTGGGGATTGCTTTAGATCCCGCACCGGCAAACATTGCCTCTTTCCGGTTTTATTCATTCGATCCTGCTGCCTACTTCAACCCGGAAGCCGTGCCGTATTCCAAGTTTTGGCGGCCTATGCCGGAAGCCTACACACCAAAAAACAACCATATCAGGGTAACAGGGGATGAAGGGGAAAAACTGGAAGCGGTTATCAGGCAAATAGAGGCGCAACGCCTGGACATTACCGGTAATTATCGGCAATGGTTCAGCCTGCTTTCCTCATTGGCGACATTGGGCGAAGCGGGGCGGGACTATGCACACCGGATAAGCCAATTTTATAGCACATATAGCAGCCGTGAAACTGACAGGCAGTTTAACTATTGCCTTCGAATGAGAAGCAACCGTTTTTCCCTGGCAACACTTTTTAAGATTGCGAAGGAACATCGAATAACGTTCCGGGGATATTTTGAACTTAAAACCCTCTAAAATAGAGGCAAATAGAGACATTATGAAGTTTGAAAAAGGCAAACCAAAAACCGGTGGACGGGAAAAGGGCGCAACCAACAAAGTAACGAAAGACTTACGCGAAAGTATCAAAGCGCTACTCGAAGAACAGTTCGACCAGGTGGCCGCCGATCTGCGAAGTTTAGACCCCAAATCGAGGGCAGAAATTTGGTTAAAACTTGCTGAGTTTGTGCTGCCCAAATTACAGCGTTCGCAAGTAGATGCCACGCTAAGCCTGCCGGAAGTGGATAATAGGCAAACAACAGTTCTTAATATTGCTTATAGAGGGGAGAACGGGCCGCTAAAACTTACATCTACCCGTGCAAACCAGAAGCGTGAAGGTGGACAGTAAACAGGTTTTCACCTGCCCCCTTTTCAATCTCTAAAGACTTTCATTCCAACACCGCCGCCGCCCCGAAGCGCACATACGTGCAGCAAACAAACTTTTGCAATAGGCTAATATATGCGGATTATAGAGACAATGGCAGGGGGGCAGGTCAATCTCTAAAGGCTTTGCGCTCGACACCGCCGCCGCCCCAACACACGCACACTGTCAGCAAAGAAACTTTTGCACTTTATCCGACATCCTGCCGAATAGAGTATGGCCGTTATTGCTGTCATGCCTACACTGTCAAGGCGTACATACCAGCAAAAGTTAAAGGAAGATAATCTTCACTTTAGTTATTCTGGCTTTACGCTTTCCAAGGCATCTTCAATATAATCAGTGAGATTACTTACATAAATAATTTTTTTGTTTACATCAATTCTATTCAGCACATCAAGTGCATTATAAAATGAGTCCTTTAATTCACTGTTTGGGCTATTAGGCTCACTAACCAAAAAATCTATTCTATATTTTCCTTTGTCAATTTCAGACTTTAAACAAGTTATTTTCCCTAACCAAAGGTTGCTTTTATCAAGTATCCCTTCCGGTGTTTGAAGGTCAAAGCCAAGCGGCCTAATTAGGTTAAGGGTACCATTCTGCCATGCATGATTAAAAGTTGCATGAGCTGACTTATTTTTCAGATCAATATCTCTTTGGAAAAGATGAAGTTTTTCTACCGCTCTTTTCTTTATATAACCATTAAGCTGATTAACTATCCAATTCTCATCCCGCTGATTTTCTTTTTTGGTATTTTCGTAAATTGAAAAATATGAATTACGGTAATATTCCAATACGTTGTCAGTTGATGACTTGTATATTCCTGTTTTGAATGGGCTAAAGAAAAAGGCATTTGCGTCAGAGATGAGGAACTCTGAACTCAAAATTGCTTCTCTACTTGATTCTAAGAACAAATTCTTTTTTGACAATTGACTAGCACGTGATTTAAAGGCAGTCAAATACGATTTTATTTGAGAGATATTAGATTTTGGGAACAGACTGTGAATCCTCTTCAATTGGGTTGGATGTAAAAAAACAACCTTTCCATCCTCTGGAAATAAAAAGAGCAAGCCAATATTGACTTGTTCATCAAGCCAATACGATGGACGATATTTCAGAACAGCATATTTATATTGTTTCTGTTTCATATTAGCAAATCTTGTAAAAGTGAATAGAATTGCCCTTCGTTTTGTTTCACTTCCTTCAGATAATTCACAATTTCAATATAATTCTCTTCATAACATTCTAGTTCAGAGAGTTGGCGTTCATATTGAGAAATAATATTTACATCTAAAACTCGTAAATATTCAAGAAAAACTCCAAAATCTAATGGATGTTTTTTCCCTTTTTTCCGTAAGTGCGTATAAAAAACATGCCCACTTCTCGCACCTACTTCTTCGGTTGAAGGTATAAACCGCCATTCTTTTTTATCAACATATTCTTTGAACGTTTTGGTAATGTTTAAACTTAATTCATGATCAATTAGAACAGGTACATTATCCTTCAAAAAGAAATTCGGTTTTGTTACTCTTCTATCCGTATTACGAATGAAAACATCGAATGCAAAAATCATTTCAGGATTCCAATTGTCAACTTTACCCTCATAAAGCGTATTTGAATAGTCCAATGCATTTTCAAGCATTTCTGTTCCGAAGTAGTAGCCAGGTTCCATTTGACTTGAAGCATAAGCAGGCAGTTTTTTTAGCTCTGCCAATATTTCTATGCCAACATTTACCAACGCTGCTGCTGGGACCTGAAGGTCAAACTGTTGTGCTAGCACATTTGCAAACACTTCACGGCAGGTTGCGTTTCGATGAGTTGGTTTGAAAATTTTTACAACATGAGGAGGTTTGATCACCCCGTTTTCATCCACCACAGACAATAAACAAGGGAAAGTTGAACCTCCTTTGATAGGAGCCTGTTCGATGGAAAAAGCGGAGAATATTGGTAACATCTTTTGAGGAAACAGGTTTTATCTATTTACCACAAAGTTGCCCGTACTTTCCGTAAAGGATTCTATCAAGGCTGTTATCTTGGTAAACACCGCAAAGCAAAGCCAAGTTAAGGGGTTTACAAATATTTCCGAGGAAAAAATCAGATTAATCAGACAACCATACCCAAATACATACCCAACCAAAAAACAAAAAACGCTAACATTCTGATAATCAGAACATTAGCGTTATGGTTTGCGGACTGGACGGGACTCGAACCCGCGACCTCCGCCGTGACAGGGCGGCATTCTAACCGACTGAACTACCAATCCATACTTTATCTCTAAAGCGGGGCAAAGATAAGCCCACAAAATTCGGATCAACAAACTTTTCCAAAGAAATTTTTAAAAAAAATGCGAAACCGCCGGACGGCACAAAATCAGCCACTTCCGATATACCTTTGCATTCCCCAAACAGCCCTGACGAAGCAACGTGCCCCTGTGGGCAACTGTTAGAACCAATTAAAAAGACATCCACGTGCCATGGCTATGACCTTCATGGATTTTGAGAAACCCCTGGAAGCGCTGTACGAACAACTGGAAAAACTGAGAGAAGTCGGCGAAAAAGGGGAACTGGACGTGAGCGATATGCTGCGCGAACTGGAAAACAAAATCACTGCCAAACGCAAGGAAATTTATGCCAGCCTCACCGGCTGGCAAAAAGTGCAGCTCTCCCGCCATCCGGAACGCCCTTATACCTTGTACTATATCAATACGATGTGCCAGAAATTCGTGGAACTCCACGGAGACCGGTACGCCGGCGACGACCACGCTATCGTGGGCGGGCTCGCCAACCTCGACGGACAAACGGTGGTGATCATCGGCCAGCAAAAGGGTGTGAACACCAAAATGCGCCAGTACCGCAATTTCGGCATGGCCAACCCGGAAGGGTACCGCAAGGCCCTGCGCCTGATGAAAATGGCGGAGCGCTTCAATTTCCCTGTGGTGACGCTGATCGATACGCCCGGCGCTTTCCCAGGCCTCGAAGCCGAACAACGCGGACAGGCGGAAGCCATCGCCCGCAACCTGTTCGAAATGGCGCAGTTGCGCGTGCCGATCCTTTGCTACATCATTGGCGAAGGCGCTTCCGGCGGCGCGCTGGGTATCGGCCTGGGCGACAAGGTTTTTATGCTCGAACACACCTGGTATTCCGTTATTTCGCCGGAAAACTGCTCCACCATCCTCTGGCACTCCTGGGATTATAAAGAACAGGCCGCCGAAGCGCTGAAACTGGACGCTGAAAACATGCTTCATTTCGGTTTGATCGACGGCATTGTAAAAGAACCGCTCGGCGGCGGGCACAACGCACCCGAAGAGATGGCCAATACGCTTAAAAGCCACATCAAAGCGGAACTCGCCAAAATCATCGATCAGGATCCGGAAGAACGTATAACTGCCCGCATTCAAAAATACAGCAACATGGGCCATTATGCCCATGCCGAACCGGCGCCGGTGGAAGCACCGTCCAAGCGAAAAAAATCCTGATCCGGAAAGACCAATTGAACGTGTTTCGTTTTTTGTGTTTGGTTTTTAGAAAGGCTCTGATTATCAACCTTTTACTAAACACGATACACAAAAACCAAACACCAGATACACCATCCCCATCTCACGCGAATCAAAGTTGACCATGCTGGAAAAAATTCGCAGTGCATTCTTTAAAAAAAATCTTCGCCGGGCTTTGACAACGCACAAACGCCAGCGAAAAAGCCATACGCTCGAAAGCGCCCGCACCATCAGTATTCTGTTTGATGCTACCCTGGCAAAACACAAGGACGAAACGCTGGAATTTGCCCAAAACCTGGAAAAAAAGGGCAAAAAGGTGAGCCTTTTGGGTTACGTTAAAGACAAACAGCCGCCTACCGGCCTCACTTTCGACTTTTTCTTTCAAAAGGAACTGACCTGGATCGGGGTGCCCAAAAGCGAAAAAGCCCTGGCATTCATAAAAGAGCGGCCCGACCTGCTTCTGTGTTTCAATCCCGCCGATGAAGCCCCGTTGGCCTGGCTCGCCGCACAGGCGCAGGCAGCCATGAAAATCGGTTTTATGACCGACTACTCCAACGATTTCGATATGATCCTTGAAATTCCCGCTGAAAAAGGTATCCGGTATTTCACCGAACAACTGCATCAGTATCTCGATAAAATAGTGCTTTCTGCAAAATGAACCTGATCGAAAGACTCCGGGGTACCGGCGTAGCGCTGGTAACTCCCTTCAAAAATAACGGCGACATCGACTGGGAAGACCTCGAACGCATCATCGAACACGTCATCGGCGGAGGCGTCGAATTTCTCGTCAGCCTCGGTACTACCGGCGAATCGGTTACCATTTCCGACGAAGAACAGCGTCAAATCCTCGATTTTACCATTAAAGTCAACCGGGGCAGGGTGCCGCTGGTAGCCGGCGTATTCGGCAGCAACAATACCCGCGCGCTGGTGGAAAAGGTGCGAGGTTTCAATTTCGAAGGTATCGACGCCTTGCTGTCCAGCAATCCTTCCTACAGCAAACCCGGGCAGGAAGGTATTTTCCAGCACTACATGGCGCTGGCGGAAGAATCGCCCCGGCCGATCATCATTTACAACGTGCCCAGCCGGACCGCATCGAACATGACGGCCGAAACCACGCTGCGCCTCGCCAATGCAAGTGAAAAATTTATCGGCATCAAGGAAGCCTCCGACGATATTTACCAGGTGATCAAAATCCTGAAAGGGCGTCCCAAAAATTTCCTCATGCTCAGCGGCGACGACTTTATCACCCTGCCGCTCATCGCTGTGGGCGGCGACGGGGTAATTTCCGTAATCGCCAATGCCACCCCGCGGCCGTTCAGCGACATGGTACGTGCGGCGCTGCGCCAGGACATGCCTACGGCGCAAAAACTCAATTTCAAATTTCTGGAACTCTACAAACTGCTTTTCCTGGAAGGCA
>Ga0209717_1001923_pt1 | contig 21029 bp, 18 predicted proteins | sample AD_UKC048_MetaG_FD_184418 | JGI IMG/M metagenome (GOLD analysis project Ga0209717, IMG submission 184418) | Active sludge microbial communities of municipal wastewater-treating anaerobic digesters from USA - AD_UKC048_MetaG (SPAdes) (version 2) | ecosystem: Engineered > Bioreactor > Anaerobic >... | reverse complement strand
CCTAATGATCCAACAGGTATGCTGTTTTCATTTTTATCATCCCCACATGATCCCACAACAAACATCATAACAATTATCAATGAAATCAGAACCGGCCTCATATTTCTCTCCCCAAAAAATTAAACACAACGGAAGTATTTTAATGAATCAGAAAGAAAAGTGAACTTTAAATTTTTCCCACATTTTTTTCAACCTGATCAAGCTTAATCCTGTTTGGAAACTTTGTTTTTTATGCGGCTTTATTATAGGAAATGATTTCCAGTTCACTCGGATTGTTTGAAAGAATTGTTTCGAGTTTCTGCATGACCTCGGTTTCAAAATAGATTTCTCCACAGTTCTCGCATATAAGTGCCGGAATATCTTTGACAATTATAAACCTTCCTTCATTTTCAAACATTTTGTTTACTGTACCTGGCTTAATTACATTGTGTTTGCACACAAAACATTTCTTCATTTTATCCTCCTTCTGTATTTTTCATCCCACATATCTTTTGCAGGACGATAAACAGTTATCATGTGAAGTTCTAAATCCTCTTCGTTCAGTGAAAGAACAATGTGAAACGGCTCTTTCTGAGAAAATCCCATTATCAAATATGATGGAAAAGGACTGTCCTCAGTATATTCTTCAACAATCTCAAAAGATTTAAGTACATCAAAAACATTTTTCATTGTTATTTTCCTTTGAAACATTCTCTGCAAAAAATGATCTTTCCAGAATAATGAACCATTTTTAATTGTCTGCAAAATCTTAAGCTTAATGCCTTTCAACTCTAAACTCCTAAAAAACTTAGTAAATTATAGTCAACAGTCAGATTTTTTCAAGTAAAAATCAATACTGATTCGTCACATTCTTTTCAACCTGATCAAGCCATTTCGCTCTTAATTCATCAGTGCTTTTTTTCATTCTGTCAAACTGGACGATCTTAACCTTTTTGACTCCTATAATTTTAAGTGTTGTGTCGGCAACGACTTTCTTGACCGGGAAAAAGAGCATGAGGTTGTGATAAATTTTGGGTCCTCCGAGAGTGTTGAAGATAACCGCTTGTTTTATTTGAGGAAAAAGCGGTTTAAGCATTCCTGATTTTTTATAAATATATGCCCTTTTGGGAAGGAAAACTTTGTCAAAGAACCCTTTTAATATTGCAGGCATCACTCCCCACCAGACTGGAAAAATGATAAAAATGGAATCTGTTTCAGCCAGCATTTCAAGATATCTGTCAACATTCGGGTCTGTTGTCCCGCCTGAACTGTAAAGTTTGAGGTCTTCAGCCGTCATTACCGGATCAAATTTGTCTTTGTTCAGATCTATCAGATTGAATTCTTTACCGTTTTTCTTTAAAGTTTCAATCACTTTCTCCTTTACGGCATGACAGAAACTCCCTTCAAACGGATGGGCATAAATTATAAGTCCTTTCATATTGTCCTCTTTTGACAGTTTGAAAAACAACACAAGTGCTGAATGAATATAACTTAAACCTTCAGAAACTGGAACTTTTTCTTTATTCGTGGTAATATCACCCGTTTTTTCGGAGATTTTTTAAATATGAAAGATTTAAAGATGTTAAAATTTTCCAATATTTCCGCTTTGTTGGTGCTTCTGGTGCTTTCTACGGCACTGGGGTTCCTTGAAAGGGGGAATATTCAGCTTGTCATGATACTCGTGACATTTCTCTGTGCCGGTTTTTTCATAAAACGAGCCGCTCTTTATGCAGGCATTGCAATAATGACCATCGCTGTTCTTCTCACTTTAAGCAGTCTTGTGGAAGTTGAAAAAGACAGAGGAGGAAAATTCTTCAAAAAGTTCCAGTTCATCATCGGAAACGACAAAGAGGAAAGTGAATGATAAAACTGTTAAATCATTTTGAGGCATTTCTGCTGCTTGAAACAACAACAAGAAAAAAGACATTCGGTCTTTTGTTTCTCTCTCTTCTTCTGCCCGGACACATTAAATATCTTTTTGTTTTTATTCTTATTTCAAAGCTTCTGCCGGCTGATGTCAATTCAAGAAGAATAAAAATGATCCTTTCCCTTCCGTTTTCCCGGAGTGAGATCTTTCTGTTCGCTTTCATAACTGGTTTTCTGATCATCTTTTCAGCAACGGTGATAGGGGAAGCTTTTTTCATAGGGAAGACTGACTTTGCTGTTTTTACTCGTCTTTTTGTTTTCTACTGTGCATATTTCGGCATACTCATGCTCGTTACGACAAAAGGGGCTGACAACCTCACATTTCCGGTTTTTCTTTTGATAACAGATCTGATAGCCGGCAATATAGGGACCCCTGAAACAAATGTGTATCAATTAATAAGTCCTTTATATCAGAGGGATTTTGTGATGTCAATGCTCCTTGCATTTTTCATTCTCGCTGTTTCTTTCGCTGTATTCATTGTTGACAGGAGGGAAAAATGGTGATTTCCGCGACCGGTATTTCAAAGTTTTTTGGAAAAAAAGCGGCACTGGACAATGTCACGATCGATATTCCCGCAGGTACGGTGTTTATCCTTGTCGGACCGAACGGTGCGGGAAAGACAACGCTTTTAAGGATACTCTGCAAAGAGCTCAAACCGAGCAGCGGAATAATAAAAACAAAAAACGGCGGTACTGTTGCAGTTGCTGAAGAGAATAGAGATTTTTTTAAGAATTTTGATGCAAATAAATATGCTGACATGTGGGAGCTCCTCTACCCCGGCTTTGAAAGGGAAAAATTCTTTAACATGATGAAAGAATTAAAGATACCCGCTGACAAACCTCTCGAGCAATATTCAAAGGGGATGAAAACATGGCTTCATAATTCACTTGTCATATCATCAAATTCGGAAGTGATGATATTTGATGAACCGCTGCAGCATCTTGACCCGGCGGTAAGAATGAAATTTCACACAATTCTGCACAATGAAGCTTTAAAGTCGCGCACTCTGATAATAAGCACCCACGAAATAGATGAATTTGATAAGTATGCCCTGCATCTTGCCCTTATACATAACGGAAAAGTGGTTCTTTGTGACGAAGTGTCAAAGATACTTTTTGAACACAGGATCGTCCCGGGAACCCAGAGTTCAGCAAACATGAGCGTAATCGGTCCGGTTTTCAGTGAAAAACTTGTGAAAACAAAAGAAAACACAGGCAGAGAACCGCTTTTAAAAGAAATCGCAGCCGGATACATTAACGGTTGTGACCTCGGAAGCAGCTGATTTGTTGGTCTCTACAAGTGGAATTCTTGACAATCCGGCATCTTGCAGGTATATATCCTACGGCTTTTGCGGGCGTAACTCAGTTGGTAGAGTGTCAGCTTCCCAAGCTGGATGTCGCGGGTTCGAACCCCGTCGCCCGCTCCATTTTTTATGGTTGCCGTGAACAGAATTAAATTTTTATCAATAACGCTTCTTTTTACTGTTTCCCTCCTTTTTACGGTAAAGTTTGCATTTTATCCCGTTTCTTCATTTTTTCTTGATATTTACGGTATCCGTTACGATTTCTCAAGAATAGATTACGAGTCGGGCCGCAGGATAGTTTTTGAAGACCTCTCTATTGAAATAAAAGACATGCTGAGCTTTAAAGCAGGCAAACTCACTTTTTCGGCAGGGAGAAAAAGTTCGGGTTTTCTTCAAAAAGAGTATGTGCTTCACTATCTTGAGCTGATTGACGGCGAACTGACATTTGACAGTAAATGGCTTCTTGAGCCGAGCGACATCACATTTCCTGAAACTTTTCCGTTCTTTCCGCTTGAGGAGGTTTTTATTAAAAATCTCAGTGTTTCGGCGATGATAGACGGTCAGAATGGTTTTATTGCAAAGAACATAGATATTTCGGGCAACGGAAAATATGAAATTGAAATGGCTGATAACAGATATTTTCACTCTTCGCTGAAAGAGCCGGTCATTGTTGACCTTTATGCAAACATTGAGGCAAAAGACTTTTTTTATGCGATAGATAATATTGCAGTTTCATCAAAAGGGATGGTCATTTCGGGAGAAAAGAAAGGAGAAACGGGAAACCTTTCGGGCAGGGTCGCCGTAGATTTGAGTGAGGCAGTTGAAATCTTTTCACAAACTGCAAAAGGCGAGGTTTATGCTGACTATGTCCTTGATATTGCAGGGAAAGTGCCAAAAATTGATACAACTCTAACTGTGTCAGGTCTTAATTATGAAGGGTTCAGACCATGGGATATTCATGCATTTTTACAGATAACTCCATCGACAATGCACATAGACCGGCTCAATTTGTTCCATAACGACAAGGTCTTTCTTTCGCTTGACGGAGTTTTTCCTTATAAAACCAAGGAAATCAAGGGAGTTGTGCGGCTTTACAGATTTGATCTTGATGACTGTCTGAGAAGAATGACCACAAGCGGCATTGTAAATCTCATCGTTTCAGGAAAAGCCGATTATGTTTTTTCTACGGAAACGCTGTCGGCTGATGTCAAGACCGATCTTGTTGTAAACGAGTTCGATGTAGGTAAAAAGGAGATACTTGATCTTCCGCGGGAAGTTTTTGTGACCGGCAATGTTACGGTCGGAGCAGATGGTGTTAAGCTTCACGACGGTATAGTGAAAACAAAGGATGAGACGAGTCGCCTTATCGTGAAGGATTCGTGGTTCGGTTTTGCAGACAGCATGAAATTTCACATTCCGGTAGTTGCCGGCAGCTGGATAAATCTGGAAGATGTTAACCAAATAACCGGCTTTAATGTAAAAGGGAGGGGTTCGATCGAGGCGCTGGTGACCTCTTTTTACGAAAATCCTTACATTACCGGCCGTTTTTCGGGGACAGGATGCTCTTTTCACGGATTTAATGCTCAGAGCTGTACCGTTGACACAAAACTTAAGGAATTTGTTCTGAGGATAGGTGTTGAAGACATTAAGCAGAACTCTATTTCATCAAAGGATTCTTTCGTTTCACTTGATTTTAATGATGAAATATTACCAGTCTCTTTTTTAATTAACGATGCAAAAGGATCTTTAAAGGATGCCGCTGCTGTTTTTGATATTCAGACCGATGCTTTTTCAGGCAATGTGGCTCTTACTGCAGAAGGAGTTTATAAGAACGGTCTTTCAAAGCTGAACGCTTCGCTCAAAGCTGACAATCTGAAGATCAAAGGAGTTCGTGCGGCAGATTCTTTCATTTTTAAAATAAACGACAAAGATCCTGTTTTTATTAACGGAATTGGGAATCTGAATTACGGAAAAAGTTCAATAGCCATTGAAGGGAGAATGTCAAAAAAAGATCTTGACACTGAAATATCGGCAAAATTTTCATCATTTTTCAAGGATGATTTTCCTCTGCCTGCCGACCTTGATTATGAAGAGCCGTCTCTTGATATCAAACTTGCGGGAATTCTTGACCAACCTGATGTTTCAGCAAAATTTGAAGCAAACGGCATATCGTTTTCCGGTGTTAAGCTGGGAGATCTCGCGGTTTCTGCTCAACTTGCCGGGGAGAATATGGATTTTGGCATAAAGGGAAAACTCGGGAAAAGCATTGTTTTCAGCGCTATGATGAAAGAGTTCAAACCGGAAAATCTGTCCGCCTCTCTCAAAATCAAGGATTTCGTTCACAAGGTGTCGGATTTCTTTGTTAAACTCTCTTTAAATGCAAAAATGGAAGGGGAAAATATTGATGCAAAAGTGACAACTCTGATGGCGGAAAAGTCAGGATTTTTTGTCAGAAACAACGCTCCTTTCAGTATTTCCGGCAAGATGGATGATCTTGAGATCGAGAAAGCATACTTTGACGGAGAAACGGCGAATTTCTTTCTGGAAGGAAGAATTGTCAATTATTCTCCGCATATATCAGCAAAAGGGACTCTTTTCCCAAGAATGGTTGAAATACTCTATCCCGGTGAAATAACAGGTGTTGACGGAAAATTCTATTTTGATGTAGCTCTTGACAAAGAGGATATCAAAGGCGAATTAAGAATGGTTGACGGATCTTACCGGCTGAAAAATCCCCAGATCATTTTCAGCGGTTTCAACGGGCTGTTAAGTTTTGACAAGAACAAATGGAAAATTGAGAATTTAAACGGATTTGCAGGAGGGGGAAGAGTTGTCCTCAGTGGTGAAGGAAGCATGTTCCCGTTTGACAACGCCGCTTTAAAGCTCAAGTTGACAAACCTGACAGGAAAATACGCTCTCACGGGAGATTTCGGTCTTTCGTCAAACCTCGACATAATCATGTTCGGTCCTGAACAGATATCAGTGAGCGGAGATATTGAGTTAAGAAATATCGTTTACAATCAGCCGCTTTCGCTTGATAGTGATTTTATAAAAATGATCTCAAAGCTTGGAAGAGAAAGGGCGGGAGCCCAAATTGAAAAAACCCTGCCGATAGATCTGAGCATCAGAGTTACCGGTAAGAACAACATCAGGATAAAGACAAATCTTATTGAATCAGACCTTTTCATTGATACGACTATCACTGGAACTGCCCGGAAACCTGAGATGTCAGGAACGATTCTCCTTAAAAACGGAAAGATCCAGTACAAGCAGAACGATTTTACAATACAGCGGGGCATCATAACATTTGAGGACGGCAACGGAATAAATCCTTTTATAGACTTGGAATCATTCAGAAATGTCACCGCCAAAGTTGTGGATGATGAAAAAGATTTCAAAATAATCATGACTGCAAGAGGCAACCCTTTTGACGGAGAGCTCGAGGTCAATTTTGACAGCATCCCTCAGCTTGATCAGCAGCAGCTTGTCTCTCTTCTTCTCTGGGGGAACATTGGGGACTCGTTCTCAGGTGACATTGCGATAGCGGCTGTCACCGACATTATGGGGATAACAACACAGGTGAGAAAGAATTTCAATCTTACAAAGTTCGAACTTATCCCTAAATATTCTGAATTTGATGACAAGACTGTCTTAAAGCTTGTCGCCGAAAAGGAGATATACAGAAATCTTTTTCTTTCTCTCGAGTCAAACCCTTCCGACACTACTGATCAGATAATTGAAATAAAATACAAGACAAAAAGTCTTGAAACGATCCTCGGATGGAAGAACAAGGACCGGCTTGAAAGCAGTTTCGGAGCAATAGGTTTTGATTTCCGGCTGGAGTACTATTTTGAATAAGCGTTTAACATTACTCTTCATATTTTTGTTTTTTGTTTCAGCCGAAATAATCGCTCAGGATATTATTTCAACAGTAGTGTGGGACACTCCGCTTGAAAAGGATAAGTTCAGCCGGCTGATAAAGGTTAAAGAAGGAGATGAGTTTTCAATAAAGAACATCAGAAGAACGGTCAAGCTTCTCTATGCGACAAAAAAATTTGAACAGATAGCGGTAATGCTTGAAAAGGAAAAAAACGGCGTAAAACTTATATTGAAAGGTTCTCCCCAGCTCATTATTACGGACATAAGCATAAAAGGGAACTCGAAGTTTTCCGACAGACAGCTTAAATCTGCTTCAGGAACAGGAAAGAACACCTATTTCTTTACAAGCGACCTTGAGAGAATAAGGGACGAAATAATCTATTTTTACAGAGAGAACGGTTTTTTCAACACTCTTGTCAACATTGCGACAGAAAAAACCGGTGAAAACTCAATTTCACTCAAGATAGTTATAATTGAAGGAGTTCAGGAAAAGATCAATGAGATCCGGATCTATGGATCAATGAACAAATCTGAAAAAAGGAAGCTCGAATATGAATTGGGAGTATCATTTAAAGGCAACCCCAATACTGACAAAAACATCAATGATATTAATGAGTTTATCAATACATATTTTAAAGACAGGGGCTATCTTGATGTTAATGTCAATACCGACCGTCTCCCGGGCGGGAAAGTAAGTTTTTCTATAAATAAGGGTCTTTTGTACATTCTTGACATAACAGGGGACGAATCTTTTTCACCGGATACTTTGAAAACAATAATAACAGGGCTGAGCAACTATCATTTCGATGCTGAAGGGATAAAAAGAAAACTTCTTATTTTTTATCAGGCATACGGTTTTCCTGATGCCGTTATCGATGTAGATATAAGTGATCTGTCACTGAGAAAAAACGATCAGACCAGAACCATATCGGTAAACATCGACGAAGGAGAGAGAAGATTCATTAATGACATTGTTTTTACCGGCGGCTCAAGTTTTAACAGAAATGTTGTTGTCAACCGTCTTAAGGATTTCATTGAAAAGAAAATAGAAGAGGAGAATTTTCCGCAGATAAAAATAACCCGCTCCCAGACCGGAGGCGGCTATAAAGATACAGACAACGAAAGAGTCAAGGCGCTGAAAAGAAGCAAAAAGGACAAAGTAATGCTTCCCGATTCTCCACTGGGGATACCGGAGGCCTATCTTGAAGACATAAAAGAGATCGTCGAAAAGGTCTATCTGAATGAAGGGTATATGGATATTTCTGTGTTAAGCACCGAAATCATTGATAATTCCGAGGGACTTTATCTTCTTGTCGGAGTCAAGGAAAACACAAGGTTCATGCTCACAGGGGTTACCGCTACAACGGGGGATCCGGTGCTTGACAGGATAATGAAAAAAAAGATCCTTCTACCCAGGGCGATCCCGTTTAATGAAAATATCGTCGAAGCATATCGCAAAAGGATAAAAGAGTTTCTTTCTTCAAAAGGATATATTTTTGCACATATTACACATGATCTTGAATATGACGGGCAGAAGATCTTGCTTAAGTTCAAAGCGGAATATCTTTTTCCTGTCAAAGTTACCGAAGTTGTAATTGCCGGAAACTTCATCACCGAGGAATGGGCGGTAAAAGGGGCGTTAAGGATCAGGCCCGGAGATACGCTCAAGGGGGACACTTTCCAGTACAGAAGAAGAGATCTTCTTCAGACCGGCATGTACCAGTCTGTAATGATAAACTTTATCGATCCTGAATTTCCGTCGGAAGAAAAGGATGTTGTGGTAGTAGTAAGTGAAGTCGAAAGATTTAAGATCTCTCCGGGAATCGGAATAAGCAGTGATGAAGGTGGAAGAATATTCGGTTCCGCTGAATGGAGAAATTTCGGCGGTTCGGGATTTTCAACAAAGTTCAGTTTCAAGATCTCAAGAAAGATAGAACTTTTCATGGGAGATGAGTTCAAAAAGTATTATTCAAGTGATTTCACTCTTTTTGAGCAGTTTGAAAGAAAATTCAATCTTGCATTTCTTTTTCCTGATCTTTATCTTCCGTTCCTTCCCCTTTCTGCACAGGTCGAGGCGTTCCATATCCACGATATCAGAAGTAATGCAGGGCTTCCATACATGATTGACAAGAACGGTATGTACTTCAGTTTTTTCAGAAGGTTCAGCAACAATTATTTTCTTTCTACAGGTGTTGAAATTGCTTACCAGAATGAACGAGATCACGAACTGGATGAAGCCGGCGATGTTTATTATAACAACATTGAAAGACTGGTCATTTCTCCTGAATTCAGGGGCTATATTGATTTCAGGGACTCGCTTTTCTTTCCGACAAAAGGATACAAGACCTTTTTCAAATATGCCAACAAGACATCGGTTTACGGTGAAGCGACAAGCATTTCCTATTTTGAGAACAATCTTTCTCTTTATATTCCTTTGCGTTACAGGATGAACTTTGCCGGAGAACTGGAACCGAAAGATACACTGATTTACCACGCTTTCATTGAAACCGCTTTTCTTATCCAGCATTCCGGCGATCTTACTTCTGACGATGTACTTAAACTCGGCGGCAACACAACTATCAGAGGTTTTTTCAATGATGAACTTCAGCCCAATGATCTTGAAAATGAAAAATCGGCTGAAGGAAGATATTCTTTTGTGATGAGGAACGAACTCAGGTTCAAACTCATTGAAAGTTTTTATCTTATATCATTTTTTGACATGGGAAATCTCTGGCAGAAGCTGGGCAATATCGGAGATGGTTCGCTTTTCAGATATACTGCCGGCGGCGGATTGACTTATGCCTCTCCCATCGGAGCACTCACAGCACAGGTCGGATTTAACATAAGACCCAGAGAAAACGAAGGAATCTGGGCATTCCATATTTATCTATCGACTTTTTAAGAAATTCTCAAAATTCGGTTATAATCGAAATTGTTTGTTTTTTTGCACATGACCGCCTGGGAATTTGAAAAAGTGCTAAATAACGCTTGACATTAATCCACCTTTATGATAGGTTGTAACACCTTTTATGGAGGTGGCAAATGATAGATAAACTTTTTGGCGGTAAGTCGGCAGAGGCGGTTTTGCTTTTTATTTATGCTTTTGATGAGGGATACGCAAGTGAAATATCCTCTTTTTCGGGTATTGCTCTGAATGTAATCCAGAAACAGCTTCTGAAATTTGAGGATGTGGGACTTTTTGTTTCTCAAAACAAAGGGAAAACAAGAATGTTCATGTGGAATCCGAGATATTACTTCCTTAATGAATTCAAAGAGTTTTTGAAAAAAGTTTTTATGGCTCTCCCCGAAAATGAAATGAAAAAATATTATGAATTGAGAAAAAGACCAAGAAAAGGAGATAAAGCGTTGTGAGATATCAGATATTCCTTCAAAAGTTGAAATAGAGTATGAGAGGGAGTTGGGGAAGTGAAAATAGTGATTTGTTTTAGGTGTGAAAATTTTATCTTTCGATTTTTTTCCTGTTATATCCTGAATCGCCGAATGGTTGAAGTTTTCTGATTCATTTTATTTTTTCTCCGTAATTATCCTGACTTTATATTTACTGCCGTCGGCAGTCCGTTTCATAAAACCGTACTCAATAAGGTATCTTCTGAGCGTGACATGGTCGCTCCACACTTTCATAAGTATCTGATTTGTTTCTGGTTCTGAATATATTCGGCCTGCTTGAAATCTTGTCATTATGTGTCGCAGAACGATGATCTTTCTCTTTTCACGGGATGGAAATTCAGAGAGCGGACCGTCAAGCCCCTGCGGAAAACAGGTTTTCAGACATTTTGCAGTTTCCTCTTCTGTGATATCGTACCTGCTGTCAACCATTTTTGCTCCGGCAGGAACAGGCACGGGAACAGGAAGAGTAGTTTTTGTTTCATTCATCAGTTCCATTATCGCCAGAAAAACCTTGGCCTGTTTTTCCCTTTCGCGAAGGGAGAAACGGTGATTCCTGATAGTTGATGTGCTTTTTCCGCCTGCTTCTTTCAATATCGCAATATCACTCGAACCCTGACTCATGAGCTCAATAAGCTTTTTTTGAAGCTCGGTTATTCCCGTGTATTTTTTGTCCATTGCAAGAAGAGACGAAAGCACCGAGCCGTGATTCTGAGTTATATGGCGGATCATTGCTTTTTGTGCTTCATAATAAATACCGTTTTCAGGATAAACAATCCCTTTTTCAAGTGTCTTGCCGCAGAAAATGCAGGTGAAAGAGTTTTCATCAGGTGTTGTTTTGTAACCTTTTTTCATTTCTTCAAGTGAAGATTCCCAAAAAAGATCTTTTACAGTCTTCATAGTCAAATTTCCATTTCGTCTATTAATAAACCAGATGAATATTACTTGTGTCTATTATATAAGTCAACATAATTAAATAATGTCTGTTTGGCAAGATGCGAGGGAAATCTCTAAAGCTTGTCAGCGATTCCTTTGATGAAAGGTGATTCAAATTCGGTTGCGAGAATATCCATGAAAACTGAATTATGACGGTGTCTTGCAATAAGTCTGTCTTCTCTGCGGATTCCAATTTCTTTGAATCCGATCTTTTTGTATGATGCTACTGCTCGTTTATTGAAATCAAAGACACACAGCATAATGTTGTGTAAATTCAAGATATTAAAGCCATAATCAAGAATCAGTTTTACAGCTTCTGTGCCATATCCTTTGTCCCAGTAATCTTTTTCACCTATTACTATCCCAAGAGTTGCTGTGCCGTTAATCTGGTTAATATCCATGAGAGAAGTGTTGCCTATAATTTTATCCGTCTTTATATCAATTATTCCAAATATCGGAGCACCCGATTTCAGTTGATTTTCTATGAATTCTTTCTCTTTAAAAAGTGAAATAACACTCGGATGCGGAGCAACATAAAGAACCATTTCCATGTCGTTAAACCATTTTGTGTAAATTTCCGCATCTTCCATTCTGATTGGAGACAAATAGCACTTTTCACCAACCAGCTTCTTGAAATAACTCATTTTTTTCCTCCTGAAATTTCAGTTCATTCGCCGGATAGTAGCTGTGCATCAGCAGGCTGTCAATTTTTATGATGTTTGAAACATAACCGCTTTCTCATTTGTAATTTGAAATTATTTGGAAAAAACAGGAAGTTGCTGTATAGTAAAAAAAGATCATTCAGGATTGAAATAAACAATAGTATGAGTGCTTGTCTAGGAGTAAAAAGTGTCCAAATATAATACGGATGTTTCAGTGACAGTTCCTTATTTTAAAACATCACATGGCGTTCTTTACAATGATGATTGCTTAAACATTCTCGCAAAAATGAAGGCAAATGTTGTTGACACCGTGTTTGCAGACCCGCCCTTTAATATAGGAAAAGATTACAAAAATGGATATAATGATGACATAAATCACTGTGATTATATGGCTTGGTGTAAGCAGTGGATACTTGAGTGTTCCAGAGTATTGAAACCTGGCGGTGCTTTTTTTCTTTATGCAACACCTGAATTGGCTGTCCAATTTGCCCCGATGATGGGAGAATTGTTGAGTTTTAGACATTGGATAGCCGTTTCAATGAAGGGCTCTTTCCATAGAGGAAATAAGCTTTATCCAGCACACTATGCTCTTCTTTATTATACTAAAGGAGATCCTAAGGTATTTAATAAATTGCGTTTGCCAATTGAGATTTGCCGACACTGTGGCGGTGAGATAAAAGATTATGGTGGACATCGATCAAAAATGAATCCGGAAGGAGTAAATCTTTCAGATATTTGGACAGATACATCGCCCAATCGACATAAAAAATTTAAAGTTCGTCCTGGCGTAAATGAATTAAAAATGATTATACCGGAAAGAGCTATTTTAATGTCAACTGAAGAAGGAGATCTTGTTTTTGATCCCTTTGGAGGAGGAGGGTCTACATTTCAAGCGGCAGAAAAACATCATCGAAACTGGATCGGTACGGAACTGTATGATTCGGAACATATAAAAAAGCGTATCGAAGAAAATTACTCAACCTCCGCTTTAGTGGAGCCGAGGTTTAATTTTAAGGAGCTGTTCAATGAAGATAAGCAAAATGAAATTTTACGGCGGGTCAAGGGAAAAGGTTTGCCGCTTAGGGCTTTCACACATATTTCTTGAATTACAGGAGATGCTTATCTCTACGGAAATTCTAATTTTAAAAAAGAAGCAGGCAAACGGAGCTGGTCGTTTAAGAGAACTTATAGACGAGAAATTCAAGAGCTATGATGATTGGATTTTATCAAAGTCCGGAGACATTGATTGGATAAAAAAGATTCGCTACAATCATTCTATCATATCCAGAATTGGAGTGGAAATTCAAGTGTCAGGCAGGAGCGATCTTCTGGCAAGAGATATTGTGCACATAAGAAACAACCTTCAAGACAGCAATATTGATGTTGGAGTTATTGTTGTTGCTTCAGATGAGTTCGAATATTATTTAACCGACCGAATAGCAAATTTCAGCTATGCTGTACGCTATGTTGAGGAAGAGTTGCGAGAGGCACAATCTTATCCGATAATTCTGCTTGCTATTGAACATGATGGTTTTTCAAACACACCGCTTCCCAAGAAAATCACAAACACAGGCAAGCAAAAAGCCGAAAAAGCGGACTAATAAAAAAACAAAAATAAATATTCTCATTCATAGATTGAAGTAATATGACAGATTTTTCTTGACTCTTGACATCACGAACATTCTCTTTAATATGAACGAGGTACCTTGAATTTGAGGTGTATGGTCCGATGAGAATCTAAGTTTCAAAAATATTCTTTTGTTGTTAATGACATCTTTTTTGAGGTAACTTATGCAACTTGTAAAAATTTCAGGGCTTTATTTTAAATATCCGGAAAGTGTGGATTTTGTTCTTGAAAATGTGAATTGCGAGGTGGGTCGCGGTGACCGGATCGGAATAGTGGGTCATAACGGCGGAGGCAAATCAACTCTGTTAAAGCTGATAAAAGGAATGATTGAGCCGTCTGATAACGGACTTTTAATAAACGATGAGTGTTCTGTCGCCTATCTTCCTCAGGATTATTCAGGTCTTGAAAATGAGATAGGAACTAAAGATGCCGTTTTGATGAGCGGGGGAGAAAAAGTAAAATTTCTCCTTAGGAAAATGATTCTTGATAATCCGGATCTGATCCTTCTTGATGAACCGACAAACCACCTTGACATAAAAGGGATCGAATGGCTCGAAAAGTTCATAAACAAAACTTCATCCGCAGTTATCATTATAAGTCACGACAGATCAATTTTGAATAACTGTGTCAATGAAACATGGGAAATTGATATGGGGAAGTTAACCATTTTCAAAGGAAATTACGATACTTATGAGAAGTTAAAATTTGAGGAATCTGCTCGCAGACAGAAAGCTTACTCTGAAAAGAAAGACCAGGTAAAACGGCTTGAAACGGCTGTGAGAGATAGAAAGAACAGAGCTGAGAAAAATGAAAAATTCAAACCGTCAAGGTCAGTGAAAAAGAATGGAGGACTCTGTCAGTACGATATGGGAAGCATAAAATCTGTGCGATCTGGAAACTTGATGAAAAGTGCAAAAGCTCTTGATTCAAGGATAGAAAAAGAGCGGGAACTGATGTACGAATTAAAGGAGAGCATTGCTAAAAAAGCAAAAGTACAAATAAATTCAGGCGGTTCTAAGAACAGATTTATAGTTAAGCTTTTTGATATTTCAAAATCATTCGGTGAAAAGCAGGTTCTGAGCAGGTTTTCTCTTTCTGTTGAGCGAGGTGAAAAGATCGCTCTGACCGGCCCTAACGGTTGCGGAAAATCAACACTATTAAAGATCATTGCCGGTGAAATTTCTCAGGATTCCGGTGAAATTTCAATCTCTCCATCAACAAAGACCGGCTATTTTGCTCAAGGAAATGCTGAGCTTCCTCATGACAGAACGATCATTGATTTCCTTGCCGACGGCAATAGAGAAATTGAAAACAGGGCACGGCTTTTTCTTGGCTGTCTCAATATAAAAGGCGACACAGTGTTTAGAAAGATCGGCACACTCAGTGCAGGACAGATCAGCAAAGTCGAAATTGCTTCGTTCATGCTTGGAGAATATGACCTCATAATCCTTGATGAACCGATGTCTCACCTTGAAACCAACGCAAGAAACGCCCTTGAAGAAGCACTGCGTAATTTTGAAGGAGCTGCCATCGTTGTCACCCACGATAGAACATTCGCACAGAACTTTGCAGACAAAATTGTGCAGATGTGACCTCAACTTGACAAAATCTGATCACTTCAACCCAGCTCTGAATATATCGGGGCAAAAACAATATTTTCAACAAGCTGGTGCTGGGAGAAAGTTGAAGAAAGGACAAAACCCTTTTTGATTTCAGGGTGTTCTTCAAGAAAGAGATGCATGCTTTTCATCCTTCCTTTTGCTCCGCTTTTAACTTCAACTGGATAAATTGTACTGTTTCTGACAAAAACGAAATCTACTTCGGCCGTGCTGCTTTTCTTTGATCTGTTCCAGTAGTAAAGCTTGTGATTTTCCGATCCGCCTGCCGCAAGAAGCTCCTGCCCGACAAACTGTTCTGCGATGGCACCTTTATAGACATTGTTAAGATCTGTGGCAGTTATGCTTTCTTTGGGGTCAATTCCGCAGACAGACTGCATGAGCCCGATATCAAGAAACAGGGGCTTGAATATCTTTGAACTACTTTCGGCTCCAAGCGGAAGACCTGAGACGGAAGATGAGTGAATAAGATTTACAAGAAGTGCTTTTTCAAGGATGTTGAGGGATGTTTTTGTTACTTCAATTCTTCTGTCAGGGTCAAGACGGGTATATTTAATCTGAGATCCGACTTTTGAAGGAATAACACGCAGTATCTGTTCAATGCTTTCGATGTTCACTTTTGAATTATATTTTGCAAGTGATTGAATATATGAATGAATTATGTCATCGTGAACTTCTTTCACCGAGGCGGCAGACCCTGTTTCAATAAATCTTTTTACTGCTTCAGGCATTCCGCCGACAATAAAATAGAGTCGAAGCTGCTCGATCAATAAGTTGTGAAGAGTTTCCAAAACCGGTTCACTGCTGAATATTGACGGGATTCTCTGGGCGGCAATATCTTTTGAACAGGCGATTAAAAACTCTCTGAATGTCATCGGGCGCATCCATTCAAATGTCACTCTGCCGACAGGAAATGAAATATTGCTCATTGCAAATTCAAGAAGCGAACCAGCCGCAATTATGTGGAGCTCCGGCATCTCTTCATAAAAGTATCTTAAGCTCAGCAAAGCTCTTTCACATGCCTGAATTTCATCAAAAAAAAGAAGTGTTTCGCCTGGAATTATTCTGGAACCGGTATGAATTTCAAGTTCAATGAGAAGTTTTTTGGGATCAAGATCCTTTTCAAAAACAGCATTAAGAGATCTGTCCCTTTCAAAATCAAGCACCACAACATTTGAAAAGTGTTCAGAACCGAATTCTTTTACTGTATATGTTTTCCCAACCTGCCGTGCCCCTCTGATTATCAGCGGCTTTCTTGATGATGAATCTTTCCAAGCTATTAATTTCTTTGATATATTCCTTTTCATAAATCACCTCACTGTGAAGAGGTTTGTAATTTTACAAGGTTATTTTTACATATTTTTTGTAATTTCACAAGGTTATTTTTACACTTTTTTGTAATTTCGCAAGGTTTTTTGACAGAAGCTTTCGCCCGGCACAGTTTCAGATGTTGCGTTTTTCAGTTATTTGAGTACCTTAGCCAGGTAGTAACTTTTGCAGGACTGAAAGGTGGAAAAAAAATGACAAGCAACATGGCAAACAACATAAATCCGGTTATTGCGATAATCGGTCGTCCGAATGTAGGGAAAAGCACTCTGTTCAACAGAATACTCAGGAAGAACTTTGCAATAATCGACGACATGCCGGGTGTGACAAGAGACCTGAATTATCAGGACCTTACATATATCGACAAGCCCTTCACCATCATCGATACAGGCGGTTTTCACATTGATGAAGAAGGAATGGACGCAATAACGAAAGGGATAAAAGACCAGATAAATGAAGTGCTTGAAACTGTTGACGGAGTGATCCTGCTTTGTGACGCCGAGGCGGGACTTATTGAATCAGACAGGGAAATATACAATCTCATCAGAAAAAAAGGGATCCGTTCGTGGCTTGCAGTTTCCAAGATAGATTCGGAAAACAGGGAAATGCTTATCGGTGAATTTTATGAGACCGGTGCTGATATGGTCTATCCCGTTTCCGGAAAGACCGGTTACGGCGTGAACGACTTTCTTGACGAAATGACAAAAGATTTCTGGACTGAAAAAGAGATCGAAGAAAAGGCCCCGCCAAGGGAAAAAGAGATAAAGATCGCGATAATAGGCAGACCGAATGTAGGAAAATCGACACTTGTGAACTCAATTCTCGGTGAAGAGAAAATGCTTGTGAGCCCCATTCCCGGAACGACGATGGACCCGATCGATTCCTTCTGCACATACAAGGATAAAAAGCTGAAAATAATTGATACAGCCGGTGTCAGAAGAAAGAAAAAGATCGAAATGCTTATGGAAAAAGCGGCGATAGTGAGGGCTTTCAGGGCGATCGACAGAAGTGATGTTGTAATTTTCATGATGGACGCAAACGAACTTGCAACTGATCAGGATTTGAGAATTCTAGGGTTAGCCCACGAAAAAGGAAAGGCATCGATAGTTGTAATAAATAAATGGGATACAATGGAAAAAGAGACCGGAACATACGAAAAAATAGTTAAAGATCTCCGCGACAGGATAAAATTTACCCCTTACGCACCTGTCATTTCAATTGCAGCAATAAACGGAATGAGGGTTAATAAACTGCTTGACAAAGTTCTTGAAATTTATGACAACTACTTCAAATCAGTAGAAAAACCAGCTCTTGAAGAGTGGCTTCAGGTCTGCCTGAGAAGAAATCCGCCTCCATTGACCAGAAAAAACAAAATTATACATTTTAATTCGATCGAAATGGTTGAAGTGGCCCCTCCGACGGTTGTTATAAAAGTGAGTTCCCCTGAATCGGTCCATTTTTCGTATGACAGATATCTTCTCAACAGATTTTACGAGTCGTTTCCATATTATGAAGGTGTTCCTATAAAGCTTGTCTACAGAAGAGGTTTCAAGAAAATTGCTAAATAAGATCAGGAAGTTAAAACTTTTCTTAATTCAGCTTCTTAAAAAAAGCAGAACATTGCGGGTGCTCTGGGAGACCGGATACGGGTTTTATGTTGATGACGGGTTCACTTTTGCGGCAGCGATCAGTTTCTATTTTATGCTGAGCTTCATCCCGTTTCTAATACTTCTGGGAGCAACTACTGGATATGTAATTGATTATGTTCAGAATATTCAGAACCTCACAAATGAGGAAATGGCTGTATATATCATGAACTATCTGAATGCCGCAATCCCTTTTTTAAGTGAAAAATATGTTTCGGGGTTCATCAATATCGCAGAATACAAAACCAGTCTTACAACGATCGGTCTTATCTCTCTGGCTGTTTCAGCGACTCTTCTTTTTTCGACACTTCACTATTGTTTTTTCAAGATCTTCGGCGGGAAATCGGTCAATTTCATTTTAACCCGTCTTATGGGGATAGTTTTTCTTCTTACAATAACCATCCTGTTGTTTTTTCTGCACTATGTGACCACCATTTTCATTTCGGTAACCGGATTCATTACAACAAAATTTCCCTCTACCGCATGGATATTTGAAATTGTTTCAGACACCAGGATATATGGATTTGCCCTTTCAACAGTCATAATCATCTTTCTTTTCGGAATCCTCATATATTACTTCACATATGGAGTGAAAAGATCAAAAATGGCGATTCTTTACGGGGCGCTTCTTTTCAGTTTTCTCTGGAATGGTGCAAAACTCGTGTATAATTTCTATATTACTGAAATTTCTAACTTTTCTTTGTTTTACGGTTCCGCAACATGGATAATAACAAGCGTTCTGTGGGTTTATTACAGCGCTCTGATACTGCTTCTTTCAATGGAATTCATCAAAGCACTCATCAAGGTTTTCCCGTCACTGATCGACAAAGAAGTTCCTGCCAAAGTCAAGGTCTGATCTGGTTGTGATCTTTATGTTTTTCGGTTCACCTTCAACAATGAAAATATCTATTTCTTTCAGATAGTTAAACACAACTCCACAATCGTCTGTGGCAGCAAATCCCGGATCTTTGAAAGCGGTTTCATAAGCCAGTTTTATAACTGAAAGAATAAATCCCTGAGGAGTCTGAACAAGTTTAAGTGACGATCTTTCAGGAATAGCTTTCATTTTTCCTGAATTGTCTGTTTCTATGACAGTGTCTGGAACGCTGAGAGCAACATTAACGGCAGAGTGTGTGTCAAGGGCCGTTATTACATTTGTTATGATCTTTTCAGAAACAAAAGGGCGCGCCGCATCGTGGATGAGTATTTTTGTATCCGGCTGATAGTCCTTAAAAAATTCAATGCCTGCAAAACTTGAACGGCTTCTGGTTTCTCCTCCCTGAATGACCGCTTTAACTTTTGAAAAACCACGCAACAGTTTTTGTGTGTATTCAATATAGTCCTGATGAATGACAACAACAATTTCATCTACCTGCGGATGATCGTCAAATGCCGCAACTGAGCGTTCAAGTATCGTTCTTTCCCCGATCTTTTCAAACTGTTTAGGCAGATTACCGCCGAATCTTGAACCGGTTCCTCCCGCAAGAATTGCCGCTGCAACTTTCAAATCGTTCTCCTTATTAAAAACAATTGCAGTAAAATTTAACCCGATTCCAAAAAAACTCAAACTTTATAGTTTTGAGGAAAATTTGTTTCATCCTGATATCTGAGTAAAATATTGCAGTCATTTTTTTTGGGAGAAAGATAATGAAAAATTTTCTTTGGGGATTTGCGGTATTATTTGCGGTTTTAAGTTTTGCTTCGTGTGACGGTTCAAAGGACAACAAGACAGGTTCCGCCGTATGCGGAGATTTTCTTGTTACGAATGATGAAAAATGTGACAACTACAACCTTGATAACAAAACATGTGAAAAGCTCGGTTTCGGTGCCGGAACACTTGAGTGTGCTGAAAACTGCCTTGAATTTGACACATCGGGTTGCGGAGCTTCGGTTTTCTGCGGAGACAACAAGATAGACGGCACTGATGTCTGTGACGGGACAGATCTTGGAGGAAAGGAATGTATAGATTTCGGTTTTGAGGACGGAACCTTGAAATGTATGTCAAACTGCTCCGGTTTTGACACATCGGGCTGCGGAAAATCAATGAATTGCGGAAACAGCAAGATAGATGTCGGCGAGCTTTGTGACGGCAGCGAACTTAATGGAAAGACATGCGAAGATGAAGGTTTTGAGCAGGGAGACCTGAAATGTTCAGATGATTGCAAATCTTTTGATAAATCTGAATGTTTCACACCGTGTACCCCGGAATGCGGTGACAGAGTTTGCGGACCTGATCCTGTATGCGGTGAGCCATGCGGAGAATGCACAGGCGATTTTGAGCTTTGCAGTGACGAAGGAAAATGTGAAAAGAATTGCGATCTTGATCCATTTACAGCTGACAGAAAAGTTGACATAAACCTTGAAACCGCCACGGTTTCAGGAGAGATAACCCTTAACGGAGCCACCCCTGCGAATAACACAAAAGAATATTACGATACAGAGAACAGGGGAAGCATCGGGTTCATAAATAAACAGAACGGTAACGGATATTATGTTCCGGTGGGGAGTTCAGGTAAAGCGGCTTTTTCAGTCAAACTGTTCAAAGGGACATACGATGTTGTCTTTAATCCCAACAATTCAGATTATCAGAATGTTTTTCCCGGCCTTAACATGAATCTCCAGAGTGAACTTGCTGTTGATAAGGACATGACAAAGAATTTTGATCTTGAAACGGTTACAGTCAGCGGAAAGATCACCATTAACGGCAAGACGATGTCAAACAA
>Ga0209717_1001920_pt1 | contig 21049 bp, 17 predicted proteins | sample AD_UKC048_MetaG_FD_184418 | JGI IMG/M metagenome (GOLD analysis project Ga0209717, IMG submission 184418) | Active sludge microbial communities of municipal wastewater-treating anaerobic digesters from USA - AD_UKC048_MetaG (SPAdes) (version 2) | ecosystem: Engineered > Bioreactor > Anaerobic >... | reverse complement strand
TAAATAGTGAATAGTGAATAGTGAAAAATGAATGACTGCCGACTGCCCTAAGAATGGTAATACATGAACACCACCCCTGCCTTAGCCTTCCCAACCGACTTCTCAAGTTCCTCCACCGGGGCATTTTTGATATTCTTAACCGACTTGAAGTCGGATAGCAGCTTTTTCGCCGTCTCCTCTCCTATTCCCCGGATTTCGGTCAGTTCGGTCTTCAAAGTGGCTTTCTCCCTTTTTTTCCGGTGATGGGTGATCCCGAAGCGGTGTGCTTCATCGCGTAAACGCTGCAAAATCTTTAAGGTCTCCGACTTTTTATCGATATACATCGGCAGGGGATCGTCGGGATAATAGATCTCTTCCAGTTTTTTAGCGATGCCGATGATGGTTATCTTTCCGCGCAACCCAAGCTCTTCCAGGCTTTTCAGCGCGGCGCTGAGCTGCCCTTTCCCGCCGTCGACCACGATGAGCTGGGGCAAGGGTTTTGCTTCTTCCACCAGCCGTTTATAGCGACGCATGATCACCTCTTCCATCGTGGCAAAATCATCGGGCCCTGCAACCGTCCTCACGTTGAAATGCCGGTATTCTTTTTTATCGGGTTTCCCGTTGCGGAAACATACCATGGCCGATACCGCCTGGTCGCCCTGGAAATTGGAGTTATCGAAACATTCGATATGGACCGGCGGCTCTTTCATTCGCAGGTCTTTCATCATGGTCGACATGATCCGGTTTACTTTTCGTTCCGGATCGACCAGCTCAAGTTGCTTCTCCTTTTCGAGCTTGTAATATTTTGCGTTCTTGTCGGAGAGGAGTAAAAGGTGCTTCTTATCCCCGATCTTCGGCACGGTGAGGGTCACGCCCGGCAATTCCAGGTCGAGTTCAAACGGGACCAGGATCTCCCGGGCTTCGCTGGCCAGCCGGGTGCGCAGGTCAAAAACCACATACGCCAGGAGCTCTTCCAGTGATTCGTCGAGTTTTTTCTTCAGCTCCACGGTATGAGCCTGGATGACCGCGCCATTGGCCACCTTCATGTAGTTGACATACGCCTCTTCCTCCCCGTCGGCGATGGAAAAAACATCCATCTCCCCAAGCTTCGGGTTCACGATCGTTGATTTGGCCTGGTAGCGCTCCAGCAGGGAGATCTTCTCTTTGACGGCCTGCGCTTTCTCGAATTCATAGGCCTGTGCATGGCTCTCCATTCTCGCCCGCAATTCCTTCAGTACCCCGCTGAAGTTGCCTTTGATCATCTCCCGGATGCCGGTAAAAGCGGCCATATAGTTCTCTTCCGCCTGCAACCCGGCACAGGGCCCGAGGCAGTTTCCCAGGTGATATTCTAAACAGACGCTGAATTTTCCCGCATCAATATTCTGCTTCGTCAGTTTCAGGCTGCAGGTGCGCAACGGGTAGATCTGGCGGATGAGCTCCAGCAGCGTATTCATCATTTTCACCGAAGCATACGGCCCGAAATAGAGGGAACCGTCCTTCACGATCGTCCGCGTCGGGAAAACCCTGGGGAATGGCTCATTTTTAATGCAGATCCAGGGATAGGTCTTGTCGTCCTTCAGCATGACGTTGTAGCGCGGCTGATGCTCCTTGATCATGTTGTTCTCCAGCAGCAGGGCATCGAACTCCGATCCCACCACGATATGCCTTATCTCGGCGGTTTTCCGCACCAGCATATTCAGTTTCCCGCCGAAATGCTCCCGGTTGAAATACGACGAAACACGCTTTTTCAGGTTCTTCGCTTTCCCGACATAGAGCAGCTTTCCCTCCTGGTCGTAGAACTGGTAAACCCCGGGGCGGTCAGGCAAAGTCCTCAGAACGAGAGAAGTATCCATACAGATTAATGTTGAATGTTGAGTGTTGAATGTTGAATGATTGATTAATTATTATAAAATTACCCGAATTCAAAATTCAACATTCAAAATTCAACATTCTTTTTAAGTGCATTCCATCCCTGCGCTGTGATCTCCACCAGCACCCCGTCAGGAGCTACGATATGGGCGCCTGCCGCGGATTCCGTCATGTGCCCGATCACCGAAACATTCGGAATCGTCCTGATCTTCTCAAAATCCTCCTGGCGGATGGTGAACAGCAGCTCGTAGTCTTCTCCGCCGTTCAAGGCAGCGGTAACCGGCTGGATACCGAATTCACCGGCCATATTGACCGTTGTCGGGTCGATGGGAATTTTTTCCTCATAGATCCGGCAGCCCAGCTTCGAGCCTTTGCAAATGTGCAGGATCTCCGATCCCAGTCCGTCGGATATATCGATCATAGCGGTCGGTTTTACATGAATTTCCTTCAGCAGACGTATGATATCGGTCCGGGGTTCGGGTTTAAGCTGGCGCCCCAGGATATAATCAAAGCCTTCGAGATCGGGCTGTAAATTGGGATCGCCCTGGAATGCCGCCTTTTCCCTTTCGAGCAGCAACAGTCCCATATAGGCACCGCCCAGGTCGCCGGTCACACAGATCAGGTCATTTTCGCGGGCCGTGTGGCGGTAAACCACCTCATCTTTCGCGGCTTCGCCGATGACTGTGATGGAGATGAACAGCCCTTTTGAGCTGGACGTGGTATCGCCGCCGGAGAGGTCAACATGGTAGACTTTGCAGGCCTGGCGGATGCCGGCGTATATCTCCTCCAGCGCCTCCAGCGGAAACCGGCTGGAAACCGCAAGACCGACCAGCAATTGCCGGGCAATGCCGTTCATAGCTGCAATGTCGGAAATGTTAGCCACTGCCGCCTTGTAGCCGAGATGCTTAAGCGGTGTATACGACAGGTCGAAATGAACGCCCTCAACCAGCAAATCGGTGGAAACCAATGTCAGTTTGTCTTTGTTGTCGACAACGGCGGCATCGTCACCCACTCCATAGACCGTGCTTTGGTTCATGAGTGTAATTTCTTTGGTCAGAAGATCGATAAGGCCGAATTCACCGAGTTCGGACAGCTCGGTGCGATGCTCAGGGGGGATATGGTCATTTGTTGTCATTGATGGTCATTGATAGTCATTGATGGTCATTGGTTGTAAAAGTATATAAATCTGGGTTTAACCACAAAGGGACACAAAGGATATTCACAAAGGAACACAAAGGAATTGATTATTAATAGCTTACCTTGGTGCGCTTCGTGAAGACCCTTCGTCGCCTTAGTGGTTGAGATATATTGTCGCGCTATTTTAAATCATTGCACTTGCAGCTCCGGCCAGTGATCGATGATCATCTTGTTGATGCCGAAATCAAGCATCTTTTGGTAGTTTGTGCTGTCGGCCTCGTACACGATACGCTGTTGCAACAAATCATTCTTTTGCATCCAATTGACATGCTCTTCATCGACATGCCGGGCGAACCCGGAGTAAAAATCGGGTTTGAGGTTTTTCGGGATAAGGTACCAGATATTTTGGGTTCCCGGGTGGAATCCTTCCAACGCAGTATTTATTGCAGGATACTGGTATTCGATATACAAAACGGCCACCACGCTCGTGCTGCCAATAATGATATTCTTAGAAATATCATAGCTCCATACCAGGTGGACCAGTTCATCAATATCGGCGATGCCTCCGAGCTTCATATCAAAATAATAGATGAAATTATCCTGGTATTTATCCAACAGTTCTTTCAGGGTCAATACTTTGAATTTTGTGGTATCCCCGTTCCACAGCAAGTTTCTTTGCCGGATCTCTGCCAGTGACAGGGAGGCAACCGTAGTATCGATTCCCAGGAGCCTTCCGGCGTTTGCATCATGGAAAAGGATCAGTTCATTGTCGGAAGTTTTGCGGATATCGACCTCCAGCGCTCTGAACCCGGCTTTACGGGCCTTCTCTATTGCCGGCAGGCTGTTCTCCGGCAAATCCGTTGCCACGCCCCGATGGGCAAAATACAGGGGAGCATCCGGATCTTTTACAGGAAGGGTAACAGGCTCTTTTCTCCCCGTACCCCCCTCAACAAAAAACAATACCAAAAGCAGGATAACAGGGATGAGGATGATTACCAGTAAAAATTTAAGGAGTGCTTTCATCGGGAGTAAAATTACAAAATTCAATCCTTGATCCGGGAAAATTTTGGCGTTAAACACGAGTTATTAATAATCTGTGCTCCAACGACTAAAGCCGTTGGTTGTTTGTGATCGTGCTCCAACGACTAAAGCCGTTGGTTGTTTGTGATCGCGCTCCAACGACTAAAGCCGTTGGTTGTTTGTGATCGTGCTCCAACGACTAAAGCCGTTGGTTGTTTGTGATCGTGCTCCAACGACTAAAGCCGTTGGTTCAGGGGTCGTTAGAACCGACGGCTTTAGTCGTCGGACTTCCTGTCGCAGAACCGCTTATCACTTCCCATTAAATCCTGGAATACCTGCAGATTGGCGTTTGTGTACTCTTCCATTGACCGCACCTGGTCCGGGTAATCGTTACTGCAATTCTTTTTATCCCCGGATTTATATTTGTAAAGCAACCGCTCCCCTTCCGGTTTCATGATCAACAGGAACTCATCATCTAAAACACCGAGCTTATCTTCATGATTGATAAAGATATAAGGCCTGTTTTCTTTAATAAGATCGATACCCAGGGTATTGTTGATATAGTTTTGATTAAGGATTCCCATGATAGTTGGGAAAACATCGATCTGCCCGCCGGTAACGGAAAACGTCTCCGGCCGGATAATCCCCGGCGCATAAAAGATGAGCGGAGAATGGTGATAATCCAGCGGGATATCATACCGGGCATTGATCGGCAGGCCGTGGTCGGCAATGAAAACAAAGACAGTTTTCTCAAACCAGGGTTTTGACGCTGCCATTTCCACGAATTTCCTGAGCGACCAGTCGGCATACTCCACCATCTGATCCTTAATATCCTTGTGCCTCGGCTGATAATAACCGGGCAGATAATACGGGGTGTGGTTGCTTGCGGTCAGGAAGGTAATGAAAAAGGGTTTGTTCATCTCATACAGCCCGTCGATAACCGGCATCGAGAACTCAAACATATAATCGTCGGGAACACCCAGGGAGGTCTTGACTTTCGCGGCCGGATAATCATCCTGGGTAAAAATATATTCAAAATCATTCCCTTTCAAAAACCCTTCGATATTGTCGAACTGGCCGTCGTGAGTGGTAAAATAAACCGTCGAATAACCGTTCTCTCGGAGGGTGTAGCCTATGCCGTTGTATTTGAAGATGGTGCTTTCGCGCATCGGGTTCTGGCGGTATATGGCCGGAAAAGAGAACAGGGTGCTGAAAACCCCGTTGAAGGTATGGATCCCGGCACTATAAATATTTTCGAAATAATAACCCTGGTGTGAAATGCTGTCGAGAAACGGAGTAAGGTTCTCTTTGTTCCCGTGACGGGCCATATTGGCAGCGCTCATGCTCTCCATAAGCACCAGGACGACATTGTATTCTTTCTTCTCCGATGAATCGGCTAAAACTTGCCGTGCAACGGGATAATCGCCGATCGGTTCGGAAATTTCCAGGTACTCACGGACTTTTTCAACCGCCTTTGCTGGTTCCATAAGAATTACAGAACGGTTTCTCTGATCCCTGACATCCAGGTAGCTGCGCATAAATGTAAAGACCGGGTTCAACCCGAGCTGGTTCAGGAAAGCGTTGTCGGAAAAATAAGCAGTCCCGACTTTGATCGGCGCCTTTGCCTGGATCCTGCCCCTTATCCCGATGAAGACCATTCCCAGCAAAACCAGGCTCACCGCAATCCTTAACAAAACGTGGACCTCGGATCTCTGTTCAGGAATCTTATTATAAATTCTTTTTAATATCCTGATAAAGAAATAAATAAACAATATGAGGGGGATAAGGATGATGTAGTACCGGGGTTCTTCAAGCAACATTCTCATTACCATTCCCATGTTGTCGGTCCACTGGAAAGCGGCAACGGTCAACCGGGAGAAGAACTGGTTGAAATAGGGCACGTCGACCGCGCAAACAATAAAAGCAATGGTAAAGAGAATAAATACCCACCAGAAAAAGAGCTTATAAATCCATTGAGGATGGCGGTTGAGGATGAAAAGGACCGAAAGCACCAGGGCCGGCAATGCAAGAATGTATCCGGAAATTACGACATCGAACCTGACACCCATGATGAAAGCCCGGATAATATCTCCCAGTTCTCCGCTGAATGATTCAATCCTTCTTAATTCCGTAAGGAACAAAAACAACCTGAACCCGGTGAAGATCGCCAGGACGGTCAGGTAAGTCTTAATAATAACGGCCAGGTTGGGCCACCGCTGTATCAATCCTTTAATTTGCATACTATCGCTTCATACGGACGTAATTCTCTGAAAGAAAAGGGGGCCGGATAGTTTCCGGCCAGGATTTCGGGCTGACCCATCTCTATTCCCAGGCTGGTCACAGCGGTTTTATCTTTAAAGTTCAGCACAACCAAAATCCGGGTCCCCTCAAATTCCCGAAGGTAGGCATACACATCGGGATTGGCGGGATCAAGCAAAGTGTAATGTCCATAAACCAGGGCCGGTTCCGATTTGCGGAGCCTGACCATCTTCCGGAAATGATTCAGGACGGAGTTCGGATCGTTTTCCTGTGCGGCAGCGTTGACCCCGGTATAATTGGGGTTGACCTTCAGCCAGGGCGTTCCGGCGGTAAACCCGGCATTCGGCGAATCGTCCCACTGGAAAGGGGTACGGCCGTTGTCGCGTGCCGAGATCTTCTGCGCTTCCAGGAAGGCCTGCAGGTCGCCTCCCCTCTCCTTCACCTGCCGGTACATGTTGATCGACTCGATATCGCGGTAATCTTCGATACGCTCGAATTTTATGTTAGCCATGCCCAGTTCGTCGCCGAAGTAATAGTAAGGCGTTCCGCGCATCGTTAGCAGGAAAGTGGTCAGCATTTTGGAAGATAATTCACGGTACTCCGGGCTGTCGTTGCCCCAGCGGGTCACCATCCGGGGCTGGTCGTGATTGCCAAGATAGATCGTGCCCCAGCCTTTTTCGGCAAAGACACTGTCCCAGAGCGAATAAACCCGTTTAAACTCCAGCAGGTCGTAGCCTTCGGGGTTCATCACTTTGAACCGGCCGGGCAGGTAGCCGATATTCATCCCGTCGAAATGATAGGCCATGTTCAGTTCTTTCCGCTCAGGATCCACGAAATCGAGGGCTTCGCGATAGGTGATCCCGGCGCCTTCGGCAACGGTCATGATATCGTATTTTGAAAGCACTTCCCTGTTCATCTCCTGCAGGTATTCGTGCAGGTGCGGCCCGTTGGCATAGTATCTCACCATGTCGCCGTTGTATTCGGCCGGCAGCTCCGGGAAAGTCGTATCCTTGCTGATGAAAGGGATCACATCCATCCGGAAGCCGTCGATCCCTTTATCGAACCAGAATTTCATCATGTCGTAGATCTCCGTCCTGACCTTCGGGTTTTCCCAGTTCAGGTCGGGTTGTTTGACCGAGAAATAGTGCAGGTAGTACGAATCGGTCAGGCTGTCGTATTTCCACGCATCGTTGTTAACGTCGAAGAAGCTGTACCGTTTTGCCGGCTTACCCTTCTCGGCCGGCCACCAGTGGAAATAGTCGCGGAAAGTGTTTTCGCGGCTGCTGCGGGCCTCCACAAACCAGGGGTGTTCGGAGCTGCAGTGGTTGGCCACCAGGTCCATCACCAGTTTGATCCCCCGGTCATGCATCCCTTGCAGAAGGTTATCAAAGTCCTCCATCGTGCCGAACTCTTTCATGATCGCCCGGTAATCGCTGATGTCGTACCCGTTGTCGTCGTTCGGCGAGGCGAAGATGGGATTAAGCCAGACTACATCGACACCGAGGCTTTTAATGTAATCGAGCTTTTCGATGATCCCTTTCAGGTCGCCGACGCCATCGCCGTCTGAATCTTTAAAGCTGCGGGGGTAGACCTGGTAGACGACCGCTTCTTTCCACCAGGCTTTTTCAGTAAGTGATTGAATGGTTCTAACTGATTTATTTTCAGGCATCTGACAGGAGGAGATTAATATAGATATCAGAAAGATGATTTTACAAAACGATAATTTGATTTTCATGATAAATTGATAAAGCCAATATTGGAACCGGCGCATCGGGATGCAAAGATATATCCGGAAATCAAATGAAAGGAAGAATCGTGCAAATCCGTTTAATCCGTCTCATTCGTGTTCCATTAATTGAACACGAATCACACGGATAAAACGAATTATCGCGGATGTATTATGGAAATGCTGACCGTTTACAGTTTTCTGAAGCGGAAAACGGCAAAAGTCAGGATCAAGCCAAGTGCCAGCATCAACGCCCAGTTTGAGATGGGGATGACCACGCCCGGGTTCTCCGGTGGCGGACCCAGCGTAAATGCCAGATCAAGCTCATAATAGGAGAAAGATGAGTAACACGCCTGGTACATAAAATTATCACCGGAAGAGGCAATGCACCATCCAAACCAGCAACCATCCGTACCACCCGTTCCCAGTATCGACAGCCATCCATCGGTCATGGTGATTGGAGCAGGCAATTCTACTTCATATTTAAAAATTGGAGCATCCTGGTATGCAAAAGGGGGCAGGCAATAAGCCTTTGCGGGAATAGCCTGGAAAGAGGTAACCAGGTTTCCTACCGCGCCTTCCGCATTCTCATAAAAAGCAAAGGTAAAAGTTTTGCCTTCAGAAGGTATGCAACCCACATAATTATAAGTATAGGTCAGATCACTTCCCCAGAATGTAATTTTTCCAATAGGTGAATTCACATTGTAAAAATTATCGTAGCACACAAAACACCGCTGGTCATCACTTAATCCAACCCCAGCGTAAGGACTTGGCGTATTGCAGAACACAGAACCTTCGTCACACAATGTGCATGGTTCGATAGCGGTTCTTAAATTTGCACTGCTGTTTTCAATTAGTAATCCCTCATTGGGAACAACCTGACCGGAAACAGTGATCGCCAGTAATAACAATAAAATCAGGCTAAAATTTTTCATGGTATGTAGTTTTTGGTTTGATTGGAAGTAAGATTGGTTAAAAATACAATAAATTTCAAAACACCATATTATTTTTTCTTAAAGAAGATATATCCGCCTTTCTCCGATCCCCATACCTGCTTGTCTTCCCTGTCCCAGGTGATTATTATTTAACTTATATTTGTAATCGGTAATTATTATTACTACTTTTGCTACAAAGTAGATATAATATTTTCCTGTTTGATGATTGCCATGTTAGAACATATAAAGGAAATCATTCTGGATGCCCAATCAGGTCCGTTATTTACAGGAACGCCGAGGCAAACCGGGTTGGCTTGCATACCAGGCAAAGCTTCTATTATTATCGGGGTCAGGCGGTCTGGCAAATCTACAGTTCTAAACCAGGAAGTTGACAAATGGTTGTCAAAAGGTGTATTGAAAGAAAATATTTTCTACATCAATTTTTTTGACGACCGGCTATCGGGGCTGAAAACCATTGGCCTGGATATTGTTCTGGAAGCCTATTATTCGCTTTATCCCGGTAAAAAGAACCTGGAGACCGTATACTGTTTTTTTGATGAGATACAGGTAATCCCCGAATGGGAGTCATTCATTGACAGGATATTAAGAACTGAGAACGTGGTTGTTTACCTTTCCGGTTCATCAGCAAAAATGCTATCGAAAGAAATGGCGACACAAATGCGGGGAAGGGCGCTGGCCTGGGAGCTCTTTCCCTTTTCATTCAAGGAATACACGGGGCATCAGAATCTGAAAAATGATCTTCCGCTGAACACACAACAACGGCTTTTCATCGAAAATGCATTTGGTGAGTACTGGGAAACCGGGGGCTTTCCTGAAGTGGCAGGAATGGAAAAGCATCTCCGGATTAAGATCCACCAGGAATACTATAATTCCATCCTTTTTCGCGATCTCATCGACCGATACGACATTCCGCATCCCAGGGCACTAAACGACCTTTCCCGCCATTTGCTGGCAAATGTCGCATCCATGTATAGCATCAACAGTTTGACAGGGATGTTAAAATCACTGGGATACGGAGTGCCAAAGAGTGTCATTGCGGAATACATAAGCTGGTTTGAAGATGCCTATTTTCTTTTCACAGTAAGATTATATGATGCTTCGTACCGTCGTTCGAATGCAAATTCAAAAAAGATATATTGCATCGACCATGCTCTGGTGAGATCAATAACACCGGGGATTTTGACCAACAGTGGCCACTTACTGGAAAATATTGTCTTCCTTGCGCTCAGAAGAGTAACCGCCGAGATATGGTATTACAGGACGACCGGTAACCGGGAAGTGGATTTTATATATCGGAATAAGATTGGTGAACCGGTGCTGATCCAGGTGTGCGAATCGATTTTGATTCCCGGCACCCGCGACAGGGAAATAAAGGCACTGAGGGCTGCCATGCAAGAGCTCAGAATTACGAAAGGATATATTGTCACGCGGAATGAAACGGAACAGATTACATACCCGCAGGGAATCATCGCAGTTATGCCAGCCTGGAAGTTTCTGCTCGAATCATGGGAATAGTTATAATTTCATATCCTGGATTCACATTTGCCCGGTGCACTATCTCTTGAGGAAGACATATCCGCCTTTCTCCGATCCCCAGACCTGCTTGTCTTCCCTGTCCCAGCCGCGGTCCCAGGAAACCATTTGTTTAGGCGTGATAACGACTTCTGAAGTGGCATAGGTTGCGCCCCGCAGCGAACTCAGGCACTCTTTGCCCGGGGTGGAACCTTCAAAGCGTTTTTTCCCCGTTTTGTGCAGGAAAATGCTGCATCCCTGCCGGTCGATCAGTGAATCCGGGGTAATAACAGCCAGTTTCTCCGGCATCTCATGTCCGCCGGTGTAGGCCAACGGATTCTTCAGCTCAAAGACTTTGCTGACAATCGTCGTGTCGTCCGCAATGCTCAGGCGGTAGACCCGCTGGCGGTAGGGTTTATCCATCGCCGAGGCCATCGCCTGTTCGACGTAAAGCCAGTAGCCATCCTTGTTCTCAGGCATGATGGGGGTCATGCTCAGCCGGATATGGAGGAAGTCCTTATCTGCGGCGGCCTGCTCTTCGCTGCTGAACTGCCCGGTCATCATGGCGGCGAGCTTCGGAAGGTCTTTGGCGGTGATAATTTGTGACTGGGAGAAGGATGAAATCCCGTTTATTAATAACACCAGGATGATACTAAGCGTTTTCATAGACTTATTTTTATAGTTTACAAAACTATGTTTTTAAGCTTATCAATAGCACACGGATGACACGGATGCGACGGATTAACGCGGATTTATTTCGGATTTTCTATTCACTATGCACGAGGGCGAAAGAATTGATGAAACCTGGAACCTGGAACATTGGAACCCTGGAACAATTCTCCCCCTTCTTTGTTTCATATGTTACAGTCCAATCCGATGAGAATGGTTACTTTTGCAATCTCAATTTAGATTAAATCACTGAAGGCGATGCCGGATACGAATGAAATACTCGACAATCTGACCAAAAGCGAATACAAATACGGATTCGTATCGGATATCGATACGGAGACGGCGCCGGTCGGACTGGACGAGAACACAATACGATATATCTCTTCGCGCAAGGAAGAACCGGAGTGGATGCTCGAATACCGCCTGAAAGCTTACCGCCACTGGCTGACGATGAAGGAGCCGGAGTGGGCGCATATCTCCTACCCGCCAATCAATTACCAGGATATCATTTACTACGCCGCGCCGAAAAAGAAGCAGTTCACCAGCCTCGATGAGGTCGATCCCGAACTGCTGGCCACTTTCGACAAACTGGGGATTGCCCTGGAAGAGCAGAAAAGACTGACGGGCGTAGCCGTGGATGCGGTGATCGACAGCGTATCGGTAAAGACGACCTTCCAGGAGACGCTGGCAAAGCACGGGATCATCTTTTGCTCGTTCAGCGAAGCGGTGAAGAACCACCCCGACCTGGTCAAAAAATACATGGGCTCGGTAGTGCCCTACACCGACAATTACTTTGCGGCTTTGAACTCGGCCGTTTTCAGCGACGGCTCATTCTGCTACATCCCTAAAGGTGTCCGCAGCCCGATCGAACTGTCGACCTACTTCCGCATCAACGCCGCCAATACCGGCCAGTTCGAAAGGACCCTCATAGTGGCTGAAGAAGGCGGCTATGTCAGTTATATGGAAGGCTGCACCGCCCCGATGCGGGATGAGAACCAGCTCCATGCCGCCGTGGTGGAGATCATGGCGATGGACAATGCAGAGGTGAAATATTCGACGGTCCAGAACTGGTACCCGGGCGACAAGGAAGGGAAAGGAGGCATTTACAACTTTGTGACCAAACGCGGTCTTTGCAAAGGCGCCAACTCGAAGATATCCTGGACCCAGGTGGAGACCGGCTCGGCGATCACCTGGAAATACCCGAGCTGCATCCTGATGGGCGAGAACAGCATCGGCGAATTTTACTCGGTAGCCGTTACCAACAACCGGCAGCAGGCCGATACGGGGACGAAGATGATCCATATCGGGAAGAACACCAAAAGCACGATCATTTCCAAGGGGATCTCGGCCGGGTTCAGCAACAACAGCTACCGCGGCCAGGTGAGGATAACGGCGAGGGCGGAAAATGCCAGGAACTTCTCACAGTGCGATTCGCTTCTGCTGGGCGACAAATGCGGGGCGCACACGTTTCCCTACATCGATGTGGATAACCGCACTGCCATCGTCGAACATGAGGCAACCACGTCGAAAATATCGGAAGACCAGCTTTTCTACTGCCAGCAGCGGGGTATCGACATGGAAAAGGCTATCAGCCTGATCGTGAACGGCTATGCTAAAGAGGTGCTGAACCATCTGCCGATGGAATTCGCGGTGGAAGCGCAGAAACTGCTGAGCATATCGCTTGAAGGGAGCGTGGGATAAGAAGCAGCCCCCTCCCTTACTCCCTCCCCCAATTGGGGGAGGGACGGGGTGGGAGCTAACTTTGAACTTTGAACTAAATATAATGTTACTACAACTAAAAGAACTGCACGTTTCGATAAAGGGAAAAGAGATAATTCACGGGTTGAACCTGGAGGTCAAGGCCGGGGAGGTACATGCCATCATGGGGCCGAACGGAACGGGAAAAAGCACGCTGGCTTTAGCTATTGCCGGCAAAGAAGGATACGAGATCACCGCCGGGGAGGTCATCTTTAACGGGCTGGTCATCAACGAAATGCCGCCTGAAGAACGGGCCAGGCTGGGTATCTTTCTCGGTTTCCAGTACCCGGTGGAGATCCCGGGCGTCAGCCTGACCAACTTCATGCGGACAGCCATCAACGAAGTGCGCGAATACCGCGGGCTTCCTCCGATGCCGGCCGGGGAATTCCTGAAAATGATGGAAGAGAAGAAACAACTGGTCGAGATCCAGTCGAAGCTGACCAACCGCTCGGTCAACGAAGGTTTCTCAGGCGGTGAGAAGAAAAAGAACGAGATCTTCCAGATGGCAATGCTGGAACCAATGTTGGCTGTGCTCGATGAAACCGATTCGGGACTCGATATCGATGCGCTGAAGATCGTGGCTAACGGCGTCAATATGCTCCGGCGGCCCGACAATGCAACGATCGTCATCACCCATTACCAGCGGCTGCTGACCTACATCGTCCCCGATTTTGTACATGTGATCTACAACGGCAAGATCGTCCGTTCGGGCGGAAAAGAGCTGGCGCTCGAGCTGGAAGAAAAGGGATATGACTGGATTAAAAAAGAATTAAATGTCTGAATAACCCCACCCCCTGCCCCTCCCCTGATATCAGGGGAGGGGTTGGAGAGGGGTCCATAAAATATAATGAAAACAACACTGCATAACGGATCGTTCAAGGAAAACCTTCTCAGCCTGTATGAAGGAAATGAAGAATATATTGCCCGGAATGATTCAGCCTATTCATCAACTATCCGCTCAAAGGGTTTCGTTCATTTTCAAAATCTGAACCTTCCCGACCGGAAAAATGAACTCTGGAAAAACACCGACCTTTCTGAAGTCCTTAAGAATGACTACATTAAGTATCTGAACCGTGCCGAAACGGGACAGGACCTGAATTTCATGTTCACCTGCGAGATCCATAATTTCAAAACCGACCAGGTCTCTTTCCTTAACGGATGGCATATAAAAGCGGGAAGCTCACTGCCCGACCTTCCGGCCGGGGTGATCATATGCAGTATCAGCGAAGCATTCAGGTTTTACCCGGATTTGGCAGAGAAGCATTACGGCCGTTACGCCGAAGCCGGCAAGGATATTTTCCTGGCCATGAATACCGCTTTCACACAGGACGGGCTGTTTGTCTATGTCCCCGACAACATCATACTGGAGAAGCCCGTCCAGATGATCAGCATCATCAATCACAACGAAAATCTCCTCATTCAAAACCGCAACCTGGTCATTCTGGGCAAAAACAGCCGGATGACGCTGGTCATGTGCGATGACTCAACCAACCAGCAAGCCAGTTTCAACAACTCGGTCACGGAGGTCTTTCTGGATGAAGGATCTCATTTCGAGCATTATAAGCTGCAAAATCTGAATAATAGCTCGACCTTGCTGAACTCGACGTGGTTTTACCAGGAAGCCGGGAGCCGGCTCGACACGTATGCCATTACTTTGAACGGCGGATTGATCCGCAACTATTCGAATGTGAAGCTTAACGGCAGCGGCGCCGATGCGCATATCAACGGCCTTTACCTGGTCGACCGGAAGCAGCACGTTGATAACCGGGTATTTGTCGAACACGCTGTTGCTGATTGCACCAGTAAAGAACTTTTCAAAGGCATCCTCGACGATGAGGCTTCGGCCGTGTTCAACGGGCATGTCCTCGTTAAAAAAGACGCCCAGCGGACCAATGCCTACCAGCAGAACCGGAACATCCTGCTTACGGATAAAGCGACGGTTAATACCCGGCCGTTCCTCGAGATCTATGCCGACGACGTCAAATGCAGCCATGGAGCCACCGTTGGGCAGCTCGACAGCGAAGCGCTGTTTTACCTTCGTTCGCGTGGCATATGCATGGCCAGTGCCCGTTTGCTGCTGATGTACGCTTTTGCTGCCGAGGTGATCTCTGGCATGACGCTGCAGGCGTTGAAGGACCGCATCGATGAAATGATCCGCCAGCGGCTGCGTGGTGAGCTCCACATCTGCCAGACGTGTGTTCTGCATTGTGCCAACCAGGATAAGGAAATCCATTTCGATATCGATATGAGTAAAATCTGATGATCCTTTTACTTATCAACAGCCCACGGTTTTCGGAACAATTTTACTTCAATTCAACTAATTTTGCCGCCAAAATAAAACAAAGGTGAGTTTCGACATTCTGCATATACGGCACGATTTTCCCATCCTCGATGTGACGGTTCACGATAAACAGCTGATTTATTTCGATAATGCGGCAACTACCCACAAACCCCGCCAGGTCGTCGACCGGATAGTGGCCTATTACAAGAAAGAGAACTGTAATATCCACCGGGGAGTACATTACCTGAGCACCATGGCTACCGGGGCCTATGAAAATGCCCGAAAAACGGTAAAAGATTTTATCAACGCCGAACATCCGCATGAAGTGATCTTTACCAAAGGGGCGACGGAGGCGATCAACCTTGTGGCCCAGACTTTCGGCAGAAAAAATATTCACCAGGGCGATGAGATCATCCTTTCGGAGATGGAGCATCATTCCAACCTGGTACCCTGGCAGATGCTGGCCGAGCAAAAAGGGGCGGTATTGAAAGTTATCCCGGTCGATGAGCAGGGCGAACTGGAAGTGCAGCACCTGAAATCGATGATCACCCACCGGACGAAACTGGTCGCCCTGGCCCACGTTTCCAACGTCCTGGGCACCATTAACCCGGTCCACCGGGTGATTACGCTGGCCCACGAGCAGGGCATACCGGTCCTTCTCGACGGCGCGCAGGCTGTGCCGCACCTCGAAGTCGATGTCAAGGAGCTGAACTGCGACTTTTACGCTTTCTCGGCACACAAACTCTACGGCCCGATGGGCGTCGGGGTGCTTTACGGAAAAGAAAAATACCTGGAGGAGATGCCTCCGTACCAGGGTGGCGGTGAGATGGTCGACCAGGTGACATTTCAGAAAACGACGTACAACAAGCTTCCGTACAAATTCGAGGCCGGCACGCCCAACGTTTCCGGCGTCCTGGGATTCGAGGCCGCTCTTAAATACATCCTCGACCTCGACCTCAAGAAAATTCACGCTTACGAAAGGGAATTGCTCGATTACACGACACTGGAGCTGCTTAAAATGGATGCGGTGAAGATTTTCGGCAATGCTGAAAATAAAACGGCAGTCATTTCTTACAATATCGGCAAAATACATCCCTACGACGCCGGCACGATCTACGACAAACTCGGCATCGCCGTCCGCACCGGGCATCACTGCGCCCAGCCGCTGATCGACCGATTCGGTGTTCCCGGCATGATCCGCGCCTCCCTGGGGCTTTACAACACCATCGAAGAGATCGACCGGTTCATCGAAGCGACCAGGCAGGTGAGACGAATGCTAGCTTAAGGTTGCGGGTTTCCAAAGTTCCAGTGTTCCATTGTTCCAAAGTTCCAGTGTTCCAGTGTTCCAAAGTTCCAGCGTTCCAAAGTTCCAGAGTTCATATGTGAGACTGTTTAGATTAAAGTTATCAACAACCGGGTATTTTTTACTAAAAAGCCACTCTAATAGGATAAATAATTTCAGTATGGGTGCTTTTACAAGTTTTGAAGAGATGGAGGTCTGGAAAAAATCTATCCATCTTACACGAATGGTTTATCAAATTACCATTCAACCTGCTTTTGCAAAAGACTATTACCTGGTGAATCAGATAAGGAAGTCTGCTGTATCAATTGCTTCAAATATTGCAGAAGGGTTTGAAAGAGATGGAAATAGAGAATTTATCAATTTTCTTTACATTGCCAAAGGATCGTGTGGAGAATTGCGTTGTCAACTTTATATTGCTTTAGAACTTCAATATATGACCCAAGAAAGCTTTCAGGAAATATATAATTTTGCAAAAGAAATCAGCGTATCAATAAATAAATTGATAAAATACTTGCAGAGTTCTGATTATAAGGGTATTAAATATAAATAAACTTGCCCGAACTAAACAGACTTTAAAACATTGGAACACTGGAACTTTGGAACACTGGAACACTGGAACACTGGAACATTGGAACACTGGAACATTGGAACACTGGAACACTGGAACACTGGAACTTTGGAACAATGGAACACTGGAACTTTGGAACCCGGAACCCTGGAACAACATGAACATAACCGAGATCGAAGCAAACATCGTAGCCGAGTTCAGCGCTTTCGACGACTGGATGGACCGGTACAATTACCTGATCGAACTGGGGAAAGACCTCAAGGTGATCGATGAGAAGTATAAGGTTCAGAACAACCTGATCTCCGGGTGCCAGTCGAGGGTGTGGCTGCACGCAGAATTCCGCGACGGAAAGATATATTTCTCTGCCGACAGCGATGCCGTGATCACCAAAGGATTGATCAGCCTGATGATCCGGGTGCTCGACGGGCAAACGCCGGATGATATCCTCAGCGCGGAGCTTGGCTTTCTGGATCAGATCGGGTTGAAGGAGCACCTCTCCCCCACCCGCTCCAACGGGCTGACCTCGATGATAAAGCAAATGAAACTCTATGCACTTGCGTTTAAAACTAAGTCATAATGAATGTATTTCGTGCTCCAACGGGTAAACCCGTTGGCTATGGGTACTATTTTATAACCGATGGGTTTACCCGTCGGAGCAGGAACGATTGCAGCCCGACGACTGAAGCCGTCGGTTCAGGGAGGATTAAAAAATCATAACCGATGGGTTTACCTTCGGACTACAAATAGACCAGGTTAAGCAGAAAAAACCATGACAGATATAAATATTGTAAAAAAAGACCTCGAAGAAAAGATCATTGCCGCTCTGAAAGAGGTCTATGATCCTGAGATCCCCGTGAATATATACGAAATCGGATTGATCTACAAGATCCGGATCGATGACGACTTTCTCGTTCATATCGTTATGACCCTCACCACACCCAACTGCCCCGTTGCGGAAAGCCTTCCGGAAGAGGTAAAGCAGAAGGTACTGGCAATTAAGGGGGTAAATGACGTAGATCTTGAACTGACTTTCGAACCGCCCTGGGACATGGAGATGCTCAGTGATGAGGCAAAGCTGGAACTGGGGATACTTTAGTTGGACAGTTGGACAGCATGTCCTGAGGGCGAAGCCCGAAGGATCGCAGTTAGACAGTTGGACAGTAACCCTTACAACCTTTACCAGCTAAATTACTACCTTTGAACTTTGAACTTTGAACTTTGAACTTGCACGCTGTTCCCGGTCCTATATTGTCTTCCATAAACTCTCCGGCAGATCTTAAAAAGCTTCCGGAAGAGCAGTTGCCTCTGCTTTGCAAAGAAATACGCGCATTTCTTATTGAAGAGACCTCCCAGAATCCGGGGCACCTCGGTTCCAGCTTAGGCGCAGTGGAACTGGCGGTAGCCATCCACTATGTATTTGAAACGCCGTACGACAAGCTGATCTGGGACGTGGGTCACCAGGCCTATGCCCACAAAATATTAACCGGAAGGCGTGATCTTTTCAGCACAAACCGAACACTTGGCGGGATCAGCGGATTCCCGAAAATGAGCGAAAGCGAATACGATGCTTTCGGAACGGGCCATTCCTCAACCTCTTTATCGGCTGCGCTGGGTATGGCTGTTGCCTCCGCGTTACAGGGCGATCCGGAACGGATGCACATTTCCGTGATCGGCGATGCGGCGCTGGCCGGAGGGATGGCAATGGAAGCGCTGAACCATGCCGGCGTGTTCAAAGCGAACCTGCTGGTGGTTTTGAACGATAACGGCATTTCGATCGATCCGAATGTCGGTGCATTTAAAGACTACCTGGCCCGGATCGCGGATGGGCAGCCTGTCCTGCATACGCGCAGCAATTTCTTCGAAGCGTTCAACTTTCAGTACTTCGGCCCGGTTGATGGCCATGATGTGATCCAGCTCGTGAACAGGCTGCGGGAGATCAGGTACATTCCGGGGCCAAAGCTGCTCCACACCCTGACGACAAAGGGCAAAGGATTCCGGAAAGCCGAAGAGGAGCAAACCGTTTATCATGCGCCCGGATATTTCAATAAGGTCACCGGGGAACTGATAGAAAAAGAATCGGCCGGGGGAATCCCGCCGAAGTACCAGGACGTTTTCGGCCGCACAATCATTGAATTAGCCAGGCAGAACGAAAAGATCGTAGGGATCACGCCAGCCATGCCCACCGGCTCTTCGCTGGTGATGATGATGGCCGAGATGCCCGACCGGGCCTTTGACGTGGGGATCGCCGAGCAGCACGCCGTAACATTCGCAGCCGGCATGGCCGCCCGGGGGATGATCCCGTTCTGCAACATTTATTCAAGCTTCATGCAGCGGGCCTACGACCAGGTGATCCACGACGTGGCATTGCAAAAGCTGCCGGTGGTATTCTGCCTCGACCGCAGCGGGCTCGTCGGTGAAGACGGTGCCACGCACCATGGCGCTTTCGATCTTGCGTATTTCCGGGCCATACCGGGCCTGACCATCTGCTCCCCCATGAACGAGGAGGAGTTGCGCAACATGATGTTTACTGCCCAGCTGCCGGGCGCCGGGCCGACGGTGATCCGCTATCCGCGGGGCCGGGGGGCAATGGTCGACTGGCAGAAACCATTCCGGGAACTGATCCGCGGCACAGGCCGGCGAATCCGCGAAGGGAATGATGTGGCGATTCTGTCCATTGGCCATATCGGCAATGAAGCAGAAAAAGCCGCAGCCATGCTTGAAAAAGATAACATCTCTGTGGCGCATTACGACATGAGATTCCTGAAGCCGCCGGACGAAGCGCTGTTACACGAAGTGTTCAGAAATTTCAGCAAGATCATCACTGTCGAAGACGGGACCATCACCGGCGGACTGGGCAGTGCCGTGCTGGAATTCATGGCAGATCATCAATACAATGCGCAGGTGACGAGGCTCGGCATCCCCGACCGGTTCATCGAACAGGGAACGGTTGGCGAATTGCAGCGGGAGTGCGGGTTTGATGCCAATGGAATCATTCGTAGTTCAAAGTTCAAAGTTCAAAGTTCAAAGTGAGTCGGGCAGCTACCACCCTTACCACCCCTATTCAGAAATTGATACCTTTGCACTTTGAACTTTGAACTTTGAACTGGATAGAAATTGCCGTACTGATCTTCTCCGGCCTGGCGGTCGGATTCATTAACACGCTGGCGGGCGGCGGATCGGTGATCTCCCTGTCGGTACTGATGCTGATGGGATTGCCTGCGCCGGTGGCCAACGGCACCAACCGGATCGCCGTTACCATTCAGACCTTGACGGCCGCCACCGTTTTCAAAAAGAAAAAAGTCCTCGATTTAAAAAAAGGGACGATTCTCGGGATTCCCTCCGCAATCGGCTCTTTACTCGGTGCTTACATTGCGGTGGATATCAATGAGGCCACCTTTGAAAAAGCTTTCGCCGTGATCATGCTGATCATGCTGGTTTTTGTATTTTATAATCCGGATAAATATATTTACGGCAAACAACACCTTGTCGATAAAAAAGTAACCCCGCTGCAGTGGCTGATATTCTTTGTAATAGGTATTTACGGTGGTTTCGTCCATGTCGGGATAGGTTATTTCCTCCTGGCCGCCCTTGTGCTCAACGCCGGCTACGACCTGGTGCGTGCCAATGCAGTAAAGGTGCTGATCGTATTGATGTACATGCCATTCTCTTTCCTCGTCTTCCTCTGGATGAGCGATATCAACTGGACCTACGGCCTGGTGATGATGATCGGATCGGTGGCAGGGGCTTATATTGCCTCGCACCTGGCTGTAAATAAAGGGATCGTGTTCGTCAAATGGTCGATCGTGGTAGTCACCGTTTTTATGGCAGGGCATTTCCTGGGGATCTACGATATTAAGGAGATGTTCGGGGTGATGCTGGGGAAGTGAGTCATTGGCTCCCTTCGGTCGCGTCATTTACTCGCTGCGCTCGTGTCATAAGCTCACTGCGTTCACGTCATTTACTCGCTGCGCTCGTGTCATAAGGTTGTCAGAAATTGTACCTTTATATCTTT
>Ga0209717_1001916_pt1 | contig 21072 bp, 13 predicted proteins | sample AD_UKC048_MetaG_FD_184418 | JGI IMG/M metagenome (GOLD analysis project Ga0209717, IMG submission 184418) | Active sludge microbial communities of municipal wastewater-treating anaerobic digesters from USA - AD_UKC048_MetaG (SPAdes) (version 2) | ecosystem: Engineered > Bioreactor > Anaerobic >... | reverse complement strand
CGCCGCCAATTTCTCAATTTAGTCGCTGGAGCTTCTGCCGCTTCTGTATTGAGCGCTGCTCAAAGTGAAGCTTTTGCCGCTTATCCCTTTCCCATTTCCGCAAACGCCTACAACTGGCATACTTTTTACGGTCGGGACAATAAAAACTGGGGTGAGGATCTGGATGCCTGCCTTGCTGAATTTGCTAAAACAGGCCTCAAAGCTTACGAGCCCAGTTTTAATGCTCCTGAAGAAGTCATCAAATTGGGCCCCGTGCTCAAAAAATACGGCATTGCCATGCCTTCCGTATACGTCAATAGTGTGCTGCACAAAACCGAAGACGCCAGCAAATCCATTGCCGTGATTTTGGCCATTGCTGATGAGGTTAAAAAACTGGGTACGAAGATCATCGTCACCAATCCCACCCCCATCCGTTGGGGCGGTGATGAGGTCAAATCGGATGCAGAATTACAGGTACAAGCCGCCAACCTGGACAAATTGGGCGCAGCCCTGCGCGCAAAAGGTTTGACCCTGGCCTATCACACCCACGATGTGGAGCTAAAAGCCGGAGCGCGTGAGTTTCACCACATGTTGCTCAATACCTCGCCGCTCAATATGTCGTTTTGCTTTGATGTACACTGGGTCTACCGGGGTTCGCAAAACTCGCAGGTGGCCGTTTTTGATGTGCTCAAATTATATGGCAAACGGGTGGTAGAACTGCACATTCGCCAATCGAAAAACGGCATCTGGTCGGAAACTTTTGGTGATGGCGACATCGATTACCGCCGTTTTGCAGCAGCATTGAAAAAACTGAACCTGCGTCCACATCTGGTGATCGAACAGTGTGTAGAAGACAAATCCCCGCAGACAATGGATGCTGTGCAGGCGCATGTGCAAGATCTGGCAGCGATAAAAGAGGTGTTTAAGCCAATTTTGGGGTGAGTGATAGTAGGGTTGTTGTGATTTTGCTAAAAGACTGCCATCAGCATAAACTCAAAAAACTCATCCTAACCGAAAAACTGCGCCAAAAATCTGACCTCACGCTCAATAGGGGTGTCTTAGTATTTATTCGTCTACATCCATAAGGCTTTTCTACTCAAAAATCGATCCTCCCTTGGATAAGCTACTCTGGAGCCGGATCATTTTGTGTTTATCTTGGCCGCTATTGTTTACCTGTATAAATTGACTGCAATGAATCGAAACGGGTATTCTGATGCAGAGTTACTGAACGCGCTAAAGGCTGATGATGAATTGGCTTTCAAAGAATTGTATGACCGATACTGGCACAAAATGTACGGCATTGCCTTGCGTAAATTGGGACGCAAGGAAGTAGCCGAAGAATTGGCTCAAGAGTTATTTGTGATGCTCTGGCAAAAACGTGCTACCCTGCGCATCATCAATTTGAATGCTTTTTTGCAGGTTTCACTCAAAAACCTGAGTATAGATTACATCCGGCACCACATTCAGGAAGAACATTATCTGGACTCACTCAAACAGTATTTCCCGCTTGAAATCATGACCACTACGGATATGGTCTATTTTAATGAACTGACCGAGGCCCTGCAAAAAGCATTGGCCGAATTGCCCGAAAAAACCCGACAAATATTTATGCTCAATCGCTTCGAGCGCCTGACCATCCGGGAAATTGCGGTTCAACTCAACCTTTCTGAAAAGTCCATTGAGTACCATCTCTCCCGCTCTAAGACCTATCTGCGGCAGCACCTGCGCGAGTACAACGCGTATGGACTTACATTTCTCGCATTCATCCTTTATTAAATGTATTTTTTATTTTTCTAAAAAATAAAAAAACTGCCAAACCCATTTAGGGAAAAAAATTACTCGCCCGTCTACCAGTATATAATTCGGTAAACAGGCATGAGTAAAGAAAAATATCAGGCATTGTTGGCAAAATACTTAAATGGTGAGTGTTCTGACGAGGAGCGAGCACTGTTAGACCAATGGTATGAAGCCTTACATGCGAACGCTGACAGCAATAAAAGCATCGATCCAGAAAGCAAAACCAGCTTTTTAGAACGGAACTGGGAAGCCCTGCTGGCCAAAACTCACCCAGAAGAACAAGGGCCGAAACCCCTGTTCAGGTTGTGGCATTGGATGGTGGCAGCCTCACTAGTATTGGCCGTTAGTTCCACGTATTTTTGGGGAAATGGATGGTGGTCGTCTTCTGCTCAACCGATTGCCCAGACCCAATCCGGCACCAAAAAATCCAACTACTCCAACCAGCCACAAACCATTAGCTTACCCGATGGCAGTACGGTGGTCTTGGAAAAAAATGCCAGTCTCGTTATGGCCAACGATTTTGGGAAGCAACAGCGTACGGTTTACCTGGAAGGAGGAGCATTTTTTAGTGTCAAACCCAATGCCAAGCTTCCGTTTTTGGTACATGCTGGCGATGTTGTCACCGAAGTACTCGGCACCAGCTTCCGTATCCAACCCTTGGCAAATACTCGAGACATTGAAGTGTCGGTCAATACTGGACGTGTATCGGTGTACACCCTGGAAAAGGACAAAGTAAAAAAACGGAATGGGGTAATCCTTACGCCCAATCAAAAGGCTGTCATCAGCACCGAACTCAAAACCATCCAGCAGGGCATCGTTGAACGCCCCACGCTGGTGGACAAAGGTATCCCCGAATCTAGCTTCATTTTTGAGGAAACCACCTTTGATCAGGTACTCAAATCCATCCAAAATGCTTACGGAATCGAAATTGTTGTGGTCAATCCTGCGGTAAACGCATGTGCATTCACGGGGGATTTAAACGGACTGGAGCTATTTCAACAACTTGAATTGATGTGTGGTACCATCAATGCAAAATTTGAAACCCGTGGAACAGCCGTTTTTATTCTTGGAAAAGGCTGCGATTGATCAGGTTTTGCTGCAATCGTGGAACACAATATTTACATTTAGTGAGGCAAAAATAAGTGCTCATTTTTTCTGAGCCAAAGGATTAGATAAGGCACTTAAAATGAAACGTTTACTTATCTAATCCTTTGGCAAAATGAGCTCTTATTTTTTGTCGCCCATTAGAGCCTACATCTGCCAAATTGAACAAAGGAATGAATGTCGGCTAAAAACAGGAAATTTCTTTGCAGAACCATTTGGTATTCACTCAAATCCAAAACATTACAGTTTATGAAAACATCGCTACAAATTTTGCCGATGCTTTGTAAAATGCTCAAACTGCCTTTGTTTCATGTGTTGACCCTCATGCTTTTTTGTGGGTTTGCACATGCCCACAAAGGCTTTGGTCAAGACATTCTCAACACGCCCGTAACCCTAACCTTCAAAGACATTGAAGTCAAAAAAGCACTTCAACTCATTGAAAAACAGGTTGAAGTAAAATTTGTCTACAGCTCGAGTGCCATCAATGCTACCCACAAGGTTTCTATCACGGCCAAAAGCAAAAAACTGGAATTGATCCTGAATGAATTGCTCAATCCCCTGGAAGTGAGTTACGTGATCGCCAAGAATCGTATCCTGCTCAAAAAAGAGAGCCTGGGGATGGTTCCCAAAATCGAGAAACCACAATTAGAGGAATCTGTACAAATGGTAGTACAAACCGTGAAAGGCAAAATAACCGATGAAAAAGGCGAAGTGCTCATTGGCGCAAACATCCTCCTGAAAGGTACCACAATGGGTACGGTAACCAACATTGATGGCCGCTACGAACTCCAGGTTCCGGATCCAAACGCTGTTTTGCTTGTTTCTTACACCGGATTTGTCACCCAGGAGGTAGTGGTGGGCAACCGTACTGAAGTGGACATCATTCTGGTCTCGGACGCAAGAGCCCTGGATGAAGTGGTAGTGATTGGGTACGGTACCCAGAAAAAAGAAAACCTGACTGGTGCCGTGTCCACGATTGATTCCAAATCCATCGAAAACCGTCCGGTCAGTAATGTCGCCAATGCATTACAAGGACTCGCTTCGGGTCTGGTGATCACACGGGGTACCGGACAGCCCGGCAGTGAGGGTATCGGTATCCAGATTCGTGGTGCTACCTCCGCCAATGGCAACGTGGAGCCACTGGTGATATTGGATGGGGTAACGGTTTCCAGCTTTACCTTGCAAACCCTCAATCCTAACGACATTGAAAACATCAGTGTGCTGAAAGACGCCGCCGCTGCCGCCATCTATGGTGCGCAAGCCGCTGGAGGGGTGATTTTGATCACGACTAAAAAAGGCAAATCAGGCAAAACCGTTTTTGATTATTCCAACCAAATCGGGGTAGATTGGGCGCTTAACGTACCCCAAAGACTCTCTTTGCTAGAGGAAGCCGAATACGCCAACCTGGCGCGCAAAAACGCGGGTTCTGGCCCGGAATACAACGATCAGGAAATGCAACGCATCCGCGATAACATCCCTTACGTAGTCAATCCTAGTGATACCACCCGCTATATTTTTTACAACCAGGAAGACCTCATCAGTCAGGTTGTTCGCGACTATACGCCCATGCAAACCCATAACCTTTCGGCCAGAGGAGGAAACGACAAAACGAATTTCCTGATTTCACTCGGCTATTATGGCAAACAAGGAACATTTAAAGTAGGCCCCGATCGCCTGGATCGCTATAACCTACGCCTTAACTTGGGCACGCAGTTGACCAAACACTTGTCGCTGGATTCGCGCATTGCCTATACACTACAACAACAACAATCGCCATCGGTGGGAACTGATGGCGGCGGCCTGGTTTATCAGGTATACCGCTTGCGTACCCGTTACCCCATCTTCACACCCGAAGGTCGACTGAATGGAGGTGCGGGCTCTTCGGCCAACAACACTTACGCTTTGCTGCGAGAAGGGGGGTACAACAACATCGACCGTAATTTCTTCGATGGGGTATTTACCTTTACCGCGGCTAACTTCGTTAAAGGGCTTAAGTTGAAAGCAGTACTGGGGCAACAATACCGGTTTGGTGCAAGAGAACTTTTTTCCCGGACAGTAGAGTTGTGGGGGCGTTTTACTCCGATTTTTTACCTCAACAACCCCAACTCGTTCTCGCGTACCAATGAATTGACCAAAAACACCAACTTGCAGTACCTGGCCGATTACGATTTGGAACTGGGGAAAAATAAATTCCACATTCTAGCTGGTTACCAGTGGGAAGACAACCGTTTTGAAGGGGTAACGACCAGTTCCAACTCGCTGGTGAGCAACGATCGTCCTACCCTTAACCTGGGCAACGACCTCACCAAATCCAACAGCGAAACGATCAATACTTATGCCTTCCAATCCGTTTTTGGGCGTTTCAATTATTCTTTTAACGACAAATATCTTTTGGAGGCGACCGTACGGGTGGATGAAAGTTCACGTTTGGCCCCCGGCTTGCGTACCAAAACCTTCCCCTCTGCTTCGGTGGGCTGGAACCTGCACCGCGAGCCCTGGTTCAATAAAACTTTGCCTTTTATTTCTGGCTTCAAACTCCGCGCTTCCTGGGGGCGTTTGGGCAACGCCCTGGGCATTGGTTTGTATGACTATTTGAGCTTACTTACTCGTGGTTCTGCGCTGGTGCTCGGAGGTTCGGAAGCGCGGACTTCTTACTTTTTTGAAAACACGGTTCCTTCTTCTGAATTATCCTGGGAAACCATCGAGACCAGCAATGGCGGGGTAGACATAGCCCTGATAAAAAATCGCCTGCAAATCAGCGCAGATTATTACGTGAAGTTCAACAAGAACATGCTGACTCCGCTGCAGTTGCCAGCTACCTTTGGTGTCGGAACCCCCCGCATCAATAATGGTGAACTGAAATCCTGGGGATGGGAAACCGAATTGAATTACCGCAGCAAAGCAGGTAGCAAGTTTACGTACTCGGTTGGCCTCAATGTATCTGACAACCAAAACGAACTCATCAGTTATGCCGGACGCCGGGTATTGAACGCGGGTTCAGTAAGTTTGCTCGAAGGATATCCGCTGAATACCTTCTGGGGTTACCTCACTGATGGGTATTTTCAGAATGCGGATGATGTTACAGCCCATGCTTTTCAAGATAGCCGTACCGGTGCTGGTGATGTCAAATTCATTGACCAGAATGGTGATGGAAAACTCACCGTGGGCAAAGGTTCTCCCGAAGACCCCGGTGATTTGGTCTTGTTGGGTACCGATCAGCCCCGTTTTACCTTCGGCTTAAATTTGAGTCTTCAGTGGAAAGGAATTGATTTCTCTGCCTTCATTCAAGGGGTTGGCAAGCGCAACTTCCTCCCCAATGGCGAAGCACTGCAACCACTTTCCCAATCCTGGAAGCAGCCGCTGGCCATTCACCGCGATTACTGGACACCGGAGAACCCTAATGCGGCGTTCCCTCGGCCATTCCTTCAAGGTGCTTTCCGGTACTTGCCTTCCGATAAGTGGATCATGAATGGTCAATATGCCCGTTTGAAAAACATTCAAATTGGTTACACCCTGCCTGCCAACTTGTTGAAAAAGGTTAAACTTTCCCGGGCCAGAATTTTCGTAACCGGTCAGGATTTGTTCACCGTATCGCAATTGGGCATTTTTGACAATTATTTCAATCCCGAACAACGCAGTGGGGTAGAAAACGACTATCCATTTTTTGGCACTGCCGCTATGGGTCTGAATTTGTCCTTCTAATCATTCAAAAAGCTTTTTCATCATGAAAAATACCTTTAAATTTTTCTTCATCATGCTGATTCTGGGGCTTTTTAATGCCTGCGATGTAGATCGTTTGCCCGAAACCCAGCTCAGTGACCCGGCTTTTTGGAAAACCGAAGCCGACCTACAAACTGCCGCCAATTACCTCTATACCTTTTTTCCGGGACTGCCCAACACCGACGACAACTGGTCGGACGAAACCTATGCCCGTGCTCCAAACACCATCAGCGATGGGTCGCGGATTGCCACGGCTACTGATGGGGGGTACAATACCCCCTATCGCTTGATTCGTGCGGCCAACAACATCATTACAAAAGGACCTCAGGCTTCGGCGACTGGTGTTTCTGCTGCTACGATTGACCGCTACGTGGGTGAAGCACAATTTTTCAGGGCCTGGGCCTATTTTTCCTTGTTGCAGCGCTATGGTGAAGTGCCACTGATTTTGTCGACACTTAGGGAGGATTCACCAGAATTGGAAGCCCCTGCCGCCAACCGGGATGCCATTTTGAATGCCATCTACCAGGATCTTGATTTTGCGGCAGCTAAATTACCTACGCCCAAAACATTGGGTGCTACCGGGTATGGCCGCATTTCCAACACTGCCGCTCTGGCCTTTAAGGCTAGGGTAGCCCTGTTTGAAGGTACGCGAGCCAAGTTTCATGCTTATGGCGAGCCCAACAAGCACTTGGCTTTGGCCATAGCTGCTTCCAAAGCAGTAATCGACAGCAAAGAACACAGCATTTTTGGCAACTATTACAACCTGTTCCAACTGGCAGGTGAAGGGCCTTCGAACAAGGAGAATATCCTCGTGCGCAAGTACGGCGTGAGTTTGGCTGATAACGTATCGACTCACAATGCTGCGCGAAACCTCGAAAACGGTTCGGCTAGTCCCACCAAAAGTCTGGTGGATGAATACTTGATGACCGATGGTTTGCCGACTACCAAGTCTCCTTTATATCAGGTGCCAGTAGCTTCTATTGATGTGTTTAAGAACCGCGACGAGCGGCTTTCTGCCACCATTATGAAAAGAGGAGATGCCTATATCGGTTCAAACCCTGTGTTTTCCATTGCACCGCTGGTATTCAATTTTACGGGTTTTTGCTCGCGCAAATACTTCAATCTCGACGATTGGACCAATCAGCGTTCCTACATTGATGGCATTTTGATCCGTTATGCGGAAGTGCTGCTCAATTACGCCGAAGCCAAATTTGAATTGGAGGGTAGCATTAGCGATGCCGATTTGGACTTGAGTGTAAACCTCTTGCGCACCCGAGGCAAAATTGCCAAGCTGAGCAATGCTTTTGTCACAACCAATGGCCTGGATATGCGCACTGAACTTCGCCGCGAGCGCCGGGTAGAACTAGCCGTAGAAGGTTTCCGCTATTGGGACCTCAATCGTTGGAAAACGGCAGAAATTGAGCTGGTTAAGCCGATTTTGGGGAATTATTTCTTCAAAACCGAGTTTGGCACGGCTACTACCGTGAAGCTCACCCCGGATAACTTTATTTTGGTTCAGGATGCCAACTTCCGCAAGTTTAACCCGACCAAAGATTACCTCTGGCCACTGCCCATCAACGAAATTGGATTGAATCCTTCCTTGAAGCAAAATCCGGGTTGGTAAGGTAACCACCAACCCCAGAACCCCGAAAGTCTCTAAACTTTCGAGAAGGGGGTTCTGGGGTTGGTGCTAAGTCTCTAAAAGCGACAACATGAAAAGATCGCCTGCCTTTGGCCTCAGTTGGTATTCCCTGACCATCTTGGCCTTGCTGAGTTTTTTTTCTTGCATCAAAGAGGCGGAACCGGTCACGGAGCCAGTGCAGTTAACCGGTTTTTTGGCCAATATAAAAAAAGACCATCCCCGCTTGCTGCTGCTGGACACTCGAATCGAGGAACTCAAACAACTCCGCAAATCCGACGCCCTCCTCGATCAATACATCAGCGCTTGCCTCAGTCGGGCCAATTCGTATTTGACCAAGCCCATGCTGGAAAGGGTACTGACCGGTCCGCGTTTGTTGTCGGTAAGTCGGGAATTGCTGATCCGCTCGTACTGCCTGTCCTTCGCCTACCGGTTCACGGGGGATAGAAAGTACTTCGACGGCGCACTCAACAACCTCAAAGCCGTTTGTGCTTTTTCGGATTGGAACCCTTCCCATTTTTTGGACGTAGCGGAAATGCTGCACGGTGTTGCTATTGGTTACGATTGGCTGTATGACGATCTCAGTAAAGCCGACCGCGAAATCCTGCGCGAAGGCATGAAAAAACACGGCCTGAATGAGTACGAAAAGCGCAGTGGCGAATGGTGGAACAAAGCCGAAAACAACTGGAATCAGGTGTGCAACGCGGGTTTGATCGTCGGGGCCTTGGCCTTGGCTGAATCTGACCCTACTTATGCCCAGGAACTAGTCCCCAGGGCCATCAGCAATCTTTCCGTCGCCCTCAAGAATTACGCCCCGGATGGCTTGTGGTACGAAGGCCCTGCCTATTGGAGTTACGCCACTGAATACCTGAGCTACGGCATGGCTGCCCTGGAATCGTCGTTGGGCAATATGCAAGGCTTGGAGCAGTATCCTGGACTGCGCGAAACTGGCTTGGTGCCGATGGTTTGCGCTTCACCCAACTACAACTTTCTCAATTTTGCGGATGCTGGAGAAAACAGCCGTTCGGATGCTTCTCCCGCGTTTATGTTTTTGGCCAAAATTTACCAAAATGCGAATATTTCCAACTATTTCCACGAAGTGATCAAAGCGCGCAACTTGCTGCCGCACCCGCTGGGTGTGGTTTGGTACCAGGCTCCCAGCAGTACCGCCGTACCCCGCACGCTGGATCAGTTTTTCAAGGGGAAAGTAGAAGCTGTCATTTTTCGTTCGGCCTGGAATGACCCCAAGGCGCTGTGGTTGGGCATCAAAGGGGGCATCAATGGTTCAGAACACTCCCATCTTGATTTGGGTAATTTTGAATTGGAGGCTGGTGGCGTCCGTTGGGCCAAAGACTTGGGATCGGATGATTACAACCTCCCCGGCTACTGGACGATGGGGGTAAATGGCCAACGTTGGAGCTATTACCGTCTCAATTCCTTTAGTCACAACGTGCCCTTGCTGGGCAACCAGAACCAGTACCCATTGGCCAAAGCACAGTTCAGTCAGGTTGAACTCAATACGGCCACCCCTTTTGCCATCCTCGACTTGACGGAAGCTTACCGTGATTTTGCCAGCAAAATCACCCGAAAAGTGAGTTTGATTAACCAACGCAGCGCTTTTTTGATCGAAGATGAGTTTGTTTTGATCAAGAATACTGAAGTGGCCTGGGGAATGATGACCGCCAACAGCATTGAAGTCCAGAAAGGAGGAAAGGCCATGTTGCGCAACTCCACGATTACCACGCGTACGCTGGAGGCGGAGGTTATTTCACCCCAGGGTGCAGAATTCAGCGTTGAATCCGCCGTACAAAAGGCCCCCGAAAAATTGAACACTGGCCATTCCCGCTTGATGCTTCGTTTGCCCAATCAAACGGGAAATGTCAAAGTCATCGTGAAACTTACGCCGAAAAGTTAAATTTGTCTTTAAATACCAAAGATGAATTACAAAGTACTCCTGTTTTTAATGCTGTTACCCTGCCTATCACTTGAATCATTTGGGCAAAAAAACGCAGCGGCCAAAATGCCAAAAATGATGTTCGGCGATACCTCCCGCATTGGCATTCCCTTTGCGAAAGATCCCCACGTGATCAAGTTTCAGGGCCGCTATTTGATGTACTATTCCATTCCTGCCTATCTGGACCAATCCAATCCGATCCCGGGTTGGGGTGTAGGCATTGCCGAGAGTAAAGATTTGCACAAATGGCATAAAGTTGGTGAAGTCACTCCAGCCAGCGAGTATGAAAAAAAAGGGCTTGCCGCCCCAGCCGCCTTGGTCGTTAATGGTCAGGTGCATCTTTTTTACCAAACCTATGGCAACGGCAAGAAAGACGCCATTTGCCACGCGGTTTCCTCGGATGGCTTACAGTTTACCCGCGATCCGAGCAACCCAATTTTTAACCCTACCGGGGATTGGAACTGTGGCCGCGCCATTGATGCCGAAGTATTCCCCTTCAAGGACAAGTACCTGCTTTATTTTGCTACCCGCGATGTCGATTACAAAATCCAGATGCAAGGGGTCGCTTCCGCGCCTTTAAGCGGTAGTTTTGAGCGCAACCAGTGGACTCAACAATGTACGGAATCGATCCTGAAACCTGAATTTCCTTGGGAAGGCAACTGCATTGAAGGGGCTTCTATCATCGAAAAAAACGGTTTTTTGTATATGTTTTATGCTGGTGCCTACAACAATGACCCCCAACAAATCGGCGTAGCCAAAAGCAGCGATGGCCTAAAATGGGAGCGATTGTCCAACAAACCCTTTTTGACCAACGGCGATCCCGGCTCCTGGAATTACAGTGAATCCGGCCACCCGCATATTTTCCAAGACGACAATGGTAAAACCTACCTGTTTTTCCAGGGCAACAACAACCGAGGTAAAAACTGGTACATCTCGAACATCGAAGTCAAATGGAATGCCCAGGGGCCATACCTCAAAAAGCAGCGTTGAGTTGATGAGAACAAATCAAAACCTATTCATCTTTGTACTTATTTGGAGTGGGGTTTTGTTGGGCCAAATTCAAAAATTAGGTGCCCAAAACAAAACGGAGCAGCTCAAGTCCTCCAAAGGTTTGGTTGCGTTTTGGGATTTCAAGGAAGAAGCCGGCCAAGCCCGCCAAGCTTGGGGCAGAGGAACTTTTTCACTCGTCGAAATGGATGGCACAATTCCCCGTCGCAATGAAGGGCCGCTGTCTGGTTATTCGGCCCAATTTGGCAGCGGTGCTTATCTTTCGCTGCCCAGTGCACAAACCGGCGCGCTGAACATTTATGGGCCGAAACAAGGGGTTACAGTACTGGCCTGGGTAAAATGGACGGGCGAACAAACCGGCTTCGTAGGCGGCCTGTGGAACGAATACCAGGACGGTGGCAAACGCCAGTATGGCTTATTTGTCTCCCTTCCGCATTACAATGGCAAAAATCAGGTTTGTGGGCATATTTCACTCACGGGCAAACCGACGCCTCCGTTCCCATACTCCATCGACTATTCCGCGAGTAAACAGGAAGTCCCGGCCAATCAATGGGTTTGTATCGCTTTTACGTACGATGGGCGCTACATGAAGTCGTATGTAAACGGCGTTTTTGAAGCCCGAAAGCCCGAGCTGATTGAGCACACCAAAGGATTTGAAGGGTATCCCAATGGTCTGATCCAGAGCAAAAATCCTTATTATTTTCCCGCTGGCATGGGCAATAATGGCTCAGATTTTACAGTTGGAGCCGTATTGTTAAAAAGGGGAATGGGTAATTTTTTTAAAGGCCAAATTGGCGGCTTAGCCATCTTTGATCGAGCCTTGGGCAAAAAAGAATTACAACGATTGGCCCGCTAGTGCATTCGTAGTGGGCAAAATGAACACTTATTTTTTCATCGCCCCTTCATCCTCAAAACGTTTAAACCGACATCTGCAATGAGAACCTACTTTGTGCTTTTCCTTTCGCTGGTTTTTATCCACCTGTCTTTTGCACAGGTCGTCCAGCGCAACATCCTCGCCAACAAATACAACCTGCTGGCTGTACAACAATCGTTGATCCCTAAAAACCAGTGGAAGCCGTATCCACTAACGCCCGAAGAATGGCGCAAAAAACTCCCCGATTCCATCTTCAATAAATTGATCAAAACGGGAGAAACTACCCTTAAATACAAGTTTGAACCCATTTCTGCCAGTACCTCCCTCGACTTCGTGCGCTCCGGCGACCGCCAGCAACATGGTAACCTTTCTTATGGCAAACGCAACGCCCTGATGAACCTGGTACTCGCCGAAAGCCTCGAAAACCAGGGCCGTTTCACCGAAGCCATCATGAATGGGGTTTGGTCGATTTGTGAAGAGAGTTTTTGGGGGGTTCCGGCACACATCAGCGGCACGGGTTTGCCCGATGTGGAAAACCCGGTGGTTGATCTTTTTGCTGCTGAAACCGCCGCCGTGTTGGCTTTGACCGATTATTTTGTCGGAGAAAAACTGGACAAAATCAACCGCCTCTTGCGCAGCCGCATCTACTACGAAACCAAGCAGCGCATTTTTACCCCTATGGCTAAAAATGGCGACAAATACGGCTGGATGAGCCAAACCAGACCGGTCAACAACTGGAATCCCTGGATCATGTCCAACTGGATCACGGCCATTCTACTCCTGGAAAAAGACGAAAAACAACGCGCTGAAATGCTCCATCATTCCATGCGTGGACTGGATCGGTACATCAACAGCCTGGGTGATGATGGCGGTTGTGATGAAGGCCCCAGCTACTGGTTTGCCGCCGGAGCTTCGGTGTACGATTGTCTGGAATTGTACACCAGTGCCACCAACAATAAGGTCGACATATACCGCGAGCCGCTGATCCAAAAAATGGCTTCGTATGTATACAAAACCCATATCGCCGACAACTATTTCGTCAATTTTGCGGATGCCGATCCCAAGTTGACACCCGATGGACTGATGTTGTACCGTTTTGGCAAGGCCATTAATGATCCAACCATGATCCAATTTGGGCAATGGGCATTTAGCAAATTTCCGGCTGCCTCTACCGCTGTACCTGGCTACCACCGCCCCCGCAAATTGAACAACATCCTGACCATTGTCCAACTGGCCAACAACAACTTTAATTATACGCCCTCCAGCGATGCCTGGTTTTCAGACATCCAGGTCATGACTTCCCGTAGCACCAATGGCGTGTACCTGGCCACACACGGCGGCCACAACGCCGAAAGCCACAACCACAACGATGTAGGCGATTTCATCATCTACCTGGATGGCAAACCCATGATTGTGGATGCAGGCCGGGGCAATTACACTGCCCGTACGTTCTCCAGCAAACGTTACGAACTGTGGTTTACCCAATCCGAATACCACAACCTGCCCATCATCAATGGTTTTGGTCAAAAAGCAGGACTCGAATTCACCGCAAAAAATGTCAATCGGGTCAGCAATGCCAAGGAGAGTATGCTCACGATGGACATTGCCTCCGCCTATCCTGCCGAGGCGGGCATCCAATCCTGGAACCGCATGGTCAAACAGAAAAAATCGAACGGCGACGTCGAAATCATCGATGAATACCTGCTGAAACAAAAACCCAACAACCTCCAACAGGTCTTTATGACCATCTGCAATGTGGATGTGTCCGAAGCTGGGAAAATCGTCTTTTCCGATCAGGGCCAGGTCCTGACCTTACAATACGATGCCAAAAAATGGACGGCAAGTACCGACCTGCCTTCCACCGAAGGGATGGAGTACAGCAGCTTCAAAACCAAGTGGGACAGCAAACCCGTGCGACGGGTTTTGTTGACGCATAAGGCACCTGAAGCCAAAGGAAAATTGGAATACACCATCAAACGAGGGTGATGGCCCGCAGAACGCATTGTCCCTAGAGTGTGTTTTATTTGGCTGCAGATTCGCGTTTCAGGGCTATTGTTGCAATATAGTCATGGCGCGAATCTGCGCTGCTGGAAAAACTGGAACCATCCGCTTTGAAATACGCAAAGCCCATCCGTAAAGTCATGGCATCATCAACCCATTGCCCAGATTCACTGAGGTTGAGGGCAAAATTGGGTTGCAAGCGTTTGGCTTCGTCCGCTGCCCCAAACTGCAATTTTAATTGGTGGAAATCATCTTCGTTGACGGAGCCATGTAGTACATAGTCTTCGTTTCCTAGACGACTGGTTACTGTAGCGACGCCTTCGAATAGGCGTTTATCTTTGCGGGAGCCCAAGCCGCCACGGGTGCGTCTGCGGTGACTACGATTGGCTTGTTTCCGGCGTTCTTTATCGGATAAAGGTTCAAAAATTTCCAAACTAATGGATTTGGCAATCCCATCTGGGTCGGTGTAAGTGCCTTGCCACTTTCCTACCAGCAATTTGGCGTTTTTGTCTTTGCTGTAGGCCCAAGGGCGGGTTTGATAGTCGCGCCAGTAGCTGTACTGATATTGGCATTCGTACATGCCCCAACTGAGCAAGGCCAGCGCCAGAAAAAGCAGGAGGCAACGGCCACGATTTTTTTGAGTACTCATATTTGATTGAGTTATTTATCGGTATCCCCATTGTTGTCCATTCCAGGGCAGGTGCCAGATTGCCTGGTCAGTTCCTGCTGCAAAAATATCCAGGCGATTCGGCCCATAGGAACAAACTGCCGGGCCACTGAGCATTTTCCCACCCAGGTTTTCAAATCCACTCCAGGTGTTGTCTCCAGCCCAGTAGGCATGGTACAACCCCGCATCTGCTCCTTTGACGAACAAATCTAGGCGGTTTCCACCCCACGCAACGGCTTCAATCTCAGCACGATTGGCAACCTTACCCCCCAGGGAGTGCCAATCACTCCAGCGATTCCCATCCCAGTACTGGTGCCAAACTGCCCCATCGTGGCCTTCGCCAAAAATATCGAGGTGATTAGGGGCAAAACTAGCCGCAGTCAGATCACCAGCCACTGTGCCGGGCAGGAATTCGGCGCTTTGCCATTTTTGGTCGTACCAAAAGTGCTGGATGGTGGCATCTGTTTTTACGGTAAACACATCGATGCGATTAGGTCCCCAACAAACTGCCGTGACACTCTGCTTTTCACGTAGCTTTCCCGAGTGAATGGTCGTCCATTGACCCCACTTTTGATCGTACCACAAATGCTGCAGACCGCCCACATAATCTTTAGCGAAGATATCCAGTCGACCAGGCCCCCAGCTTACTACATCAAAATCCCCACTAAAGTTACCTCCAAGGTTTTCCCAATCGCTCCATTCCCCACCAGTCCAATGGGCGTGATACATTTTCCTGTCTTCGGAAGCCACTACAAATGCATCCATGCGATTGGGCCCCCAACTTACTACTTTGGGTGGACAAAGTGTGGGGGCCAGACTCCAGAACATATTTTTCCAGGTGCTCCAACCTGATCCATTCCAGTGTTTCCATTTCATCATGTAGTTGGGGTCTTGCGAAATTACGGCCAGCTGGTTTTGGCCCAGACTCAGAACGTCAAGTTCGCGGCGGGTTTCTCCATTTAAAGTGGCCCAAACGGGTAGCTGCGCCGTCAACCCCTGTAACAGCCCCATAATCAGGATACCAATGATGGTGACTCTTTGCATGATTACTTGATTTGAAAGCTAACGACTACCAATTCATCACTCCCCTGTTCTGCAAATTCTTCCCGAACCAGATTTCCATTGAGGTTTTTGAGGTAAAAGCGCTGCGTACATACCCGGCGACTCATTTTTCCGGTTTCGCAGCCTTTAGATTGGTCGAAGTTGCGGAAGGTAAAATGGTCATCGTCACCGTCGCCGTAAGCGTAATCGGGACTTGCATCTTCCTCAAAAAGACCGTAATGAACTTCGATGTAACCATTTTCTATGCTACCAGGCGGGAATTCGTAACGAACCAAACTATTGGAACTAATCCGATTGTTCTTGTTATCCAGGTCTACGCCTTGCCCACCGGGTAAATCGAGTAGCATGTTTTGTCCATTCAAGGCAGGTACTTCTTTGCCATCGGCTTGATAAGCCATTGCCCATACTTTGCCGTACATTTTTATATCGCCTCCATCTGGCCCACCTTCAATGCTCAGTTGGCGCAAAGAAATGCTACCGCCGCAGTTTTGCTTCACAAATTCATCGGTGGCACTATGGTAATTTACAATGTAATTGTCGCGGGTATTGGCAATGATGTACCGAATGGGTTTGCAGGTTTGGTAAGTGAGCGATCCAGCCATGCGCTCCACTTTGGTTTTTAGGTCTTTGGCATCGTATGCTGGGATTACATCCCGAGACTGGCCTCCCACCACGTACATTTTGATGGTCAAATCCTGATCCACATTTCTGCTCATCACATCCAACGTAGCGCTACCGCTGGCAAAAAGGGCGTCTACACTCATGTCCAAACGGTTGGCGATGGTTTCAATCGACTCATTGGACTCTACACTCGCCAAGATACGCATGCCGTATTCGGCTTTTTTCAGGTAAACCAGATTACCGGCTTGATTCAGGGCTGGATCGGTAAAGAAGCCACCTTGCGGAGCATGTGCTTCGATGATGAACATCGGCTTGATGATGTCGATTAAAAGCCGGGTTTTTCGGGATTTATTTTGAAAGCTGAATAAGTTGTTCACGCTATATGCAAAATAATGTGCTCCTGCGCTTACTTGCATTTGGAAATCAGCCTCATTGTTTACTTCCCGAATGGTTACACTCGTCGTGAGGTTGGCCATTTGATTGGGATCAGTGCTAAACGCACCATACAACTGTGCTACGGCTTGCTGTAAAAATGGCTTGGTAGGATTTGGAACGGTTCGAACCACCTCGCCACCTTGTTGAAGGTTCACTACATCGGCCGAAAGTGTAATGGGCTTGAGAAAAGTTTCTTGTCTTTTCCAAGAGCCATTCAAATAGTCATTCACATCAAAAATTGTACCTGGCACAATTTCATTCAATTGCGCAGCAATATCAGCACTCATGAAAGAATCATCTTCCAGCGATATTTTTACAGTGGTTGTTTGGCAATTGCCACCACCGCCTTGGTTGGACACTTCTTTTTCTACAAGTCCTTTTTTCGGAAGCTTGGGACCAGTCGAATTAAGCGGCGTAGCAACCCGGTATTTGGAGACGATGGTGCGTCCATCTGTAGTCTGGCGAGATTTTTCAATGATCCCACTTATCGCCGGACTTGTGGGTACCTTAAAAGTTTGGTTAGCGGATTCCAGTGAAAAAATAGCGCCTTGACCTGAAAACTGTACAACAGCTATCCCATTTGCATTTTGCCCATTGCCACCCTGCAGGTGCCAATATTTTTGAGATTGTTCACAACGAATGCTGTAACCGTTGCCACTAGCCACAAGCGAAAAATGCAAATTTGCTTGGTTGACGTAATCCCACTGGATGATGGGTGCATTGTCATCTTGCGACTGTCCGGCCACATTCAAGTAGCGGTTACTGTGCAAAGCTTTGAGCGTAAATACATTATTGCCAATATTCTTGAGCTCAAATTTATGATTGGCTTGATTGGCAAAATCCCACTGAATGAGTGCTGCTCCGTTGCGTGTGTCCACTCCTGCTACACCAAGGTGTTTTACAGAGCTGAGTACTTTGATGTAATAAACGCCGTCCGCTATGGGTTGCCGTTGCAACATCTGGGTACTTCCATTGGGCTTGTATTGAGTCGAAATTGTGCCGGGCTGTGCAAGGCAAAGGTTCAGGCTTAGGCACAGCAGCAGGCTGGCCCAGATTAGAATGATGGAATGTCTCATGGTAGAGTATACTGTTTAGGTGTTGAGAAGTTGAGGAGTTGAGGCTACCGCAGCGACATGAACAAGGACATTGTCAAAATGGCTGCGGTAGCCTCAACTTCTCAACTCCTCAACTTTTTAACTTTAAGGTTTTACAAAAAGGGCGCTTTGACCGTAAAGATTGAGGATATAAGCACCAGCAGGCAGGTCGGCCATTGACCATTGTTGCGCAGTTTCCCCAGAGGACAGGCTCATGCTTTTGCTTTTGAGCACCTGGCCATTGGAGGACAGGATATGCAGGTTGGCGTTGAGCTTTTGTTCCGCGTTAAGGGCGAAATAGAGGGTTTCACCCTGGATGGGGTTTTGTTTGATGCGAAGTTGTAGGCCAGTTTTGACAGGTGTAGTTTTTACTCCCGAAGCAATGCCAAACTCATCAGCCCCAATATCCGGGCTATTGTCCCGCAAACCCGCATCCACGTCGTGGGTAATCATCGGCACAGGAATGGCTTTACCAATACAAGGGCTGCCCGCGATCAAGTGGCCTTTGACGTCAATTTTAGGATCAACTTCGAGACTTTTTTGATCGGTACCATTCTGGGTTTTCCATTGAGCTAGTGTGAGGTCTTCCCAGGTAATGGCGTCATTGATAAAGACGGGTTTCCCCCCATTGCGGAAATACACATTGTTGTCGATGACATTGGTTTTGGAACCAGCGTTATCCCGAATTCGGAACATGGGCAGGTTTTGGGAAGAAGTTTGGACAAAAAGGTTGTTTTGAATCTTGGCGTTGATGTTGCCTGGGTGGGCTGATTTCGTATTGCTCAGCCAGACATCCCCAACGTTAAAAAAGAGGGTGGCCATTTCGTTTTGCCCCGCATTGACCACCGTATTGTGGTAAATCTGGGCATTTTTGGCCCCCCATAAGCCGATTCCAGCGTGCTTGGTGTTCATGATCAGGTTGTTGATCATGATGCCGTCGATGTTTTCGTAATATTCAGGGTTGGATTGGGTATCAAACCATTCTGCATCGGTGTAAAAACCCAGGTAAATCCCACCTTCGCCACAATTGGTGATGGTGTTGCCTTCAATGCGGCAATTGCGCGCACCGCCCTTGGCGTAGATACCCGTGGTGGCAATGTCGTGGATTTTGCAACCTTTGACCAACATATCCGGGGCGTTGACATTGTCGATGCCTTCGGCGTTGAAGTCCAATTGAGCACCCGGGCCTTTGCCACTGTTGTAAATTTCGCAGTTGAGGATTTTGATGCCCTTGCAAGCAGGGGTGAGTTTGATGGCATCCCGACCGGTATCGTGAATGATGCAGTTGCGCACGGTGATGTTGCTGGTACCCCGGCGTTTGGAAAAAGGCACGGAATTGTCCCAATCCCAATTGCTTTCGAATTTGAGGCCGTAGTAATAACCGCCGACAATTTCCAGGCGTTCGAGTAATCCACCATCGGTTTCCGGTTCGTTGTACCAAAGGCAGGAGCTGATGTCCTCCACATTGGTTACGGCGGTGATGATGGCCCATTCATTGGGGTAAGAGCGAATGGTCAGGTTGCTTTTGTTGATGCGGATTTCGTTGGAAGTGTATTTCCCCCCGCGCAGTTCGATGATGCTCCCCGGTGATGCGGTAGCAATCGCTTTGGTCAATGTTCTAAAGGGGGCAGCCAGGGTGCCAGTATTGTTGTCGTTGCCAGTCGTTGCCACATAAAAAGTCGCAGCGGAGAGTGTCAAGGGTAAGGCAAAAAGCATAAAAATCAGGATACGTTTCATGGTTTAGGGATTAAGGTTACGGGTTAAATACTTATTGTTTTTCGTAAGTCGTTTCCACCCAAGCTTCTTTATACGGATAAATCTCAATGCGCTTCGAAACGAGATAAATACGGGGCTTGGTGGCACCAATCGGTTTGTCAAGACTGGAGATTTGTTGCCGCATCGAGCCATCTTGATCTATCCAAACTTGGCCGGCATTAGCTTTGGTGCCAGCTGAGGTGAGTGTTAAAACGCCATCTTCAATATCTTTGGTTTCCAATTTTTTGACCTCCAATTTCCAGGTCCCCTTTTCAGATTCAGGTGTTCCGACCAATACATGGCTAATAAAAGTACCATCTGCAAAAAACTCGTAGGCAACTGTGCCTTCTTTCATGGTTGCGGTTTGTTTCTTTTCGCCTTTTTCATTGATGCCGAAGGAAGCACCACTTTTTAGCTTCCAATACCCGATTAAGGAAGTGAATTCTGGCTTAACCGGGGCGCTTGCATTGTCCTCTTTGCTGCACATGAAGGCAGAACTGAAGACAAAACTACAAACCAATACAAGCAGCACTGCAGGAAATCGATTTTTCATATCTTATTAAAGGTTTAAAGTATTAAATGATGGTTCAAAACTTTAGCGGGTCACCTACAACTTTCATGTCATGCGCAGCGAAAGGGTCTGTTCCGGCAGGTAAGGCCTTATTTCCACCAACTGCTCGGAAAAAATCTTCCATTTTGCCCGCAGGCGTGAAAAAGAAGAGCAGTTTTCCGGCAGCTGAAACTTGGGCAAAAGTGTGGGGCACTGATCGGGGCAAAAAAATCATATCGCCTTTTTGGAGTTCAAATTTTTCGTCGCCACACTGAAACAGGTACCGACCATCGGTCACGTAAAACACTTCATCCTGATGGGGATGAACATGCAAGGGTGGGCCTCCTTTCGTCGCTCCATGGTATTCAAAAATAGAGAGTTCGTTGGAAGTGTCTTTTCCAGACACCTTGATGTCATTGGCGTTTACTCCATTGATAAGGGTTTTTTCGTTGAAGCGGCTGTTGCCAGCTCTCACCACAAAACCATTCCGAGGTATGTCTACCAGCGTGTGCTGATCCGTGGCAGCAATGGATGGCCCATGATTTTGAATGCCACTGTCTTTTCCCAATTTATCGTACTGAGCTTTCGTGGCTTTGCCGTCCCATTTGGTCAATTGTAGAAAAAATTCCTCCATCTTGCCTGCGGGCTGTAAGAAGTAGAACAGTTGGCCCCGATCCGAGATTTGTACCCAGGTATGGGGTATGGTGCGGGGCAAAAAGATCAAGTCTCCGGTCTTCAGTAAGGTTTTTTCCGCCCCAACTTGAAATACATACTCGCCCTCTACCACAAAGAACATCTCGTCCTGAAACAGA
>Ga0209717_1001914_pt1 | contig 21078 bp, 20 predicted proteins | sample AD_UKC048_MetaG_FD_184418 | JGI IMG/M metagenome (GOLD analysis project Ga0209717, IMG submission 184418) | Active sludge microbial communities of municipal wastewater-treating anaerobic digesters from USA - AD_UKC048_MetaG (SPAdes) (version 2) | ecosystem: Engineered > Bioreactor > Anaerobic >... | reverse complement strand
TGCCAACGCCAGCCACGCGGCGACGATTTCCAGCGATCACAGTCAGGTCACCGTGGCGGTCGAGCCCACCAACGAAGAGTGGATAGCCGCCAGCCATGCGCTGTCCTGCCTGGACAGGGAGAAGGCGCGATGACGATCGATGCCTTCCATGGATTCACGCTCGCCATCCTGCTGTTGTTCGTGGGCAAGGGCTTGGTTGCGCGTTGGCGCATCTTGCGTCGATACAGCATCCCGGAATCCCTGGTGGGCGGCTTGGCCTGCGCCCTGGTTGTCTTCGCCCTGTACTACGGTGCGGGGATCGTCATCAGTTTCGATCTCGAAGCGCGTGACGCGCTGCTGCTGTACTTCTTTGCGGCCATTGGCCTGGGTACCGACGCCCGCACGCTGCGCCATGGTGGACGGCCCTTGCTGATCCTGTCGGGGTTGGCCATCGGGTTCATGGTGCTGCAGAACCTGGCCGGGATGGAGATGGCACGCGCCTTCGGCCTGGATCCGCGCACCGGGCTGATGGTGGGATCGATTTCCCTGACAGGAGGCGTGGGCACCACCTTGGCCTGGTCCGATCACTTCGTTCACAACCTCGGCATTGCGCAAGCGCAGGAACTGGGATTGGCAGCGAACATGATCGGCCTGATCGCGGCCTGCACCATCGGGGGCCCAGTCGCAAGCTTGCTCATGCGTAGGCATCGGCTTCAAGCCTCTGGGGACAGCGCCCTGGAAATTGGCACGCTGCACAGGGATGAGCAGCATGCCCGCCTGGACTACTACGGCCTGCTGCTGGCATTGCTCTGGCTCAACTTCGCCTTGATGTTGGGATACGGAATCAATGCCTTGGTCGCGCGTACCGCCGTCACGCTGCCCGCCTTTGTGGGCTGCCTGCTGGCCGGAATTCTCCTGCGCATGGCGGCCGACTGGATGAGGCCAAGTGGGCGCGGACGTTTATGGAACTGGCCGAGCATGCAGCCAGGCATCGCCCTGGTTTCCGACATGTCATTGGGCCTGTTTCTGACCATGGCGCTGATGGGACTCAGGCTCTGGGAACTGCAGCCCGTGCTCGCCTTCATCACGGCGGCGATGCTGGTGCAGATTGCCTTGGTCATCGCATTCGTTTTGCTGATTGTTTTTCGGGCAATGGGCAAGGATTACCAAGCCGCCGTGGTGTGCGCGGGTTTCGGCGGTATTGCGCTGGGATCTACCGCCACTGCCATCGCCAACATGACGGCGGTGACTCGGGAGCATGGTGCGGCACGCGAGGCGTTCATTGTGGTGCCCTTGGTATGTGGGTTCGTCATCGATATTGCGAACGCACTGGTAATCAGCCTGATGGCCGGTTAGGCGAAGCGAAACAGCGGAGCGAGCTGGCAGATGGATACATCGCTGACGCGCTGGCGAGGCGTCGTCGCCCAGGAAATCGCAATCGACTCCCGTTTTCAAGCAAGGGGCTCTTTCTACTTGTGCAGAAATAGAGGTAATACGCTTTGACGAATAAAAAGAACGGCAATATCGACTCAGCCATCAATCCGAAGTTGGATGGGGATGCCCATGTCGCTTGGGCACAGGCTTGGTCGTCTATTTCGCCGGAGACATCGTTGCTCGCGTGGGTGGACTGGGCGAGCCATTTAGCAAACAGTCCTGGCAAGCAAGCCGAGCTTTTGGCGTTTGCAGCCTCCCTGTCCGAGCAATGGATGGCCGTATTGAAGAAGAATCCGGCCAACCCGGACCGGGGAGCCACCGCTCCTGACCGGTCACCTGTCAATGACCGCCGCTTCAACGATCCTGCATGGGATCAATGGCCCTACGACCTTTTCCGCAGTTCATTCGTCAATCAGACCAAATGGTGGGAGCAGGCCACGCAGGGGGTGTGGGGAGTGGATCCGAAACACCAACGCCTGCTGGCGTTTGGCGCCAAACAGTGGCTGGAAATGCTTTCGCCCGCCAACGCTGCGGTTTTCAACCCCGTTGTCCTGAAAAGAACCATCGCAGAGCAAGGCGCCAATCTAGCGCGGGGGACGTCCAACTTTCTCGACGACTTGCGTCGGCAACTATCCGGCCAGCCTCCCGCGGGAACGGAGAACTTCGTCGTTGGGCGCGACGTAGCGGTCACGGAAGGAAAAGTCGTTCTGAGAAATCGACTGATCGAACTGATTCAGTACACGCCCACTACCGAGAAAGTCCATCCCGAACCGATCCTGATCATTCCTGCCTGGATCATGAAGTACTACGTACTGGATCTGTCACCGCATAACTCGCTGATACGGTATCTGGTTGCGCAAGGGCATACGGTTTTTTGCATCTCCTGGAGAAATCCGGATGCTGAGGATCGAGATTTGGGCATGGATGAGTACCTGGAGTTCGGCCTGCATGCAGCGCTGGACGCTGTGACTTCCGTCGTCCCCGGGCATGGAGTCCACGCGGCTGGTTATTGCCTGGGCGGAACGCTACTGGCCATTGGTGCTTCAGCCATGGCGCGTGATGGCGATACGCGGCTGGTGTCGGTAAGCCTGCTTGCCGCACAGACGGACTTCAGCGAACCGGGCGAGCTGAGTCTTTTCATCAACGAGAGTCAAGTGGCGCTGTTGGAAGCCAGCATGGCTCAAACCGGTTATTTGACCTCCGACCAGATGAGCGGAGCTTTTCAGCTACTGCGTTCCTACGATCTCATATGGTCTCGCATGATTGACGAATACCTATTGGGCGATCGCCGGGCAATGACCGACCTGATGGCTTGGAATGCCGATGGGACTCGCCTCCCCGCGAAGATGCATTCGCAGTATCTCCGACGCCTTTACCTGAATAACGATCTCAGCGCGGGGCGTTATCCCGTCACGGGTCGCCCCGTTTCAGTGGGAGACATCGCTGTACCGGTGTTTTGCGTCGGCACTGCCTCGGATCATATTGCGCCTTGGCGCTCGGTTTACAAGCTGCATCTCCTGTCTTCGGCCGAGCTGACTTTCGTGCTGACCACTGGAGGACACAACGGCGGCATCGTGAGCGAGCCCGGCCGAGGTAACCGCCAATATCAAATCCATACCCGCGCGGCCGGTGATGGATACATGGCGCCGGATGAGTGGCAAGCGACGATGCAGACGCATCCGGATTCCTGGTGGCCCGCATGGTCGGCGTGGCTGCGAGAGCGTTCCGGTGATGTTGTTGCGCCTCCGCTCATAGGTGCTGAATCCAGTGGATACCCCACTGTTTGCGACGCCCCAGGGGAATATGTACGCAACTGAATAAGCGTATCCCGCGTCCGCTATTGCGACACGGTATACGCAATATCTGTTCGTCATCCCGTTCTACTCTGATAACTGGAGACATTCATGTACTCAAGAATCCTGGTTCCGCTCGACGGAAGTCCTACTGCCGATTTGGCGCTCCACCACGCTGCGGTGCTGGCACGCCTGAATGGCGCAACCATCGTCTTGCTGCACGTCATCGAGGAGATGAAGCATAGCAACGGCTTCGAGAGGCCGAGGATCTATATTGAAGAAGTGAGGCCGGGCTTCCTGGCGGCCGGGCAGAAGCTGCTGGACGAGGCGGCGCTGCGGCTGAGGCAGGGAGGCCTGGTGGTTGAGACCGTCCTTCTGGAAAGCAACGGCGAGCGCGTCTCGGTGCTCATCGCTCAGCAGGCACTGACTACTCAATGCGAGTTGGTGGTGTTGGGTACCCACGGACGCCGGGGCGTGGACAGGCTGCTGATGGGAAGCGATGCAGAGCAGCTCGCTCGCATCGCACCAGTTCCAGTGATGCTGGTGCGCCAGTCCCAATCGGTCATTGTGACTGCAACCCCTGGGCAGGGTGGCACGCCAGCGTGATGAAAGTTCAGTCCAGCGACCCCGCTGAATGGAGGCTGGAAGTCGCAGCCTCCTTGCTGCTGCTATTGCTGAGCGCCTCCGCACAGGCCCAGTCCTGCCACCAGGACAACCCGCTGCGCTCAACGGGAACGCTCAATCTGCGGATCGACAACGACATGTTCGGCGGCATTGGACAAGATCAAGGCTACTCCAATGGATTTCTCGTCAGCTGGGTCTCCCCCAACCTTGTGGACTATCGCGATGACCCTTGCCTACCCCGTCTCGTCCGTGGGCTGAATCGTTTTCTCACGGTGCTGCAACCCGAGGGTTTTGACGAACAGAACATGACCATCGGCTTCGGACAGATGATGTACACCCCCAGCGACAAAACGCGCAGCGATCTGATCAAAGACGACCGCCCTTTCGCCGGCGCAATGATGTTGAGCTTCGGCTACAACGCGCGGCGCGGCGATACGCTGCGTACCTCACAAATCCGCGTCGGTGTTGTGGGCCCCTCCTCCTTGGCCAGGCAAACCCAGAACTGGTGGCATGACACCATCGGCGTCGACAAATTCAATGGCTGGCGACACCAACTGCGCGACGAGCCTGTGCTGCAGTTGCTGCACGAACGCCGAACACGAGTCTTCAGGCAAGAAGACGTCAGCGGTTGGGGCTGGGATCTGACCCGCCACTGGGGTGGCAGCTTCGGCAACTTCGCCACCTACGCGAATGTCGGTGGAGAACTGCGCTATGGGCTGCGCCTGCCTGATGATTTAGGCACGGCACCGCTACGGCCTGCCGGAGAGAACACCTCGCCCGTGCGCACGACCGCTGGCAGCAACTGGAACGGCCACCTCTTCGTGGCGCTAGACGCTCGCTGGGTTCTGCACGACATCACGTTGGATGGCAATACCTTCAAGTCCGGCCATAGCGTTGATAAGCGGCCACTCGTGGCGGATGTCGGCTACGGCGTCGCGATTACCCAAGGCAACTGGCGCATCGCGATAGCCCGCTACCACCGCACACGCGAATTCCGGGGACAAAAAGAAATCCCGGTCTACGGAACGATCACTGTAGGAAGGAAATTCTGATGCCGGTCGATTCCTTCCTCGACTCCATACGGGCCGTCCTGTCGTTGTTCGTCGGCATGGGACTGATTGTTCGTGTAGAGCACCGACACCAACCAAGCATCCGAGTTCGATAAGTAAACAAGGACGACCAATAAGAAAGGAGACAACCGCATGCAACGACTCGCACTTGCCCTTCCAGGCAACGAAGATTTCGCCGGTCGCCTCGCGCAGGCATATGGCAGCGATGTCGGCCGCGTCGAAACACGCCGATTTCCCGATGGCGAGAGCTATGTCCGATCCTGATCAGCAAGATGACTCAGCCGCGCGAACCAAACGCATGGGGCATGGCGCGGCCTGAGATGCGGCGCGAGCCAGCCGTTGCAGGAGGGCTCGGAGGTCGAAGCGGCGGTTGAAGAGGTACTGGACCTGACCGAGGTAGCGATGGGCGTACTTCTGGAAGCCGAAGGCGTGGTAGGTGCCAGCCAGCGAAGTCTTGATGTTGCCCAGCACGGTGTTCACGGCCAGGAACGAGGGATGCTTGGCGCTGGCGACGCCACCGCCAGTGACGTGAGGCTCGTGCAGGATGCCAGTGCCGCGCACGGCCGTGAAGCAACCCAGGCCGTCGGAGACGAGGGTGGCCGGTGCCGCCAGGGAGCGGCTGGCGAAGGTCTGGATCGACTCCTTGGTGAAGGGCCGCTGCGACAGACAAATCAGCACGGGCTGGCCGGACTCGGTGGTCTGCACGGCGGCTACGAAGGGGATCTTGTTGGGCGAGCCGCGGCCTGCCTTGCCGCCCTGGACCTCGCCGCCGAGGTAGGAGTCGTCGATCTCGATGCGCCCGCTGAGCTGCCGGTCGGCCTCGCGCAGCGTCATCACTTCCATGATCTTGTGCTTGAGCAGCCAGGCGGTGGGGTAGGACACGCCCAGGTGGCGCTTGAGTTCGAGGGCCGAGACGTTGTTCTTGGCCTGCGTCATCAGGTGCATGGCCAGGAACCAACTCGTCAGCGGCACCTTGCTGGACTCGAACACAGTGCCGGCGACTAGGCTGCACTGGTATCGGCAGCCGCTGCACTGGAAGTACAGGCGCAGCTGGCGGCGGAACTCGCTGTGCCAGCGGCACTGGCAGCGTGGGCATATGAAGCCATCGGGCCAGCGCCACGCGCGCACGAGGCCCTCACACCGCTCCTGCGACCCGTATTCATCGAAGAACTCCGGGAGCGACAGCCCCCGCTGGTACTGCACCGTGTTCTGAGCCATCGCGACCTCCTGAATGAATGGTCGGATCGTCGCGGTGGAGTGGCTCATGGCGCGAGCCACCTGCCTCGGTGGGCTGAATCATCTTGCTGATCAGGTGTCCGATTGCATGGCGAACCCGTTGGCCAGATCGTGGATCTGATTTGCACGCTGACCCATCCAGATCCGCAATTCCTGCTTCTGGTTTTTGCCGCGGACGCCGCGCGCGAGCTTGGTGCGCTCGAGGTGAACTTGGTTGCACCCTACCTGGCCTACATGCGCCAGGACAAGCGATTCCATGACGGCGAAAGCGTGACGTCGCGGACTTTCGCACGCCTGGTCTCATCGACGTTCGACAAGCTGCTTACGGTGGATCCACATCTGCACCGCTATCCGACGCTCTCCGCGCTCTACACGATTCCCACCACTACCTTGCATGCCGCGCCGCTGCTGGCCGACTGGATCGCCAATCATGTCGAAAAGCCCTTGATCGTCGGCCCCGATGAGGAAAGCGAGCAGTGGGCCGGCTCCATCGCCTCCCGCATCGGCGTGCCGCACGCCGTGCTTCGCAAGACACGCCATGGCGATCGCAGCGTGGACATCGATGTTCCCGACCTGTCGGTCTGGCGTGACAGAACGCCGGTGCTGGTGGACGACATCGCATCCTCGGGCCGCACGCTCGCTGTCGCGGCGCACAAACTCGCCGAACAAGGAATGCGCAAGCCGGAGTGCGTAGTGGTGCATGCCCTATTCGCCGAAGACGCCTGGAGCCAATTGACGCCGCTGTTCGCTCGGATCACGTCCACCGACGCGGTGCCGCATCCGAGCAACCGGATCGGTCTGGCTTCGCTGATTGCCGGCGCGCTTTCCAGCGGCCAGACCGATCCGCGAGCCTGATCTTCCACCTATCCCGCTATTTTCAAGGAACCCGAAATGCCCTCTCAGGCTAACCTCGCAATCGATTGGCGTGCCGGTTACGGGCCCATCGCGCACCAGTCCGAAACCATCGAACGTATGCAGACCCTCGTGCACCGCATGGTTGCGCAAGGGCGTGTGGCAGATGAAGCCTCGGCCCATGCGCTGCTGGCCGCAGCCGACCGGGTGGCCTGCATGGCCATGAGCGTAGTGGCGCATATGACCTATGCCCGGCGCATCGACCGAAGCGGCCGCCCTCTGGGCTCCGATGATTTCAAACAAACGCCCGAAGGCCACACCGGCGGTTCGCTCGACATGGTGCCGGCTTTCGTGGGTTATCTGTTGGCCAATGCACTGACCGGGACGACACGCGGCTGGCTAATGGGACAAGGGCACTGCGTGGCCGCGATCGAAGCGGTGAACGCACTGACCGGCGATGTGTCCGCCGCCCAGCGTGGACGCTACGACCGCAGCGAGGCAGGCCTGTCACGCCTGATCGAGGATTTCTACTCCTATGCCATCGATAAGCAGGGGCGGCCCGCGGTACCGCTGGGTAGCCATGCCGGGCCGAACACGGCCGGCGCGATCTCCGAAGGCGGCTATCTGGGGTTCGCCGGGCTGCAGTATGTGCACACGCCGTTGCCGGGAGAAAGCCTGGTGGCATTCCTCAGTGATGGCGCTTTCGAGGAGCAACGTGGCTCGGACTGGGCACCGCGCTGGTGGCGCGCCGAGGACTGCGGCTTCGCCGTCCCGATCATGATTCTCAACGGGCGACGCATCGAGCAGCGCACCCAGATCGTGCAGGAAGGTGGCGCTGCCTGGTTAGCCGAAGATCTGCGCCACAACGGCTTTGATCCCGTCATCATCGATGGACGCGATCCAGTGGCGATCGCATGGGCCATTGTCGAATCTGAAGACACGCTGAGCGCTTTCGCCGCACAATCGAACCGGCGCTATCCCGTCAAGTTCCCCTACGTGATCGCCGAGACGGAGAAAGGTTTCGGCTTCCCGGGCGCGGCGACCAATGCCGCCCACAACCTGCCGTTGGACGGCAATCCGCGCGAGCACGCGCAGGCACGCGAGGCCTTCAATGCTGGGGCTGCGGCGCTATTCGTGCCAGAGATCGAACTGGAAAACGCGCTCACCGTCCTGGCGAATCACGGCAAGAACCGGCGCTCGCGCGAAAGCGAGCACCCCATGGCTCGACGCCATCCAGCGAGTCCTCATCTGCCGGTGCCGGCCTGGGCTCCTACCAAGGTATCTGGCAGCGCCATGTCTTCACTGGATCGTTGGTTCGTGAAACTGGCGCAGGCAAATCCACAGTTGCGCGTCCGGATCGGCAATCCCGATGAACTGGCCAGCAACAAGATGGGAGCCACACTGGCACTGCTCAAGCACCGCGTCAACGTGCCCGAACCCGGCGTCCCGGAATCGACGCATGGCTCGGTGATCACCGCACTCAATGAAGAAGCCGTTGCGGCCGCCGCCCTCGCCAACAAAGGGGGGCTGAACCTGATCGTCAGCTACGAGGCCTTCGCGGTCAAGATGCTTGGATTGATTCGCCAGGAGATCATCTTCGCGCGCCGACAGAAGGAACTGGGCCAGCCGCCAGGCTGGATCTCCATCCCGCTGGTCGTCACATCCCACACCTGGGAGAACAGCAAGAACGAGCAGTCACACCAGGACCCGACCATTGGCGAAGCATTGCTAGGGGAAATGTCGGACACCGCACGCGTGTTGTTCCCGGTGGATGAAAACACGGCGTGCGCCGCGTTGCGAGCGGTCTACGCCAGCCGCGGCCAAGTGGCTTGTGTGGTGGTCTCCAAGCGCGACACGCCGAATCACTTCAGTGCCGCCGCGGCTCAATCGCTGATCGAGCATGGAGCAGCCCATGTAGCCGGCGATCCGTCCACCGCACAACTGCAATTCGTAGCGATTGGCGCCTACCAGTTGGAGGAAGCGCTCAAAGCCCATGCCCGCCTGGAGCACCATGGGCTTGCGTCGTGCATCACCGTGGTGGTCGAGCCCGGCCGTCTACGCATTCCGCGAGACGAACTTGAGGCCGCCTTCGTGCTCGGTGACGAATCCCTGCAAGCGCTCTTCCCGCCTCACCTGCCGCGCGTGTTGATAAGCCATACCCGCCCTGAGCCGATGCTGGGCGTGCTTCGCCGCATTGACAGCGGCCCTTCGAAGACGCGGGCTTTGGGCTACATCAACCACGGCGGCACCCTCGATGTGGCTGGAATGCTGATCGCCAATCGATGCACCTGGGTGGATGCCATCTATGCCGCTGCGCAAGTGACCGGCTGGAACAGTTCGCAGGCTGCTGCTGCCGCGACCGACGCGTGAATTTCAAGTGGTTCTGACACGGTCCGCAGTGACCGCGCCAGCTCCTGATTTCACAACCCACCAACAAGCGAGGAGACAACTTCATGCTCTCACTGACCAGCCTGGGCGGTGCCGGTACCGTCACCGGCTCCAAACACCTGATCACATATGGCAGTACCCGCATCCTGATCGACTGCGGACTTTTCCAAGGACTGAAGAACCTGCGCGAGCTGAACTGGCAGCATCTTGTCGTTGAGTCCAAGGACATCGATGCGGTTGTACTGACGCACGCGCACCTGGATCATTGTGGATATCTCCCCCGATTGGTGCTGAACGGGTTCCGCGGGAAGATTTTCTCGACGCCAGCCACACGGGACGTCGCCGAACTCATCCTGCTCGACAGTGCTTGGTTGCAGGAGAAGGATGCCGAGTTCGCCAACCGGAAGGGATTTTCCAAGCACAAGCCAGCCCTTGCCCTGTATCGGGTCCGAGATGCCGAACGCACGCTCTTGCAGTTCAAGCCCGTGCCACTGCATCAGGAGACGGTATTGCCGGGCGGTGCACGCCTGGTTCTACGCAGGGCCGGCCACATTCTTGGAGCGGCGACGGCGCAGATCGACATCGGCGGCAAGCGTTTGGTGTTCTCCGGCGACCTGGGCCGCTATGACGATGCGGTCATGCCTGATCCTGAACCCGTCACGGAAGCGGACTACATCATCATCGAGTCCACCTATGGCAATCGTCATCATGACCGTTCCGATGCCGTCGAAGCGCTAGGCGACATCATCGAGCGTACGACTCGCCGCGGAGGCACCGTAGTGATTCCCGCTTTTGCCGTAGGACGCGCGCAGTCGTTGATCTATGACCTATGGCTGTTGCGACAGCGCGGTCGGCTCCGCAACGTGCCCGTCTATCTGGACAGTCCCATGGCCACCAGCGCAACTGCGCTGCTGCACCGCCATGCCGACGACCACAAGCTCGCTCAACACGATTTCGAGACGGCATTCTCAGAAGTCACATACGTGCGCGACGTTGAAGAGTCCAAGGCGCTATCGGCGAATCGATACCCCAAGGTGATTATTTCCGCCAGCGGCATGGCCACCGGCGGCCGCGTGCTGCATCACATAGAAGCGTTTGGCGGTAGCCATCAGAACACGCTGCTGTTCTCTGGATTCCAAGCAGCAGGTACGCGCGGGCGCAAGCTGCTTGAGGGCGCTCGCGAAGTCAAGATCCATGGACGCTGGATGCCGATCAAGGCAGAGGTCGCCGAGCTTGCGATGTTGTCGGCTCATGCCGACAGCGATGAGCTGATGCGATGGCTGCGCGGCTTTACCAAGGCGCCGGAAAGAGTGTTCATTGTTCACGGTGAATCTGATGCCTCTGAGGCGCTGCGCGAACGTATCCAGCGCGAACTCAATTGGCACGCATCGGTGCCCATGCAAAACCAGGAGTTCGCCCTGTGAGTGCCCGCATCACGCCCCAGACACCCGCCTTGCAAGCATTGCGCATGCGACTGCATGCCCAGCATCAACCCGTCGTCTTGATGCGGACCGACTGCCATGTCTGCCGTGCCGAAGGGCTGGCACCGCGGTCACAGGTACTGATCATCGCCGGCGACCGAACTGTGCAAGCGCTGCTGTACCAAATCGACAGCGATCTGCTCAAAGCCGGACAGATCGCTCTGTCCGAGGCCGCCTGGGATGCCCTGGACATCCATGAGGGCGATTTTGTGCAGGTTCGGCATCCGCCAATGCTCGAATCGTTGTCGGCCGTGCGTGCGCGAATTCACGGCCACCGACTGCAAACGACGGAGTTGCAGGCGATCGTCCGTGATGTGGTCGATGGTCGCTATACCGATGTCGCACTTTCGGCCTTCCTGACCGCAACGGCGGTACTGCCTCTGGATATGCAAGAGACCATCCATCTCACCCGTGCGATGGTCGATGTCGGAGATCGCCTGCAATGGCAGGCTCAGATTGTTGTGGACAAGCATTGTGTGGGCGGATTACCGGGAAATCGCACCACGCCGTTGGTGGTTGCCATCGCCGCAGCCAATGGATTGGTGATGCCCAAGACCTCATCACGCGCCATCACCTCTCCCGCTGGCACGGCGGACACCATGGAAACGCTGGCTCCTGTAGACCTGGACCTGGATACGCTCAGAAAGGTCGTGGAGAAAGAGGGTGGATGCGTGGCGTGGGGCGGCGCGATGCACCTGAGCCCTGCGGACGACATCTTCGTGCGTATTGAGCGTGAACTGGATATTGACACCCAAGGACAACTGATTGCCTCGGTGTTATCCAAGAAGATTGCGGCAGGGGCGACCCACATCGTGATCGATATTCCGGTTGGGCCAACCGCAAAAGTCCGCAGCCGGGAAACTGCCGAGCACCTTGCGCATCACCTTTCAGAAGTCGCCGCGTCATTTGGCCTTGTATTGCGTTGCCTGTTTACAGACGGGAATCAACCTGTCGGAAGAGGTATCGGCCCGGCGTTGGAGGCGCGCGACGTGTTGGCCGTGTTGCGCAACGAGGCGGATGCGCCGCAAGACCTATGTGACCGCGTGGCGTTGGTGGCGGGTGCGGTGCTTGAGCTTGGCGGCGTCGCCAAAGAAGGGGAGGGATTTCGGTTGGCTCATGAGACGATAAGCAGTGGCCGCGCGTGGGAAAAATTTCAGAGAATCTGCGCGGCACAGGGGGGATTTCGTGAGCCGCCCCAAGCTCTCTATGTCGAACCGCTTCTGGCAACCACTTCAGGCCGAGCAGTACACATCGACAACCGTAAGCTTTCTCGTTTAGCCAAATTGGCCGGTGCGCCTGAGAGTCCAGCCGCAGGGATTCAATTGCAGGTGCACTTAGGTGACGAGATAACACGAGGACAGCCATTGATGTTTTTGCATACGCAAACCTCTGGAGAGATGGCCTATGCACTTGCATACGTACAAGACATTGGGGACATTGTAAAGATTGACCCTTAGCGCCGTAGATAAACAGGGCTCTTGAATGCTCGGTCAAACACAGCCCGATCTCTCGTTTGGAAAAGTTGAACGCCTACATCTCATGCTCAAGAACACATGAAAAAACATCGCTTAAAAGAGGTTTTCAACGCGCATAGCGTGGAGCAAACAGAAGGAGGTCGTCAGCGCCTGTATAGGAACATTGCTCATGGAACTGCGGCATCTGCGTTGCTTTATCGTTTTGGCCGAAGAGCTTCATTTCACACGGGCGGCTGAGCGCCTTCACATTGAGCAACCTCCTCTGTCCCGCGCCATCAAGGAGCTTGAGGACGAGTTAGGCGCTGTGCTCTTCGACCGGGACCGCCGGGGCACCCGACTGACCGCTGCGGGTGCCGTGTTCCTGCAGGACACTCGCCGGCTATTCACCGTCCTGGAGCAGGCCCGCGAGAACGTCAAGGCTGTCGCGGCGGGCTTGCGAGGCAGCCTGCGCATCGCCGTATCCGACGGCGCGCTCGATCCCCGGCTGTCGGCGTTTCTAGCCCGTTGCCGTGCCGAAGAACCCGAGATCGAGATACGGATGTCCGAAGTGCCTTTGGCCGAGCAGTTGCGCGGCCTGCGCTCGGGCGACTTCTGCATCGGATTCGCTCATACCGCCGACGTCGGTGATGGCATCGTCGCCGAACCTATCTGGCAGGACCCGCTGGTGGTCGCCTTGCCAGCCCGGCACGCACTGCTCGTCCACAAGGAGGTTCCACTCCATGAACTCCGGGGGCATCCTCTTGTCCTGTGCGATCCCCAGGTGTGCGAAGGCTACTGCCGCGAGTTGGCGCGCCTCCTGCAGACCCAGGAACACAAACTGAATGTCGTTGAGGAGGTTTCCTCGCTGGACATGATGCTCACCTTGGTCGGTGCCGGCTACGGCGTGGGCTTCATGACGGCGACCAAGATTCCGGTCAGCCAGCGACCAGACGTGGTGATCCGTCCATTGGCGCTGGATACAGCCGTGATCACCACCTACCTGCTTCGACTCGAAAGCAGCAACTCATCGGCTTCGCTGGTGCGATTTATCGACCGCCTCCGGGACCCTTCGAGCGACTGACGCAACGGACCGCACCACTTAAGATTGGGCATCGGCACGAAGATTGCGTTCCGTTGCACTCATCAGCTCTGCCGCACTTATGCTGAGGGCAGCGGAGATTTTCAGTATCAATGCGAGCGTGGGCATGTGCTCCCCACGCTCGATCTTGCCCATATGCGAGCGAGCTATACCAGCCATGGACGCGAATTCATCCTGAGCGACTCCCTGCGCCAAGCGGGCAGCACGCACCGCTTGGCCGAAGGCCAGTGCCGGCTCGGCTTCATAGGTGGTTGTGCCAGGGGGGCGGCCCGGTTGAACGCTGCGCTTCTGCATCACCAGAAGCGTCGATCAATCGACCGAATTTAACCACGTTAAAGATATCTCTTTTGGCTATCATGGTGGCTCGCCTTTTTGATCCGATCGCTTTGTGGGGGCTCTCATGCACGACGCCACCAGCCAGTTTTCCTTTTCCAATTTCAGGCTTGCCATAGCGCCTGGCGTACCGTCATCGCATCTTTCGGCATTGCTTGCGTTGCAGCGTGCGGAAGAGCCGGAAGTCACCATTTCGTTTCATGAGGTCACAGCCGATGATTTGATTGCGGGACTTCGGGAAGGCCGCTACGACGCGGGCATGACGCTTGAAGGATCGAGCGATCCGTCGCTGAAAAGCCAACCTCTATGGACCGAGAACATGGCCGTCGCCATGCCGTTGCGCTTTCCCTTACTTGACCAGGCGAAGCTCACGATCGCCGAACTGTTGGACTACTCCGTCTTTCGCTGGCCTGCAGAGAATTGCCCTTTGCTGGATCAGCGGCTGCCTTCTCTTCCCGCGGTGAGTCAACAGAACATTCAGCGTGTCTCTTCCTTCGAGATGATCGCGCTATGGGTCGCTGCCGGCTACGGCGTCGGGGTATCCGCGCAATCGCGCATTGAGCATGCGCAGGGATGGGGCATTCACACACGGCCGCTGTCTGACGGACCCTACGAGATCGTGACCCACCTGCAGCGGCCCTGCGGACAAGCCGACGTTGTTTCAGAGCGGTTCGAGCGCAGAGCACTGCAGGTCGCCAAGAATGCTCCAACCTAGTCGAGTGCCAATGTCCTCGTTCTGCGTCTTCAGTTCAAGGTGCTACACGTGCATTAGGCATTCCACTCGCCAAGCAGCAGACATCACTCGCGCTCTATGACACGGAGCAGCGCCGTTCTACGCTTCGACATGGGGCCAAACGCCTTCGTGACCCCTTCAACGGGTTTCCCTGCCTGCAATGAGTCAAGGATGTCAGCCCAGTCCTGCATGATTACCTTGCGGGACTCCACAAACTTCGTGTGATCGTAGGGCGCGCGCGATGAGTCCTTGCTCTTTTTGGAATGAGCGAGTTGAAGATCGACCCGCTTCTCCGGATATCCCAACAGTCCAAGGATCGTCGTTGCGGTCGAGCGGAAGCCATGGGACGAAAACCGTCCGCCATAACCCATGCGCTTGAGTGCTTGATTGAGCGTCGTTGCCGACATCACTTGTCCCGGCTTTCTGTAGCTCGGGAACAATACTTTGCCGCCGCCAGTTAGAGCATGTAGTTCCCTAAGAGCGGCCACCGCCTGCCGTGACAGGGGAACCAGATGGGGGCGTCGCATCTTCATGCGCTCGGACGGAATCGACCACATGGCGTTGTCCAGGTCGAACTCTTCCCAGGAGGCCTTGCGCAGTTCTACGGTGCGCACGTAGGTCAAAGCCATCAGCTTGAGGGCGAGGACTGTCGTCTGGTAACCCCCTTCGTTGTCCACACGATTGAGAAAGTCCGGGATCTCTGCCCATGTCAACGGAGGGTTGTGGCGGACCTGAGGGCGCTTGACCAGTCCCTTGAGCAAGGCGGCAGGATCGTATTCGCAGAGACCTTGGGCAGCCGCATAACTGAAGATTTGCCCACACCACTGGCGGATGAGGATCGCCACAGTCTTCGCGCCACGAGCCGCCACATCCTTGATGATGGGGCGCAGATGTGGAGCCCTGATGCTGCTGATCGGCAACTTGCCAATCCGGGGGAAAACATCCTTCTCAAGGTAGCTGGTGACCTGGTTGGTGTAGTACTCGCTCCAGTGAGCATTGCTGACGATCCACTCCCGAGCAACGGTCTCGAACGTGCGTTCGTATGTGTCGGCCTGGAGGGCGATCGCCGCCTTTTTCTCCACGATGGGGTCGAGGCCCTTCTTGACCAACGCCTTTGCCCGGTCCCGTTCCGCACGGGCTGCCTCCAGCGTGACCTTTGGGTACACCCCGATTGAGTACACCTGTTCAGCGCCGCCCAGCCGGTAGCGGTACCACCAGAGCTTGGAGCCGTTGGGCTGAACGCGCAAAAAGAGGCTGCCTCCGTCCCGGAGTTGGTACACCTTGGGCCTGGGCTGCGCCGTTTCCACTTTGCGCGCCGAGAGAAGATTGAGTGCTGTGAGTGCCATGTGTATAACGCCTCCAGTTTGGCCCGTTACACACTCCATTACACACATGAGCACTGGATTTGTCCAGCTTACAGAATCGCTCGATGGACGATCAACCCTTTAAAAACATAGACTTAGAGTTGTTCCATGGAGGTTGATAGACGCCAGTAGACCTCAATCGTAGTTATCAACCATGAGCAACATCTCAGAACCCCTCCTCGACGAGCTCGGCGGCGCGGATCAGCGCGCGCGCCTTGTGCTCGGTCTCGCGCCATTCCATCTCGGGCACCGAGTCGGCCACCACGCCGGCCGCCGCCTGCACGTACAGAGTCTGGTCCTTGACGATGCCGGTGCGGATGGCGATGGCCACGTCCATGTCGCCGGCAAAGCTGAGGTAGCCGCAGGCCCCGCCGTAGATGCCGCGCTTGCTGGGTTCGAGCTCGTCGATGATCTCCATCGCACGGATCTTCGGCGCGCCGGTTAGCGTGCCCGCCGGGAAGGTGGCCCGGAGCACGTCGAGGTTGGTCATGCCATCCTTGAGCAGGCCCTCGACGTTGCTGACGATGTGCATCACGTGCGAGTAGCGCTCGACCACGAAGGCCTCGGTGACCTTCACCGTGCCCGTCTTGGCGATGCGGCCGATGTCGTTGCGTGCCAGGTCGATCAGCATCACGTGCTCGGCACGCTCTTTCGGGTCGGCCAGCAGTTCGGCTTCCAGCGCCTTGTCCTGCTCGGGCGAGGCGCCACGCGGGCGCGTGCCGGCCAGCGGGCGGATCGTCACCTTCTCGCCCTCGGGCACATGCTCGTGACGCACCAGGATCTCCGGGCTGGCGCTGACGATCTGGAAGTCGCCCATGTCGTAGAAGAACATGTACGGCGACGGGTTCAGCGAGCGCAACGCGCGGTACAGCGACAGCGGGCTCTCGGTGTAGCGCTTGCGCAGCCGCTGGCCGATCTGCACCTGCATCATGTCGCCGGCGGCAATGTACTCCTTGCCCTTGAGCACGGCGGCGAGGTAGGCCTCCTTGGCGAACTCGCGCTCCACGCCATGCGCCGCGACGCGCTTGACCTGCGGCGCGGTGACGCTGTACTTGAGCTTGTCACCCAGTTCCGCCAGGCGCCGCTTCGCCTTGAAGTAGGCCTCAGGCTCCGTCGGGTCGGCATAGACGATCAGGTACAGGCGGCCCGACAGGTTGTCGATGACCGCCAGTTCCTCGCATTGCAGCAGCAGGATGTCGGGCGTGTCGATGCCGCCGTCCTTCCAGGTCTTGGCGAGCTTGGGCTCGATGTAGCGCACCGCGTCGTAGCCGAAGTAGCCCGCCAGGCCGCCGCAGAAACGCGGCAGGCCCGGCCGCAGCGCCGCCTTGAAGCGCTTCTGGTAGGCGTCGATGAAGTCCAGTGGGTTGCCTTCGTGCGTCTCGACGACGATGCCGTCGGTCACGACCTCGGTCTTGAAACCGGTGGCACGCAGCAGCGTGCGCGCCGGCAGCCCGATGAACGAGTAGCGCCCGAAGCGCTCGCCGCCGACGACGGATTCGAGCAGGAAGCTGTTCTTGCCGCCGCCGTTGCCGTAGGCGAGCTTGAGGTACAGCGACAGCGGCGTCTCCAGATCGGCGAAGGCCTCGGTGAGCAGCGGGATGCGGTTGTAGCCCTGCGCGGCCAGGCTCTTGAATTCGAGTTCGGTGATCACGGGTCAGGGCCCTCCACGGCCCGGCGCACGACGATGCGTACGCGTGACGGTTCGATTCGGTGAAGCAGGCCGGACCCAGGTCCGGCCGGTGGAGCCGAAGGGCGCGGATCCATGACGATCGGGGCGCTCCGCGGCAGGCAAACGCGGCCGGGTCAGCGCCCGGCGCGGCGGCAGGAGCGGCGCCAGGGCCAGGCTCCCCGGTCGTGCGACCCTTCGGTTTGCTTGCGCGTCGAAAACATGGGGCCGCAGTGTAGCAGCGGCGCCATACGGGCTGGAGTGCCCTCCCCACTCGTGCAATCCGTCATGGACACGGGCGGCCCGGCTTTGTCACACTGCGCTGCTTTGCGGGCTCATCGGCCTGCTCGAACCTGACATTGGAGAGCGTCGTGATCCGTCGCACCATCCTTCTGGGCGCCACCCTGGTGGCACTTCTTTCCACCCCGCTCGCTCAGGCGCAGACCACCGAAGTCGGTGGCGTCAAGTACGAGCCCTCGGCGCAGTTGGGCAACGCGAAGCTGCTGCTCAACGGTGCCGGAGTGCGCTACAAGGCGATTTTCAAGGTCTACACCGCCGGCCTGTACCTGGGCGGCAAGGCCTCGACGCCCGAGGCCGCGCTGGCCGCGCCCGGACCGAAGCGCATGCACATCGTGATGTTGCGCGACATCGACGCCAACGAACTCGGCAAGCTCTTCACCCGCGGCATGCAGGACAACGCGCCCCGCGAGGAGTTCTCCAAGTCCATCGCCGGCACGCTGCGGCTGGCCGACCTCTTCTCGGCCAAGAAGAAGCTCAGCGCAGGCGAGTACTTCTTCGTCGACTACGTGCCCGGCCAGGGCACCACGGTGGTGATCAACGGCAAGGCCTCCACCGAGCCGATCAAGGAACCCGAGTTCTTCTCGGCGCTGCTGAAGATCTGGCTCGGCCACTCGCCGGCCGATGCACAGCTGAAAGAAGCACTGCTGGGCAAGGGAGCGGCCGTTCGCGACCCCTTCGCGAACTGATCGCGGCCGCGGGATCTTCCGCCGCGGGAGGAACGGGTCTAGATGGCCACGAGGACTGTCATTAGTGAGTGTAGTGACAGTCAACGGTCATATTTCTGCCGACTTTTTCAGTTTGCGTGTCATTTGTGGCCCTTACAGCCCTAATGCCTGATCGAGGATTGCCGACATTGAGGTGAGGGATCGCACTGCGCTGCGCTGCCCGCAACCACCTCACGACATGTCCACCACTTCGAACAGTGCCGCCGGCAGCGTCGCCCACGACGGGCCTGCGCTCGTGATGCCGGCACGCCGGTCGCCATGGCTCACCCGTGCCCTGGCCTTCCTCAACGGCAAGGCGTCGGCGCCGTCCCGCGGCGCCGGCCCAGCCAGCGCCGAGTTCGGCCACCGCCTGGCCGAAGCGGCACAGACCTGGACCACGCACATCGGCACCGCGCAGGCGCAGATGCGCGAGGCCACCACGCACCTTCTGGAAGGCTTCTCGGCAATCCTGTCCGAGCTCGACCTGATCATTTCGCCGCCTTCGGCCTCGGCGACCAGCCACGCCGAACTCGACGAGCGCGCTGCGGTGCTCGCGCAGTGCGAACAACGCCTGCTCGGCCTGCTGCAATCGCTGGAGCAGTCGGTTCGCTCGCGAGAGCAGGTGCTCGGCTCGGTGCGCGAACTCTCCGGCGCCTCCGCCAGCCTCGGCGACATGGCCGAAGACGTCGGCAAGCTCGCGCGCCAGACCAACCTGCTGTCGATCAACGCCGCCATCGAGGCAGCTCGTGCCGGGGATAGCGGCCGCGGCTTCGCCGTCGTGGCCGCCGAGGTGCGCCGCCTGTCGGCCGAGTCGGGCGACACCGGCCGGCGCATCAGCGAGCAGGTCAACGGCTTCGGCGACCGCATGCGCGGCGCGCTGCGCCAGGCCGACGAGCACGCCCAGCACGACAGCGCCGAGATCCGCCACTCCGAAGACACCATCCGCGCGGTCATCGCCGACGTCGACGGCGCCGTGACCCAGCTCAACGAACGCGCGGAGCAGCTCCGTGCCCGCGGCGAAGCGGTTCGCTCGCAGGTCGAGCAGCTGATGATCGCGTTCCAGTTCCAGGACCGCGTCAGCCAGATCCTCGATCAGGTCGGCGCCTCCATCCACACGGCCACGCAGCGCCTGCAGACCGCCATGGCCGACGGGCAGGCACCCGACCCCGGCGAATGGCAAGAACTGCTCAGCGCCGGCTACACGACCGCCGAGCAACGCGCGATCGCCAGCCCCGACACGCAGGCCTCGGCGAGCGCCGCCTCGGCCGGAACCACCTTCTTCTGAACCAGGCGCTGTCATGGCCAAAACCATTCTGATCGTCGACGACTCCAGTTCGCTGCGCACCGTCGTGAAGCTGTCCCTCGCCCGAGCTGGCTACGAGGTTCTGGAAGCCGGCGACGGCAAGGAAGGGCTCGCGCAGCTCGACAAAGTAGCCAAGGTCCACCTGATCGTCAGCGACGTGAACATGCCGAACATGGACGGCATCACCTTCCTGACGCACGTGAAGCAGCACCCGCGCCACAAGTTCGCGCCGGTGATCATGCTGACCACCGAAGGGCAGGACGCGAAGAAGGAACAAGGCCGCGCCGCCGGCGCCAAGGCCTGGATCCTCAAGCCCTTCAATCCGCCGCAGTTGCTGGATGCGGTCTCCAAGCTGATCCTGCCTTAGGAGCAAGCATGCCTTCCGCCCTGGCCCTGCCGGCCGAACTGACCATCTACACCGCGGCCGAAACGCGCCCGCAGTGGCTTGCCTGGCTCGCGGCCGACGATGCCGAATCTCTGCAGGTCGACGCCAGCGGCGTGACCGAGGTCGACGCTGCCGGCGTGCAACTGCTCGTGGCGCTGGCCCGAGCCCTCGCCGCGCAGCACCGTGGCCTGCACCTCCAAGGCCCGAGCCCTGCGCTGCGAGGCGCCTGCGAGCGTCTCGGGCTGACGGGCCTGCTCGAAGACGGGCTGCCCGCGGGAGCCGAAGCATGAATCAGACCGAACAAGACAACAGCTTCATCGCCGAGGCGCTGCCCGCCTTCATCAGCGAAGCGCAGGAGCAGATCGCCTCGATCGAACAGCTGCTGCTGCAACTGGAAGACGCGCCTGACGATCGCGAGTTGCTCGACTCGCTGTTCCGCTGCGCACACACCGTCAAGGGCTCGGCCGGCATCTTCGGCCTCGATGCGGTGGTGGCCTTCACCCATCATGTGGAGACGCTGCTCGATCGCCTTCGCGAAGGCGAGATCGCGCTGACGCCCGACCTCTCGACCCTGCTGCTGCAGAGCAACGACCAGATCCGCCTGCTGGTGGCCCAGGCCAGCGGCAATGGCAGCGACGACGCGCAAGGCGAAGCCACGCGCGCTGCGCTGGTTGCACGGCTCGGCGCACAGGCGCCGTCACGGCCCACACCCGCCACGCCCGTCGCCGCCGCACCGGCGACGGACGGGAGCCAGTGCTGGCGAATCTCGGTGCGATTCGGCGCAGACACCTTCCGCAACGGCATGGACCCGCTGGCGATCCTGAGCTACGTGGCGCAACTGGGCAGCATGGCCGCGATCGAATGCGACACCGCCTCGGTG
>Ga0209717_1001911_pt1 | contig 21118 bp, 18 predicted proteins | sample AD_UKC048_MetaG_FD_184418 | JGI IMG/M metagenome (GOLD analysis project Ga0209717, IMG submission 184418) | Active sludge microbial communities of municipal wastewater-treating anaerobic digesters from USA - AD_UKC048_MetaG (SPAdes) (version 2) | ecosystem: Engineered > Bioreactor > Anaerobic >... | reverse complement strand
CTCCTCTTGCCCAGACCCGCTGTGCGTTTTCAACCGACCATAATCCGCCTTCACCGGGGAGCCACAGAATCCAGTTATCAACCCAGGAGCTGAAACCGGTGAAATCCAGGAAGGTTGTAACATTTTCCGGTAAAGGGATGATCCGGAAACCCGCTTCAGCATTATAGCTGCTTTCCGGTAAAAGCGCCGGATTGCCACCCGGTCGCCAGTACCTTTCATTAAATGTCGGGGCCCTGAAATTTCTGGAAAAGCTCGCTCTGCCGGTCAGAATCTTTAATATCCTTCCCTCGGCGCCGATCGCATAAAGAAAAGGAATAGGATAGCCCGACTGCAATTCCTGGCGCACATTCAGGCTTAATTTCCAGGATGAGCCGGAAAAGGACTGCACCCATGCGGCAAAAGCCGCAAGTTTTTGCTGACCGGCAGGAGACGAATAGTAATCAAGGTCAGCATATTCACTTGAAAAATCCAGTCCTCCGGAAAGGGATGCATTTCTGAACAAATGATAATATCCCTCGAATACTGCGTTGAACGTCTGGCACCGAATGACCGAATAGATGCCTGACAGTGAATCCGAGTACCTGGTAAATTCTTCGATCCATGCAGCTTTGGCCTCCCACGTACTTTTGGCATTAAAGTCTTTCCATGTGAGCATTGTCCTCCAGGAACGGTCAAGCTGGATGGCAGAGGATACAGACTCCAGCAAAGTCGGAGGAATTTCGCGATCGGCATACTGAAACCATGCGCTGGCCATAATATACTGATTGCGCGGCAATTGAAAGGCAATATCCTGAAGGAACCCTGTCTTAAAGTAGCCTGCATGAGGCATCCGGGCATCCTTTTTATATAAATCGGAATAGGGAAAATCATTTTCTGATCCGGCAATTGAAAACGCCGTATTTGAATATAGCTTTCCTTTGGATAAACTAAGATTTCCGGCACTGTTCAACCGGCTGAAGCTTCCTCCTGAAAAACTTATTCTGCCCTTCAGCCCTGTGGGATCAAAAACAGGCTTGTTATTCAGTTGAATACTTCCCCCGATGGCATTACTGCCGAACATGGGGCTGGCCCCTCCGAACATGATGGACACATCCTGGAAGAAATTCCCCTGGATCAGCGACAGGTCAACATAGCCGATATTGGGCGGCGACAATTTGATACCGTTCCAGTACAACCCGGTATGATTGGCTGAGGTTCCCCTGACCGATAATGTAGAGAGGGTTCCTTCTCCGTAGTTTTTCACATAAGCTGCAGAAAAGCCCTGGATAAGTTCGGCGAGGTCTGCACCCGGGTGTTGATCCCGGGTTATAGAATCCAGTGAAACGGTTAGCAGCCCTTTTGCTGATCCGCTCCTTTCAGAAAATATAGTAACCCCATCCAGTTGCAGTACGGTATCCGGCAAAGCATGCTGGCTTTCAGCAGATAATGCCATAAAATAAAATGCCGCGATAAATACCGAATTCTTCATCCATTGCATGAATTACCGGTTATTTGGGTTAGAAGCTAAAAAAGTGGATAAATCTGAACCTTTTCAGCCCGGCTTCTGACCCGGAAACCAGAGACATATTTTAAAATGGCGGCAGGTTTTCTGACTCATCCCATCGTCCGGCAGTCTTCCCATCCCTTGTTATCGGGACAGTGACACGAGGTTGCCGGTGATTTTGGCTCAAGGCCGGGATTCACAGCAGCGGGCACTGTCCGGGATTTTCACCCGGTTCCCTATTATCCCCTGTATCCGGTAGAATGTCAGGGGCTCCGTCACATCACAAAGATAAAGGGATAATGATTACCGGTTTATCCCTGAAAAAAAAATATTCACCACGTTATGAACGTTATTTTTATAAATTTATACCCTCAAAAAATAAATGACCCGATCAAAAAAAAATTGAGGATTAATAAAATGAAAAAAGCTTTAAAAATCATTGTCCTGCTTGTTGTTATTGTTTCCCTGACCGGGCTGATGAATTCCTGCGCCATTTTTGATGAGAGTTCACATGCGCAAAAACTTAAGACATTTAAACACAATAAGCCTCTTCCAAAAAAATACATTCTCGATAACGGATATAAACCGATCGCTAAATAATTCCCTTAAAACCGTATCCGGCTATTCTTCTTCCATGAAGGGATAGCGATAATCCTGCGGCGGATCAAAATTTTCCTTGATGGTTCTGGGGGATACCCATCTGAGAAGGTTCAGGAAGGACCCTGATTTATCGTTTGTCCCTGAAGCTCTCGCCCCGCCAAACGGTTGTTGTCCGACCACAGCGCCGGTGGGTTTGTCATTGATATAGAAATTGCCGGCAGCGTTTACCAGACGCCGGGTCATCTCGTCGATTATGAAGCGGTCCTGTGCAAAAACCGCTCCTGTCAAGGCATAAGGCGAAGTTTTATCAACAATATCAAGGGTTTCATCAAAATTCTCATCTTCATAAACGAAAACGGTAAGGATCGGGCCGAAAAGTTCTTCACACATCGTCACATAACGGGGATTCTTCGTCAGGATAACGGTCGGCTCGATAAAGTAACCGACAGATTTATCATAATTGCCCCCGGCAATAATTTCAACACCCTCATCGGTTTTAGCCCTGTCGATAAATCCGGCCAGCTTATCAAAAGCACCTTCATCTATCACCGCATTGATGAAATTTCGGAAATCTTCCACCCCACCCATGCGGAAACTGGAAATATCGTCGAGCATCATTTGTTTTATTTCCGGCCATAGGCTTCGAGGGATATAGGCCCTTGAGGCAGCGGAACATTTCTGCCCCTGGTATTCAAAGGCGCCCCGGCTTAATGCTGTTGCAACTGCTTTAGGATGAGCGGAGTTATGAACCATGACAAAATCTTTGCCGCCGGTCTCCCCTACGATTTTAGGAAAGGTATTATGCAGAGCCACATTTTCGCCGATGGCTTTCCAGATTTTGTTAAAGACCGTATTCGACCCGGTAAAATGCACCCCTACGAAATCGGGATGTGTCGACATAATTTTCCCGCCCACAGGACCGTCGACCATGATCATATTGATTACTCCGTCGGGCAATCCGGCGGCGCGAAAGATCTCCATGATCACATTCGCTGAATAGACCTGTGTGCCGGCCGGTTTCCAGACTACCACATTACCCATCAGTGCAGGCGCCGAGGGAAGGTTTCCGGCGATAGAGGTAAAATTAAACGGGGTGACTGCATAGACAAAACCCTCCAGCGGCCTCCATTCCATTTTATTCCAAATTCCGTGCGATGAAACCGGCTGCTCCCGGTAAATTTCGGTCATGAAGCTTACATTAAAGCGCAAAAAATCAGCAAGCTCGCATGCCGCATCGATTTCTGCCTGGTAGATATTCTTTGACTGGCCGAGCATGGTAGCCGCATTGAGCCGGGCCCGGTAAGGACCGCTGATCAGGTCGGCTGCTTTCAGAAAGATGGCTGCCCGCTGGTCCCAGGTGAGTGACTGCCATTTAGGCCTGATAGCCAATGCGGTATTGATTGCCTGAAGGACATGTTCCCCGGTGCCTAGATGATAATAACCCAGGGTATGCCTGTGATCATGGGGCGGACTTATCCGGATTCGTTCGCCGGTTCTGACCTCTTCTCCGCCAATATACATTGGAATATCGATCTCCCCGGACCTGAAGTCCGCTATTGCATTTTTTACAGCTTTCCGTTCCGGCGAACCGGGCGCATAAGATAAAACCGGTTCGTTGTAGGGCCTGGGCGCTTTATAAAATCCTTTTGACATATTCGTTTAATATTTTTCTTTTGATACTATTTTACCACTGACGTCATAAGAAAACCAGGTACCTTCCTTAATGCCATTTTCATATTGACCCGACACTCTTAATCTTCCTTCTTCATCATATTCTTTAAAAGCTCCGTTAACCACATTTCCGGCATAAGTCGTTTCTGTCTTAACCTGGCCGTTGGAGAAATAGGTATAGCTGATTCCGTCGAAAAGTCCTTCGGAATAATTTGTTGTCATTATTTTATTTCCCTGGGTATCATACCATGTTGTAATACTGTCGCGCTGGCCATGGGAATACCATGCCTCTTCCTGTAACTTTCCGCCATCATAGAACATTTGGACCAATCCATGTAATTTATTCATCCTGTAACTCTTGACCCATTCGAACTTACCTGCGCGGCCATATTTCTTACTGATTCCGTTGAGTTTATCATCCTTATAAGAAGCCTGACTGATGATCTCGCCCTTACTGCTGAACTCTATAAAGAGCCCATTCTTCTTACCCTGATGGTATTCTTCTACTTTATTAAGGTATCCGGTTGGAAAATAGGTAATCCAAACACCTTCCTTCTGTCCGTTAGAATAATTGCCTTCAATATTCAGATCACCGAACTTTTCGGTATAAAAACCGTTTTTAACCTCCACATTTTGCGCGTCCTGACCATATGTACACATAAATGAAAAAACCGGGATCATTAATAACAATCCCATAATGATTTTTGTTTTCATGATGAAAAAATTTAAACCGAACCATAAAGGTCGAAAAAATCTGCCCTGTCTATTCTGACCGGGTAAAATTTTCCTATTTGCAAGGCCTGCTGCGAACGGATCAGGATTTCATTATCGACCTCGGGGGAGTCGTACTCAGTCCGTCCGATATAATTTTCACCTTCTTTTCTATCGATCAACACTTTATAAATACTTCCGATCTTACCTGAATTCTTTTCCAGTGAAATTTCCTGTTGAATCTCCATGATCTCTTCCATTCGGGATTTTTTAACATCTTCAGGAATATTATCAGGAATATTGTACGATGATGTATTCTCTTCCGGCGAATAGGTAAAAACGCCCAGGCGGTCGAATCTTTGCTGCTTTACAAATGCTTTCAGCGCTTCGAAATCAGCATCGGTTTCATTGGGGTAACCGACAATTAGTGTGGTACGAATCGCGGCCTGCGGAATTATAGTCCGGATGGTTTCAAGCAAGCGTAAGGTTTTGCTTTGTGTGACACCCCTTTTCATTGAACGCAAAACCGGGTCGCTGATATGCTGCAACGGGATGTCGATGTATTTGCATATTTTGGGATTATCCCGGATCAGGTCGAGGATATCAATGGGGAAATTTGAAGGATAGGCATAGTGAAGCCGTATCCACTCTACACCCTCAACTTCTGAGAGTTTCTCCAGCAAAATCCTCAGGTTTCTTTTGCCGTAAAGGTCTATACCATAGGAGGTCAGATCCTGGGCAATCAGAATGATCTCTTTAACACCTTTTGCTGCCAGGAGAGCGGTTTCCCTGACCAATTCATCCAGAGGCCGGGAGATATGTTTTCCGCGAATCAACGGGATCGCACAAAATGAACACTTTTTATCGCACCCCTCGGAGATTTTCAGGTAAGCAAAATGCGACGGCGTGGTGAGCATCCTTTCACCCACCAGCTCATTTCGGTAATCCACGCCCAATTCCCGGAGAATCTGCGGCAGGTCATTCACACCAAAGAATCCGTCTACTTCGAGCATCTCTGCCTCCAGTGCCTTCCTGTAACGCTGCGACAGGCAACCCATAACGTATACTTTCCGCACTTTGCCGGCCTTTTTAGCTTCGGCATACTGAAGAATTGTATCGATTGATTCTTCTTTTGCATCATTGATAAATCCGCAGGTATTGATTACGACAACATCTGCCGGCAAACCGGATTCATGGGCAACATCCACTTTTGCCGCCTTTAGCTGGCCCATCAGCATTTCCGAATCGACCAGGTTTTTGGAACAACCCAGGGTGACAATATTAATTTTACGAGCCCGGGACTTTGAATTCAAGTCTAAAGATTTGAGTTGAGAATGTTGGATTTCTTTTATGCTTTTTCGCCGAAGAGGCTATCGACGAATTCCATCCGGTTGAAAATCTGGAGGTCTTCGATCTTCTCCCCCAGTCCCACATATTTGACCGGGACCTTGAACTGGTCGGAAATACCGATAGCAACGCCACCTTTTGCGGTTCCGTCAAGTTTAGTAAGTGCCAGGGCATTGACTTCGGTAGCGGCGGTAAATTGTCTTGCCTGTTCAATAGCGTTCTGACCTGTGCTGGCATCCAAAACGAGCAGGACTTCATGTGGCGCTTCCGGGATGACTTTCTGGATGACCCGCCTGATTTTTGAGAGCTCATTCATAAGGTTGATTTTGTTGTGAAGGCGGCCTGCCGTATCGATAATCACGATTTCGATCCCCTGAGAGTGAGCCGATTTCACTGTATCGAAGGCCACTGCTGCGGGATCTGCGTTCATTCCCTGAGTGATGACAGGTACCCCTGCCCTTTCGCCCCAGATCTTGAGCTGATCGACCGCTGCAGCGCGGAAAGTGTCGGCTGCGCCGAGGACGACCGTTTTTCCTGCTTTCTTGAACTGGAAAGCCAGCTTACCGATGGTTGTAGTTTTTCCGACCCCGTTAACACCAACGACCATAATAACATATGGTACAGGCAGGTTTGCGGATCCGAAATCAAAGCCTTCATCCCCGTTGCTTTCATTCAGCAGGGAGGCTGTTTCCTCTTTCAAAACCCGGTTCAATTCCTCTGTCCCGACATATTTATCCCGTGCCACCCTTTGCTGAATTCTTTCGATGATCTTCAGTGTAGTCTCCACTCCCACATCGGAAGTGACCAGGATTTCTTCCAGGTTATCGAGCACTTCATCATCGACGCGGGATTTCCCGGCTATGGCACGGCTGATCCGTGAGAACACATTCTGGCGGGTTTTATCCAGGCCTTTGTCAAGGGTTTCCTTCTTCTCTTTTGAAAAAAATGAAAATAGTCCCATTTTGTATCCATTTTTAAATAAAAAAAGCTCTTCCGGCGGGAAAAGCTTTTCGGAACCGGTTTTCTATAAACCCGTTATTTCTTCGCAATGAAATCCTTAACCTGATCATTCGGGAGCATTGTTTCCTTAAAAACATAAGCCCCGGTTTTGGGCGACCGCACCATGCGGATCAGTTTGGAGAATTCCTTTCCCTGGGTTTGCAGGGTTGCAATAACTTTCTTTGCCATAGCTCGACTTATTTAATTTCTTTATGAACCGTAACTTTTTTCAGGATAGGATTATACTTTTTCATTTCCAGCCTTTCCGGGGTGTTTTTCTTGTTTTTCGTGGTAATGTACCTCGAGGTTCCCGGCTGGCCGCTGTTTTTATGCTCGGTGCATTCCAGTATAACCTGAATCCGCTGATCTTTCGATTTCTTCGCCATTTTAAAAGACTCCTTTTTAATTTTGGGCTGCAAAGATAGAATTTTATTTGAAAATAACCTATAATTTTATCAAAAATTACCCGACCTTGAACTGGAATCCATACATCAAAGGTTTTACGTCGTTTCTCAGGCTGGAAAAATCGTTATCCGGTAATTCGGTTGAAGCCTACGAACGGGATGTGGTCAAACTGGTAGAATATCTGGATATCAACCAGTTGGAGCTTCAACCCAAGGACATCACACTGGCTCACCTTCAGGATTTTGTCAAATGGGTTAACCAGCTGGGAATGAGTGCACGGTCGCAGGCCAGGATCATCTCAGGGCTTAAAACATTCTTTAAGTACCTGTTACTGGAAAACACGATCCGGGCAAATCCCGCGGAGTTGCTGGAATCACCCAGGACTGGCAGGGCATTGCCCGACACATTGAACAGAGTGGAGATAGAGCAGATTTTCGACGCGATCGATTTAAGCACGGATGAAGGCGAAAGGAACCGTACCATCCTGGAATTCTTGTACGGATGCGGGCTCAGGGTCAGTGAATTAACGGGGCTTAAGATATCGGATATCAGGTTTAATGAAGGTTTTCTATCCGTTATCGGGAAAGGAAATAAACAGCGACTGGTACCGGTAGGACAGAAAGCGCTCAAGCAACTGGATATTTACATTCACCAGATTCGGAGCCATATACCTGTCCAGCGGGGGTTTGAGGATATCATATTCCTGAATAACAGGGGTAAAGGCTTATCCAGGGTTATGATCTTTTATATTATTAAGGATCTGGCCGAAAAGGCAGGGGTCCGGAAAACCATCAGCCCGCATACTTTCAGGCACTCTTTCGCCACTCACCTGATCGAGGGGGGCGCCGATCTGCGGGCCGTGCAGGAGATGCTGGGCCACTCATCGATCACAACAACAGAAATTTACACACATCTCGACCGGGATTACCTGCGGAGCAATATTCTGCAGTATCACCCAAGGGCAAAGTAGCAGGGTGGTTCTAACCTGAATCGTGAAACATGAAACTGAAACTCGAAACTGGAAACTCATAAATATGTTTAAACATAAAGCCGTAATTCTATATTTCGCCGCATTCATCCTGCTGATCACCATATATTCCTGCACGCCGGAGGGAGAGAAGTATTTAAAGGCCGGGATAGAAAAGTCGCAACAGGGTGATTACCAGGGGGCTATTGCGGAATACGATAAAGCGGTGAAAGCCGACACATTCCTGGTAGAGGCCTATATCAACCGGGCCAATGCCAAGCATAAGCTAAAAGATTACCGGGGGGCCATCCGGGATTATAACAAAGCGGTAGAGATGGAACCGGACAGGGCGTCGGGCTATTTCAACCGGGCGATTGTGTGGAATGATTACGGTGATCCCCGGAGAGCTGTTTACGATTATACCAAAGCGCTTGAGATAGAGCCGGGAAATGCCCGGGCCTACTTCAACAGGGCCAATGCCAAATCGATCATCAAGGACCATGAAGGGGCGCTGCAGGATTATTCCAGGGCAATTCAGTTGCAGCCGGTTTTTCCGGATGCTTATTACAATATGGCTTTGGCCAAATGCAATATGGGCGAGTTCAGGAGCGCCATCACCGATTTCAACAGCGCCATCAGCCAAAACGCCGGTTTAACCGATGCCTATCTGAACCGGGGTGCGGCAAACTACCGGTTGGGCGATGTGGATGCTGCCCTCCGGGATTATAATAAAACGCTGGAACTGGATCCGGGATCGGTAGTAGCTTATATGAACCGCGGTGTATTAAAGAGCAAAAAAGGTGATCAGCAAGGGGCTATCGGCGATTTCAGCAAGGCCATCGAGCTGAATCCCAAGGATGGATCGGCTTTTTACAACCGCGGGAAAGCCAAACAAGCGGCCGGAAAGATGAAAGAAGCCTGTAAAGACTGGGAGCAGGCGTCGAAGCTCGGGTATCCGGGTTCGTGGGAGTTGCTGGCGAAATATTGCAAGTAAATTTAATCAGTGAATATAAAGAGGATGTATCATAAGTACAAAACCACAAAGGAACACCAAGGATTTCACGAAGGCGCACAAAGGTTATATTATGAAAATCAGATGTTTTGCGCTCCTTTGTGATGTACTTTGTGCGCCTTTGTAGTTAACCATAAGATTTATGAGACAGCCCCTTTGAAAGATTAGCGAGAGAGGGACTAGAAAACCACATTTTAGACTTTTTAAATTATTGATTGTCAAGTCTTAATATAATCACTTACTCTGTATATGAAGTGTGTTTTGGCGCAGAATTGGCGCAATTTTGGCGCAGTTAATTTTTACGTTATAACTTTTTTAAATTGTTCATTATGAATTATATAAGTGCCTAATTAGTAGACTTGATTCATACTCGCTACAGATTATCAGTCTTTGTTTTATCATTTATATTAACCCCCATTCCACGCAATAAAGTCATTGATGTGTGAAGCAGACTGTCTTTTTGTTCCAGTTGGTTCATCAAATATTCAATCTGCCGGTCTTTAACCTCAAGCTGCTTACGATAATGGGAGATCTCTTCTTCGAAATGTTTTCTTTCCCCTTCTACGATCTGATCGATACTTTTCATATTTGGTTTCCCCTCTGGCTCCACCTTGTTGCTGCTTAATGCCTCGATAATCTTTAGACTTCTTTCGTCTTTTATATAGCTCTCCGGAGGGATCTGTAAAACCTCTCCGAGTTTTTGCAAGGCATCTATTTTAAAGTAATTGTTTGAGCATGCTCTGTAAAAACCGGGTACAGAATATCCGATTCTTTCAGCTAATTCACGTAAAGTGATTCTTTTTGCTTTTGCCGCATTTTTAATAAACTCTATATCGACCATTTCAAAGTTTTAGACAATTTGAAAATATTTATACTTGTTACTATATTAGAATATAGTATTTTACTTGAGAATTGTGCCAAATTTGTCACTCAAAAATGTGTGTCAAAAATGAGAATTAAAAAATTCTGTATCAATCATTTAAAAGTTTTTAACAATTAAAAAAAGGGAATACTTATTACTATATTTGCCTACAGATTTGAACATAATAATAGTCTCATATATGAGACTCAAAAATAAGAATTATTTTGATTCAGCAAATAATAATATTAAATAAATCTGATTTTCACCTTATTAATAAGATCACTGAATGTTTAATTAATTACCAATTTCTATCGCCATGTTAAAAAAGCAATATTTAATCAAGATCAGAAAAAATAAGCTTCTCATGTTTGCTCTCATGAACCATTTTGACATCTCCATTTCAAGCCTCTATCGTTGGCTGGATGAAAATGATCGGGCTTTTACCCAATACAGTTGCCTGCATTTAATTGCTTCCTTCTTGAATGTGGAAAATATCAATGAAATGATGGAATCCGATAAAGATGCTACCCATAAGTTTGTCTATCCAGCAATCACATATAAACACAAGTGAAATGCTAAAAAGTAATGATATTCCCCTTAAATCTTAGAATTTCCCAATTAGATCAAATCAATAATGTCCATAAAATCTTCATATAGTCTACCTGTCTTATGATTCCTAATTCGATTATAGAAGCAGTGCTTGGCCGGGTTGACATCGTCGATGTCATTGGCGAATTTGTTCCGCTCAAGAAAACGGGCATTAATTATTCAGGTTTATCCCCATTTACAAATGAAAAGAAGCCATCTTTTGTCGTTTCCCCGACAAAGAGAATCTTTTCCTGCTTTTCATCCGGTAATTCCGGCGGGGTAGTTAAATTCCTGAAAATTCATAAGGGTATGTCATTCCCCGAGACAATTAAGTACCTGGCAAAGAAATATGATATCGAGGTTTCCGAACAAGATTCTTTTAATAAGGTAGAACAAGACAAGTACAGGATAAAAGAAGAGTTGTTTAACCTTAATGAATTCGCAGCTTCCTTCTTTCATTCGGCTTTGCCTTCTTCTCAAGTCGCTACTGATTACGCCAATCAAAGGATCTCAGTCGATAATCAGACGGAATTCAATATTGGTTTTGCCCCAACTGAATGGCACAAATTTAAGCAAACGGCTATTAAAGCCGGTTATCCTGAAAGTTTACTACTCACGTCCGGACTGGTCACGCAGAATGATTCAGGCCATATCAATGACTTTTTCCATAACCGGGTCATTTTTCCGATAACTAATCATCTTGGAAGAATTTCTGCCTTTGCCGGGCGAAGCCTGGATGACACTCAGCCCAAATATCTGAATATCACCAACACCCCGGTATTCACTAAGTCATCAACACTTTTTGGTCTTTTCTCTGCCCAGGGTTCCATTCGTAAGCTTGATTGCTCGATCCTGGTTGAAGGATATACTGATGTCATTTCCCTTCATGGCGCCGGCGTTCTTAATGCTGTTGCCCCTTGCGGCACCGCATTGACCAGGGAACAATGTTCCCATTTGGCCAGGCTCAGCAAAAACACTGTCCTGATGTATGACGGGGACGATCCCGGCCAGAAGGCTGCTATTAAAAATGCCCGGATTGCTTTGGAAAGTGGGCTTCTTCCTTTTATCGTTGAACTACCAAAGGAAGAAGATCCGGATTCATTTGTCCGGAAAAACCCGGATTTAAACATACCTGATTTCATTACAGTTCAAAAGACAGCGTTTCCTCTTTGGTATGCTGATAAATTATTTACTCATACAATCGATGATCCTGTGCTTCGCAATGAAGCCTTAAAACAAATTTGTTCCGTATTGTCGCTTTATTCTGAAGATTCACTGGTTACTTTTTTCGTTGATGCGATCTCTAAGAAATTCAAAATCGTTCGTTCGATCTTCTTTGACAGGCTTAAGGAAGCCGCTCTCTCATCCGCTGCCCCTGTATCAAATACAGATGTCAAACTTCCTCCTCATGTTGATCCGAAAGAATTCCACACATGGGGTTTTTATGAGGATCATAATCAATATTACTTTGATACAAAAGATGGAATCAAACGGTTTTCCAATTTTGTAATGAAACCCCTATTCCACGTTGAGAGTGCAGTTGATACCAAGAGAATTTTCGAATTGACAAACTTCGCCGGCCGTAAGGTAACCATCGATTTCGATATGACGGAGATGACCTCGATTGCCAACTTTCGTAGAAGTATAGAAGGTAAAGGAAACTTTCTTTTTTGGGGTTTGGATTACCATCTTACAAGACTTAAAATGCGCTGGTATGAAGAGACCAGGACATGTACAGAAATCCGGAATCTTGGCTGGCAAAAAGAAGGCTTCTGGGCGTGGGCAAATGGAATATCAACCGAATCCGGCTTTCAGGAGACTGACCAAACAGGACTTGTAGTTCATAACGAGTGTCATTATTTCATTCCGGCCTTCTCCAATATTAGCATAAATGACAAATCCATCTTTTTAGATGAACGCAAGTTTATCTATATAAAGAAAGATATTACCCTTCAAGAATGGTCAGATTTATTTATCAATGTATTTGGCGTGAATGCCAAATTTGGTATCGCATTTTTCATCTCTACTCTTTTCAGGGATCACATCCTGCACGTTTTTAACAATTTCCCTATGTTAAACCTCTTTGGCCCTAAGGGGACCGGTAAATCCCAAATGGCCATGTCTTTATCTTGTCTTTTTGGAAAGCAGCAGACTCCTTATAATATACATAATGGCACTAAAGCCGGTCTTGCCGAACATATACAGCAATTCATAAATGGATTTGCCTGGATAGATGAGTATAAAAATAACATCGAGTATGATAAGATTGAGACCCTCAAATCCATTTATGATGCGATCGGCCGGAACCGCTTGAACTATGATAAGGGTAAGAAAAAAGAAACAACACTGGTCAATTCCGCTGTCATCCTTTCCGGCCAGGAAATGCCCACAGCGGATGTGGCTCTATTTTCCAGAGTCATTTTCCTTCAATTCCATAAGACTGAATATTCAGCTGAGGAGAAAAAAAATTACGACATGTTAAAAGGAACTGAAAAGCAAGGTCTTTCCTGTATAACAGCTGAAATTCTTAAATACAGATCTTACTTTATCGAAAACTATTTTAACAACTATGAAATAGTTTTAAAAGATCTATTTTCTGAATTGAATGAAACGGTCGTTGAAGACAGGATTTTGCGCAGCTGGTGCGCAATCCTGGCCAGTATCCGTGTTCTATCCAATAAACTTGAACTGCCCTTCACTTATGAGAGCCTTAAATCGGATGCCCTCCAACTAATAATCAATCAAAATAGCCAGATATCCAGCGCCGATGAAATTGCAACATTTTGGGACCTTTTCGAAGCCATGTTTGATAATAACATCCTGATTGATAAATGGCATTTTCTCATTACCCATACTTCATCTTTCGTCACACATACCAAACCTGTAGTTTTGGATAAACCCATGGATGTACTTAAGATAAAATTCAATTCAATCTATAAAATCTATTCTGAACATGCCAGACGAGATGGTATAAAAGCTTTGCCTTCCTCTACGCTGAAATATTATCTCGAGAAATCGAAACATTTCCTTGGCATCGAAAAATCCACAAAGTTTTACCGTAAAGACTATAGTGCTGCTGAAGGCCATGCAATCGACTCCAAACAGGTCACTACTTCATATTGCTTCGATTATGATTCGCTCAAAATAAATCTGATCCGGAGCCTTGAAACGGATAACTTTAATAGTATCTAAACCAGCTCCTCTTATGCAGAATTTTGAGCCTACCAAAGCCTACCAGCCTACCTCATATATTATTAGATTGATACTGAGTATATTACTATATTATATTCTTATTAAACACAGATTAATCGGGTAGGCCCAGGTAGGCTCTGGTAGGCTTTTATAATGCAGTTTGTTTCCATGTGTTATGTTAAAGCCTACCAGCCTACCAATACCTCCATCCTAAAGCGTTGTATTTGTGTATGGTAGGCTGGTAGGCTTTGGTAGTCTGTGGATCGGGCCCCTCATTTATAAAATATATTTCATGATCCTTTTAAACATAACCATTATCGTTGACAAACTAAATACATCCCATCCTTATGACTTATATCCACAAAGCGACTTCTTTCGATCAGATACGCGAATTTGTTATTGGCAGAAGCAATTCGCTGCCTCCTCATCTTGAAACATTAAGAAAACGTTGGACTGCTGCCTTTACTTTAATGCTTGATAGGGGGCTGAAATCTGAACGTCATATTTGTAAGCAGCTTATGACCATTTTTAATATATCAGAACCCAGTGCTTATAATGATATCGCTGCTTCAAAACGTCTTTTTGGTGATGCCGGGAGAGCTGCCAGAGATATTGAACGCTACCTTGCCAGTGAAAATGCAAAGGAACTTTATCAGAAAGCATGGACCATGTTTATGGCTACTAAAGAATATCACTGGTTTGTCGCTGCAACCATGCAGCAAAAGATTCATTATAAGGTGAATGGCCTGGATAAAGATGATCCCGATCTGCCTGATCCTGCAAAAATCAATCCTCCGGTTCAGGTCCTTCAAATCAATATTGATTTTATCAGAAGTCAGTTCGCCCAGTTCATTGATCCAAAGGCTAAAGAAAAGATCAATGCCCTGCTTGAACAGATCGATGATCTTGTCATTAATAGCCGAATCAGTGATTACCTCAATACTACTATTGAAATTCCTCGAATAAAAAACAAATAATCAATATTGTCCGTAAGCCATGCTGTCATACTCTATATGGAAGGGGAGCTTCGCCCCCTATCTTGTTAGGGGAGCAAATTGCTCATTTCATATATCGGTTAAATAAACAGACATGCAATTGCAAATCCCGACAGGGCGGAGCGCCCGGTCAACTCACACCGTTATAAAAAACAATGTTTTTTATAACGGTGATCTGTTGATTTATAGTTTTTTAACTAAAAAACATTTTTAATGTAGATATAATGCATATATCCGGCTTCTTTCTCTTTGATAAATTAGACTCAATTTTCAAAAACGAGTACCTTGAAAATTGTAGTCGAATTATCCCGTCTAGGTATAGCTTTCTGGCAACAAATAGAAAGAAGCAAAGAGAAATTGCAATGTTAAAATCCTTTCATCCCTCGATGTAAGATAAAGGTTATCAACAGCTTGTCGTCAGCTCTGAACCGAGTTCAGTTGACTCGACTATTGATAACCTTTCTGTTTGGCAATTGACAGTTGCTAGTAGGCAATTTATTCGGAAGGGGAGTAATTGCCACCACACCGGATGCCAGGGGAGCAACTCGTTTTGTTGTCATTCCATTTCATATATCGGCAATTTCTTACATGGGCAATTGCTAAAACCCGATAGGGTGGAACGCCGGCCAGACACTTACAAAGCTAAAAAACTTTGTTTTTTAGCTTTGTAAGGTCATGATTTATAGGTCTGTGACCTGAAAAACAAACTAAACAGGGCAATTTTGCTCTCAAATACTTCTTTCTCTTTGATTACCAGCGGCATAGATAAAGAAGCAAAGAGAAACCGCAATGGAAAACCTTTCATCCTTCGATGAAAAGCAATTAAGGCAAGAGTTGCCAACAACCTGTCACCACGAGAACCGGGTTCATTTGGATCGGTTTATTGATAACTCTTTTATTTATCGGTTGCATCATCCATATCCTGCCATTTAACCTTTTGGCTTTATCTGATTTCCTTGACACCTTTTTTCTGAAGAGCATTTAAAAGCGTCAGATCCTCCGGAACTGATCCATGACACTTATAAATCTGTTTTATAGTAACCAACCAGAGGTTCATAGAACTGATTATGGATAAACGGTATGGCAATTCAGCAGTCAGAAAGATCCTTTGCCCTCCGGGAAGAATAATACCTGTAAATAACAGCCTGACATCCATGCTATTGTCATCTCAGGTTTACTACTAATTCTTCGCGTTCATTGATCTTTCGTGCAAGACTTTGAATACTTTCTTCAATGGCCAGCTGGTTGAATGCATCCCTTATCGGAACGAATTTTTCATGAAATGGGCATGGGTTTTTGTCACTGCATAATGGTAATCCCAGTCCGCATCCTGAAAATAAGTGATTTCCCTCGATCATTCTAATAATCTCCTTCAACATCAGATCAGGTTTATCTGGCGCAAAATAAAACCCTCCTTTTTTACCTTTATTGGATTCGATAAGTCCCTGTCTTGCCAAGCGTTGCAGTATTTTGGCAACGTAATACGGAGGGGCATCAATTTCCCTTGCAATCTCTGAGAACCCGGGCTTTCTTTGTTTCAGATTCTGAAGATATACATAAACCAGGCTTCTTAGTGCGTATTCTGTCTCTTTATAGAACATTATGTTACTCTTTTTGGAGGATTCAAAAATAATATAAAAACTGCAAAATATTAAAAGACCTTATTGTCTTTTAATAAATATAAATATATTTGCTTTTATTATTTAGTGGAGTTGTTCGAAGATCAGAATCAAATTTGTACTTTTAAAGTCCCATAAAAAAAATTATTTAATTACGTGCACTTAATCTAAAAAATATAAATGGAAAAAACCTTTAATAATGATGTTACAGTCGGTCAGATAGTTACTCGTGATTTCAGAGCTGCCGAAATTTTCAAAAATGCCGGTATCGACTTTTGCTGTGGTGGAAACAAAAGCATTTCAGATGCTTGCCGGGAAAAAGGAATAGACCCATCGAAGATCGAACAGGAGTTGATAGACCTTGATAAATTGCCCGGTGACCAGTCAAAGAACTTTAACAGTTGGGACCTGGATTTTCTGTGTGATTATATCATAAATACGCATCATAAATATGTACTGAAGAGTTTGCCTGAACTAAGGTTTTATACCAGTAAGATTGCTTCGGTCCATGGAGATTCACACCCTGAACTAATCGAAGTATTGGAAATTTTTTCAAAGGTAAATGATGAATTGTTACAGCATTTAAAGAAAGAGGAGGAAGTTTTATTCCCGGCCATAAATAGACTTTTACAATCAGATGACATTGGAGATAAGAATCTTATCAAATCTGAAATTACGCGCATGTCTGGTGAGCATGAATTCGCCGGTGATGCCATGGACCGGATAAGAAAACTCACCCAAAATTACCTGGTGCCTGAAGATGCTTGTAACACCTATCGGATTAGCCTGAAACTTTTAGAGCAATTTGAAGATGATCTGCATGTGCATGTGCACATAGAAAACAACATTCTTTATCCAAAAGCCTTAATGCTAAACTATTAAATCTTCAACCTCATGAAAACAGCTACAGAAAACCTGGAAAATGATCATAATTATATTTTGCAATTGACTGAAACCATGGAGAAGATCGCGGAACTGGAGGAGCCCCATGTTGCCGATCTGGAAGAAGTTGTCGATCTGATCCGAAATTTTGCCGATGGCATGCATCATACCAAGGAAGAAAACTTTTTATTTCCGCTCCTGGGTGAAAAAGGATTTTCCAAAGAGCAGGGACCTGTGGCCGTCATGTTGAATGAACATACACAGGGAAGAAATTATGTAAAGGGGATGATCGAAAACATTTCCTTGCATAAAGAAGGTGATAAAACTGCTTTGGGCAAAGTATATGCCAACATGTCGGGTTATGCAGAACTTTTACGTAACCATATAACAAAGGAAAATAATATTCTTTTTCGTATGGCCGATAATGTGTTCTCTGAACAGGAGCAACAAGACCTGCTGACTGAATTTGTGAAGATTGAAAACGCCAATCTTCCTGCCGGGCGGCAAAGTTTCATTTCCAGAATTGAAAAACTAGCCGGTAATTATTTATAAATATTATTGCTATTATTCATGAAAGCACTTCCACTGAAGTTAATACTTACTTTCGCAGGGCTTTTATTCTATTCAACGGGTAAAGCAGCCGAAGGACAGGACCTTTTCAAGTCTGTTTGTGAATCATGCCACACCATTGGAGGAGGAAAACGGATTGGCCCCGATCTAAAAAATATTTTGGAAAAACGTTCAGCAGACTGGGCAATATCGTTTATCAGATCATCGCAAAAAATGATAAAAAGTGGTGATCCTGATGCGGTAGCCATCTTCCAGGAATACAATAAAATCCCGATGCCGGACCAGGCTCTTACAGACGGCCAGATCAAGGCTGTGTTGGATTATATCACACAAACAAGTAAGGAAATTTCATCAGGTCAGGGCGCGTCAAATATCGATATCGCGCTACCTGATATACTTAGCGGAACAACTCTTATAAATATCCGGGCTGGAGAATTGCTGTTTACCGGTAAGGTACCACTTGCCAATCAGGGTGCGTCATGCATTGCATGCCACAAAGTGAAAGATGACAGGGTTTTTACCAGTGGTACCCTGGCAAAGGATCTGACGGAAACTTTTAATATAATGGGAAGTGCAGGAATAGCTGCTTTTTTGGGAAATCCGCCTTTTCCTGTGATGAACGCTGCTTTTCAGAAACACCCCTTAACCCGGGAGGAAATAATCAATCTTACCGCATATCTCAAATCCGTCAGTGAAAACAGCATCTATCAGCATCCGAGAGATTATAGTTCAAGATTTGTTTATGCGGGGATCTTCTTTTTTCTAATGATCCTGACCAGCATTCAAATCCTTTATATTAAGAGGAAAAGATTGGCAGTCAATCATGAAATCTTTCGCAGGCAATCACAGACGATAAATTAAGGACGATATATTATGAGTTGGATCAAGGATTTAATTTCGCCGAAAACCAGGCAATGGGAAGAGTTCTACAGGAATCGCCACCAACACGATAAGGTAGTCAGAAGCACGCACGGGGTAAACTGTACCGGAGGCTGTAGTTGGAACATACACGTCAAAGATGGTATTGTCGTTTGGGAAACGCAGGCACTTGATTACCCTTTGCTCGAAAAATCCCTTCCACCATATGAACCCCGCGGTTGCCAACGAGGTATATCTTTTTCATGGTACCTGTACAGTCCCGTTAGGGTAAAATACCCCATGATCAGAGGTGCCCTACTTGATATTTACCGGGAAGAGAAAGAAAAAACAGGAGATCCTTTCAAAGCTTGGGACAACATACAAAACGATCCTGCCAAACGGAAACGTTATCAACAGACAAGGGGGAAGGGCGGTTTTAGAAGGGTTGCTTGGGAGGATGCGCTGGAAATGATCGCGGCAGCTAATATTTATACCGTAAAGAAATATGGGCCTGACCGCCTGATAGGCTTTTCTCCAATTCCGGCCATGTCAATGCTGAGTTATGCAGCAGGTGCTCGTTTCCTCCAGCTAATGGGAGGAGTGAATCTTAGTTTTTACGATTGGTATTGTGACCTGCCGAATTCCTTTCCTGAAATCTGGGGTGAACAGACAGATGTTGCCGAAAGCGCCGACTGGTACAATTCAAAGTTTGTGGCAGTGATGGGCGCCAACCTAGGAATGACAAGGACACCGGATGTTCATTTCTTTTCAGAGTCAAGACATAATGGGACTAAAACCGTGGTTTTTTCTCCCGATTTCAGCATGGTTGCCAAATATGCAGATAAATGGGTACCCGTTCATGCCGGACAAGATGGCGCTTTCTGGATGGCTGTGACTCATGTTATATTGAAGGAATATCACGTCGATAAACAAACCCCCTTTTTTATTGATTACGTGAAGCGATTCACTGATAGTCCGTTTCTGGTGCAAATCACAAAAGAAGGCGGAAAATATCAACCAGGACGATTGCTAAGATCCGGTATGATTAGCAAATATAGCGTTACGGAAAATAGTGAATGGAAGTTCCTGAACATCGACAGTGTTTCCGGTGAACTTTTCTGCCCCGGAGGTAGCATGGGGCACAGGTGGGATTCCAAAGAAGGCAACTGGAATTTAAAATATGAAGATCCCGAAACCGGGAAAAGTTATGATCCTGTATTAACCCTGGTACAGAACCATGATGAGATCCTTCAGGTTGATTTCTTGGAATACGGGAAGAATAACATAGCCAGCAGGGGTGTTCCAGTAAAATACTTAGAAACGCTGGAAGGCAGGGTTGCTGCAACTACCGTTTATGACCTGATCATGGCTCAATATGGAGTGGATCGCGGCCTTGGAGGTGGATACCCGAATTCTTATGAGGATTCCACGGCAGCCTATACGCCGGCATGGCAGGAGATATTTACCGGTGTCGGGCCAAAAACCGTTCTGCAGTTTGCACGAGAATGGGCAAGGACTGCTGAAGTTACACATGGCAAGTGCAGTATCATTATCGGGGCGGGCGTTAATCATTGGTATCATAGTAACCTGATCTATCGCGCCAGTACCATGGCATTGATGCTAACCGGCTGTATCGGGACAAACGGCGGAGGCATGAATCACTATGTGGGTCAGGAAAAATTGGCTCCGACTGATTCCTGGGCAACTATCATGACTGCTAAAGACTGGCAGGGAGTTGCCAGGTTGCAGCAAACACCAATCTGGCATTACATCAATTCTGATCAGTGGCGCTATGATGGTAATCAGGCAGATTACAACACCGTGCCAAAGAATGATCTATCTTCTATGCATTCGGCTGACCTGGTTGTGAAAGCCGTCAGGAACGGATGGATGCCCTTTTACCCTCAATACAACAAGAATAACTTTGAGATAGTTCGGGACGCTATCAAGGCTGGAGCCGAATCGGATGAGCAAATCAAAGATTACCTTGTGGATAAATTGAAGAAAAAGGAAATTCTGCATGCCGTCGTTGAACCCGATGAAGAGGTTAATTTCCCGAGAGTATGGTATATCTGGAGAGGTAATGCGTTGATGGCGAGTGCGAAAGGGCATGAATTTTTCCTGAACCATTACCTGGGGACACATCACAACAGTATTGCGGATGAAGTAGCGGATAAATTTGTGAAGGATATCAAGTGGAGAAGTGAGAGCCCAAAAGGAAAGATGGACCTCATAGTTAATCTGAATTTCAGAATGGATACCTCCGCCTTATATTCTGATATTGTCCTTCCTGCTGCTTCCTGGTATGAGAAGAACGATCTGAACAGCACAGATATGCATTCATTCATACATCCTTT
>Ga0209717_1001907_pt1 | contig 21138 bp, 30 predicted proteins | sample AD_UKC048_MetaG_FD_184418 | JGI IMG/M metagenome (GOLD analysis project Ga0209717, IMG submission 184418) | Active sludge microbial communities of municipal wastewater-treating anaerobic digesters from USA - AD_UKC048_MetaG (SPAdes) (version 2) | ecosystem: Engineered > Bioreactor > Anaerobic >... | reverse complement strand
ACCTGACCGCTCGGTTCTACATCTTTTCGATCGTCGACTTCGATCCGGCCGGCGACATTATCGCCACCAGGTTTGTCGAAAACCTCCAGGACAACGGCATCAAAAATATCGCCGTCTTTCCCGGTGAATTTTACAAGCATTTCCGTCGCAAAGATATTGTTATCCCGGCCAACATGACTAAGGAACAGCGTAAAAAAGTTTACATACTGCCCCTCAAAGTCAGAAAGTCCGGCCTTGCTGCCAGGTGGGCCGCCAAAACCGGCGGCGTTAACGGCAAAAAGGGCATCATGCATGGCATCGAAACCATCGTCATGACCAAAGCCCAGATCATGAAAATCTTCCTGGAAGAACTCTCAAAAATCATCAGCATCGACTTTGAACAGATCGCCAAATACCGCCAGATGGAAACTTTGCGCGACCAGATGCAGGCCTTCGCCCTCAAAAAACTCCAGCTCGGCCTTTAAAATTTCTGAAAAATATCTGAGTGCGAACCAGTCCTGGCAAACGTGATTGTGTCACCATCGATCCTGTAAACCAGTAACCAGTTCGGGGCTATGTGACACTCCTGATAATCTTTCCAGACGCCGAGCAGAGGATGATTTTTATATTTATCATCCAGCGGTTTTTCCTGTTCAAGAAGCTCCACCAGTTCCCGAAGTTTCTGCATGTCCTTTCCGGCCTTGACCATGCGCTTGAAATCCTGCCGGAAAGCTTTGGTGTTATGAATTTTCAGCATCGTCCATCATGCTCTCAAACATTGCCCTGGAACTCTTGAACTTTTCAACCCGGCCTTCTTCAATATCCTTCATGGCTTCAAGAGTCCTGGCATTCGGAATCTTCAGCTCGAACGGAATTCCCTTTTCCAGCTTGACCCGATTTAAAAAAATCGTAATCGCTTCCGAAGTCGAAATGCCGATCTCCCGAAGTATTCTTTCAACTTCGGCCTTAAGGTCCGGCTCAACCCTGGTCTGAATTAAAGCAGTTTTCATAATTACCCCCACACTCTTAATTGTAATACGCACGCATTACAACGGCAAGTAAAAAACACCGAATCGTCACGAAATTATCTATACAGCCGCCACCGGTGCAGACAACTCACTGCCTCGCGCCCCAAAGAACCCGCCCCGCCGGCCATACAACCAGATCCCCATTCCAAACAACGAATTCAATGGATAAGCAAACCGTAAATAACGATTTAATCGATACTTACACGAAACACTTTTCTAAAACTTCATTTTCCCGACCTGATTCGACCATAATATGACGAATCAGCAATCACGAAATGGCATAATTCGTCGAAATACGCTATATTACCGAACATGACAAATCCCGAGATAACAAAAGCAAATACGGTAGAAAGCTTCATGAAAGCCAACTCCACCCTCCGCATCGGCAAAGATGCCGTCACCGATTTCCTCACCAGACTAAACACCCTGTCAGCGGCAGTCGTTAAAGCCGCCGAAACCAGCGCCATCAACCAGAACCGCAAAACCATCATGGCCGCTGATGTCGAACAGGCCATGACCTCAGTGACCGGCGATACTTCCGACCTGCCGTTCCTTTTCAAACAGATCGAAAAGCTCAACGCCAGAGACACCGCTGACCTTGCCGCCCTGATCCGCGCCTGGGTCGACTCTCACTGACTCATGATCAAAGACGACCTGGCCCGCACCATCGCCGAAGAATACGAACTTTCCCGCTCCCTTTCAACGCGCATCGTTCAAACCATGCTTGATAAAATCATCGACGGCCTGGTGAAAGAATCCCGCATCGAGCTCCGCCGCTTCGGCGTCTTCGCTGTTAAACAGCAGGGCCCCCGCGTCATCACTCTCCCATCCGGCAAAAAAATAAAACGCCCGGCTCAGAAGGTAGTAACCTTCGCACCAGGCGCCGCTGTCAAAAAGAAACTAAACCCCAAAACCAGTAAGCGGAAGTAAAATTAGTCTTCTGCCTCAATCGCCGGCAGAAAAACTGCTGGGGGGACCTTGAACCGCCGCGCCAGGGCTGCAATATGCCGCAGATTCAACTCCCGCTTTCCAGCTAGAATCTCTGAAACTACACCTTGGCTGCCTAATTCTGAAAGATCTTGCTGGCGCAGGCCGTGTTGGTCCATAAGGAACCGCAACATATCCAGGCCTGTCACATCGTCCATAGGTTGCCGCGCATCATCATATTCCCGCAACCGCATCTCGAGAATATCCATCAGACCGCACAGCGGGTGTTTTTTCTTCTGGCCAATCTCAGACATGACCTCTTCCATAAATGCCGTTGCCCGATCATAATCCGCATTTGACCGGATTCTATCAACAGACACAATCTTCACAACGTCTAGCCACTTGTTTAACAGATTAGGCCGTTGCGGAATCCGCTCTTTTGTCGCATTGACGCTGGTAGTAGTTCCCTTCATGGCTTCACCTCACTTCTTCTGGCGTTTTGGCTTCCATGTGTCGCGGTCATATTCTTCGTGAGTCATTACCGCCACAACGAAAACTTTCTGCCATCTATATTCGACTTTGGTAACCAAACGAAACTTGTTTCCACCGATATTAAACACACACAACCCACGCACATCATCCGCTGCCGGGAACACCGCCCTGATTTCCATTAGATTGTGGAATTCCATCCGGCTCACAATCTTAAACCATGCATCCTGAGGCCCTTTTGCGGTTATATGGATATGAGCAAATTCATTGAGTTTTCTGCGCGTGATAACATGCATCTTAATTTAATTATATCTCAATTTGAGATTTTTTTCAAGTATTGCTTTTGGCTTAATGCCGCAACAATAGATAAAACAAAGCAGTTTACGGAGTAGCACGTAACACCACGGTGTTGAACAATTCAAGCCAGATCTTTTTCAATAAGCAGTGGCGCTTTGCTGCAGTGGTAAATGTCATTTGCTAAGAGAAATCTTATGTTTCCTTGCATATGCCCTCAATTCAATGCTTTTGCCACTTGCCCGCTCAGACTGGGCATATTCGACCAGATCATCAAGAACTTCAGCTTTCATCTTCTCTTCAAACTCTTCAAGCGTAATAGTTTTACCCGCCTTGCTTTCTTCCAAAGCCTGTCTGGCCAATATATCCCAAACATTGCATTTCGCTTCCGGAACAGACATACCACCATCGTCAGCGCTTGATTCGGGAATCTCGAATTGATCTTTATTCAAATCCTTATTTCCTGCAGTCTTCATTCGTCCTTCTTGCCTTCCAGATACTTGGCCAGCCATTCAAAATGCTGGTCAAAATCTTCAAGCCTTATCTCATAACGAACTTCCTCGGCTGGTTTGTCTGCGGGCTTCTTTTTCAACCCGTGGCGTGTTACCGCGCGATCAAAATCTTCCTGCGTAAGTTCCGGGTAATCGTCTGATCTGGTTTCGCTTGTCTTTTTGCTCTTTTTAATCATGATGCAGTTTCTTCATCCAAATCATCAAACATTTCCTCGATACTGTCATAAGTCCGACTGAGGTTTTTGCCCGCAATAGCGTCATTGATGGCTTTTTTGGTTTCGCGATTCTTGACAGCGCTCTTGCCAGAATCCTTGTTCTGATCGGGCAAAGCATTCTTTACTGGTTTTTCTTGCATCGTTTTCAATACCTCATTCCGTATTTTACCCAGATTAACCGGATAAAAACCAGTCTTCTCAACACTGACATTTCGCCGCTTATTCTCATTTTCCATCACATCCCGATCGTGGGTGTGCCCGTGCAAGTTGTAATACGGCATATCTTCCGACATGGTCAGCGGTTCATGTGAAAGTATAAGAACCTTGTGAATAATAATCGGGTGCGCATAAACCTCTTTAAATCCGGCGCTAAGATACTCGGCTTTTTTGTAAGTATCATGGTTGCCAATGACAAGAATCTTTTCTCCGTTTAACTGCCCAAGAATACGGCTCATATCGTCGAGATGGCCGCTCATGCAGAAATCACCCAGATGCCAGACTTGATCATCTGGCCCGACAACTTCATTCCAGCACTTGATCATGACTTCGTGCATTTCTTCAACCCCGGCGAACGGTCTGCCGGCGTATTTGATTATGTTTTCATGATAAAAATGATGATCAGATGTTACAAACGACTTACCCATTCAACATTAAGCCCTTTCCTCAAGCGACTTTTCACTGTTATAGCCATTTTCACCAGATCAGTGAAAACGTCATTAACAATGAAAACTTCTTACATATACAGCTTTGCTTATAGTATCAAAATATAGTATTATTATTACAGAACCACATGAACAACAAACATCGCAAAGTCCTCGAAAAAATCTTTCAGAATCCTGTCAAACCCATCGAATGGCAGGATATCGAAAAGCTTTTTCTCGCCCTGGGAGCTCGCATCGCCGAAGGCAGCGGTTCCCGCGTAACGTTTTCGCTCAATGATGTGACTGCCGATTTCCATCGGCCCCACCCCGGCAAGGAAGCAAAACGATACCAGATCATCGACACCAGGGAATTTTTGACCAAAGCCGGCATAGATCCGGCAAAAGTTTGAGGTAAAAAACTATGAACAGCTTGAAATACAAAGGCTATACCGCCAGGATTGACTTCGACCCCGAAGATGAAATCTTTGTCGGTCGCGTGGTTGGTATTAAAGACATCATTGGTTTTCATGCTGAAGCCGCCAAAGAACTTCGCCAGGCTTTCGAAGAAGCCGTAGACCATTATCTTGCATCGTGCAAAGAACTCAACGTCAAGCCGCAAAAGAGCTTTTCCGGCAAATTCGTTATTCGCCTCTCGCCTGATATCCACGAAAGAATAGCTCTTGCTGCTGCCGCAACCCATAAAAGCCTCAACAGTTTGATTGAAGATATCCTTAGAAACCATGTCAAAGCTGCTTAAGGCTTTTTACACCAGTTCTCGACCCTCAACCCAGGCACACGACTGAATTCCCTCTCATTGTTAGTTACCAGGCAAACACCTGCAGCCAGAGCATGCGCAGCAATAAGCGTGTCCAGTGGCCCGATCGGCGAGCCAGTTTTTTCAAGACAATGCCGGATCATCCCATACTCGACCGCTGCCCCCGCATCAAAAGGCAGAATTTCGAACGGAAGCAGCAACTCCTGAAAGTGCTTTCGGTTCTTTTCAGGCTTTGCGCTTTTTGCAATGCCAAATTCCAGCTCTGCCAGAGTAATCGACGAAATACAGACCTCGCCCGGCCCAAAAGTTCTTATCCGCTTCGCAATTGCCGGAAAAGTCCCTTTGCACAGGTAAATGAAAATATTGGTATCAAGAAGATACTGCATCAGTCAAACAGTTCCTCTCTGGTTTCCAGAATGCCCTGGTCGCGCTCAGCCATGAAATCATCAGTGAATTTACCGATATTCCGGTCCATCGGCGCCCACCAGTCATCTTTTGGCAGAAGCATAATCGCGTTGCCGATCCGCTTCACAAATACTTCCTTGCCGCTGAACCTGAATTCCTTCGGCAGCCGCACCGCCTGACTTTGGCCATTCTGAAAAATCTTGGCAGTTTTCATCTTTACACACCTCACAATATATACTAACTAGTATATATTATCTAACTGGGGTTTACGCAAGAAGTTTCTTAAACCCTGAACCGGTTAATGTATTTTTCATTGTATTCTATCCGAGGCACCAGTTAACAGTAAAACCCTTTACTGATCTGACTTTCACATTGTTGCCAATAATAATTCTGTAAACCACTTCCAACTTTTATCGTCTGGAAGCACATCTCCAAATTTCTGCTCGTCCGAGTGTACCGATCTACAACATAATAAGCGTCAAATAAAAAATCGATTTTAGACCCATTCCCGTGCCCTGTACGCAATTCATTTTTAACTCTACGAGTATTTACCTGTCCGGTCATCAAATCGCCTCTGGCTTCAAAAGTTCGGCAAAATTTTTCGCCAGCCACTGCCGACTCTCAAATTCCAGTTCTTCAATAAAGCTGATAAGCTCTTCCACATCAGCAGTCGTTGTTCTCCCAACCTGGTCGTATTCAACCGTATTGCGAACTGAACGGCAGCGATCAAGATAATTTGCATCTGCCTGTTTTTCCGCACCAAGTATCAACGGAAGCGCCTGAATCGTCCGATAATGCGCCAGAACCTTTTCCGGTCGAAACCCTTTGGCGTAAAGCAGAATTGTACAAAGTTTTAATCCGGCGTTATAGGCTATTCCAAACCGCCAGTCAGTCGAAAGATCCATTTTTCTGGCATCTTCCAAATCGCGCTTCACGATATCGAATAGATTTCTGACTTCCTGGGCACTGGTTTTGTGCGGCTTCAACCAGCCATATTCAACCCAGCTTTCTAAGGTCATTTTCTTCGCCTACGATCATCTGCACCGGTGATTCAAGAACGCTGGTCACAAAATGATCTCTCTCTTTCCTGCGTTGATTAAATTCTGAAAGCGTCATTACATGCGGGTTGATCTCTCTGCCCACAACTTTTCCTGGCTCCAGTAAAAGATTACACACCGCTCTGAATCCCGACTTGCCTATTACAAAAAGATCAATGTCACTTTCCGGCTTCAACTTGCCGTTGACTGCCGAACCAAACATAAATACAAAATCTGCTTTCTCATTGGCAAAGGCCTTTTTAAGCACTTCCACCAGTAATGAAGTCTTCAAAACCATCTCTCGTATTGTCTTATAAAGCGGGTGGGAAACATTCGCCCGGTAATAAGTGCGATTTCCGTCTACCCGCCTGATCAAAAGATCCAGCCCGGCCAGCTTTTCAGCTTCTCTTTGTACGGTTCTTATAGCCAGACCACTCTGCCGCTGAATTTCCCGCAGATGAAAGTCTTCAGAACTCAAACCAAACAGAATCCTGAAAAACTCCGCCCTCGTCTTTGATGAAAATAATTCTGCCAGCATATCCGGTTGAGATTGCATACTATTTGCAGACAACTGCATACCAATAGCATACAAAATTCCACACAATCCGGCAACATACATCTTAAATTGCCCTCAGCTTTACCGGGTCCATCAATTCATACCAGAACTTTTGCAGAAAGGAATAGCGCGGGCGCTTCTTCGGTTCCGGCTCCCAGGCGCGAATTTCCGGAACAGGTTTACTCAAAGCCTCCGCAACTTTTTCAGGTTCCGGTTTCTTCGCCAGGGCATCTACTTTTGCTTCAATGGCCAGAGCAGATTTCCTGGTAGCTTCCAGATCGTGGGTCAGTTTCATAATGATCGTATCTGTTCGCTGGCGCTGTTCATTTTGTGAAGAGATAAGATTATCAATCGTTTTCTGCTGATTGGTAACTAAGTCCTTCAGATACTGGATTGTCTGGTTTTCAACCGGTTGTGAACTGGTTGAATCTTCGACTGTGACTGACTTTTGCATCAGGCTGCGAAGAACTTCAACGCCTTCCCTGGTAATGAAAGTTGCATTGCGTTCCTTAACAATATACTTTTCAACCAGTTGAAAATCAGTTTTCAACCGTTTATAAACTCCAGCCGGAGTAACCCCCAACTCTTGGGCCACTTGGTTGATTTTAAGCTGTTCCATAAGTTTCAACTCCCACTCAACAGTATTCAACTGGTTAACAACCAGTTGAATACCTATCGACAACTTTCAGCTTTTGCTTCACATGGAACCCGACAAACCTGATCCGGTTACAAACAACCCGTTGAAAACAGTTTATCAACCATTGAAAACCGGTTGAAACCTGCATCCAGTAAGTGATCCGGCTTGCTCAGCAGTTCAGTCTGTCAAAAGCCTTACAAATGCGAATTGAGAAAAAAATCTTTTTGGTCATGGAGCCAGGATTTTTTACTTTACTGTTCTCCAACCACGATACTAAACTCTTGGTTTCATTTGTCATGCAAGCGCGTAGACTTCTGTCCTAGACAATGTTTTCAACCTAAAGTGTTCTCAAAACACGGGAGTTGTATGAACAAAAACTGTTTTCAAACCTCACTAAAATATGTCCACCCAAAGAACCATGTCACTAACATCTGGTCTCGTTTTCAACATTGAAACTGTTCTCAAACCACGACAATGAATTCTTGGTTTCATTGGTCATGTAAACGTGTAGACTCCTGTCCTAAAAAATGTTTTCAACCTAAAGTGTTTTCAAATCCCGGTAGTTGTTTAAGAAAAAACTGTTTTCAAACCTCACTAAAATATGTCCACCTCAAAGAACCATGTCACTAACATCTGGTCTCGTTTTCAACATTGAAACTGTTCTCAAAACACGGGAGTTTTAGCTTTCTTGTCTTTGAGTGTTTTCAAACATCAATAATAAAACTATTCTCCAATAACGATACTAAAAAGCCTGGCTTTTTGTATTTCAACTCTAAAAGTCTGACTTGATAAGGGTTTTAAGAAAATAGTGTTCTCAAACCTCACTAGTCGGGTGTTGGTTTTGCTGGCGGCCTTATATTATCAAAGCTCTTTGTTAATCACCGTTTGCTATCTTAACTGTTTTCCAATATCGGTAGTTTACAAAAAAGCAGACAAACAAACCTTGAATCTGATCAACCAGATTTGTTTACAAATTTTCTAAGTCCTCTAGTCGTAAGTTTATCTAAAGTACTATCTAATATATATCCACCTAAAAAACCATGCCTGTAACTGGCATCTGAAGAGTGTTTCTGGTTTTGCCACTGTTTTCAAACCTCACGCTTTGTGTTTTCAAACCTCACGCTTTGTGTTTTCAAACCTCACGCTTTGTGTTTTCAAACCTCACGCTTTATATTATGATATTTAGTAACTTTTCATCAGTTGTCACTTTCCTTTGTTTGTGATAAGTTGTCTACTTAGAAAAAATTACTATTTTTTCTAAAAAAAAGAGAGGTGGGTAATGAATAAAACCAAAGTCATGATCCGGCAAAGTATCAGCCTGCTTGAATACCCTTTTTGGTTTCAAGATGAACGTTTATCAGAAGTTAGTAAAGAAGACGTTATCTGGACAGATCTTGCGGGTTATACTTATCGTTGTGGTTATAAAGTTCCTGTTAAAACAGACGTGATTTTTCTTTTATATCTGTTGCTCCAAAGTCAAAAGTCTAATTATGCGCAAAAAATTCAGCTAAGCCGTTACAAAGTAATACAAGGCTGCGGTTTACAACGCAATTCTAAATGGTATGAGCGACTAGAAGACAGTTTAGAGCGCTGGAAGATGGTCGGTATAAAATTTTCAGGCACATTTTATGACGGTAATAATTATCAGACTATAAACTTTGGTGTTATTGATTCTTGGTCGATCCATGAAGAAACGAAAGAATTGAACGTTACTTTTTCGCCAGCATTTATTGAAATGATGCTAGGTAAAGGGCTTTTTCAATATATAAATTTCTCTGAATTTAAACAGCTTCGCTCGCCACTTGCCACCAGATTGTATGAAATCCTTTGCAAATCATTTCATGGTCGAGATACTTGGGAAATCAGTGCTGTCAAAATGGCTGAAAAGATCCCCATGAAAGAACGCTACCCCGCTCACATCGTTCCCAAGATTCAAACCGCCATAAACCGCATTAACAAATGCTCTGATACAAAATTTTTGCTTGAAACCCGGCAAATAGATCGTGGCCAAACCGTTCTTTGTTTCAAAAAAACAGTTGCCGAGAAAGTCTTACTGCCCTTTCATCAGCTGGAAAAAGAGTCTTTCACAATTCCAGAGAAGCCCGAAATCACTGTTTTAATCAATCTTCTTCCAGAGCCGCGCCGATCACAAAAAACCATACTTGAGCCCGTAATAGCCTTTTATGAAATGCGCGGCGCTGATTATGTGGCCCGTAACATCCGCTATACCAACAAAAATGCGAAAAACAATTATCGGCCCTATCTTTTGAAGGCCTTGCAGAATGATTACGGCCTTGCAATGCAGGAAGACGAAGAAGCCGCCCGGCAGGTTATCGCCCAGGAAGCTATGAAGGCACAGGAAATCGCTCAAAGTGAAGCCGTAGAGCATAAACGCCGGAAAGAGCAGGAAGAAAACAAGAAACGCGCCCAGGCATATATTGAAAGCCTCTCTGAAGAATCCAGGTCAGATCTTCAAGCGGAAGCTATGGCTAATATGTCTGACAGCATCAAAGAAATCGTTATGAAAAAGGGTCTTGGCAGCAAGATTATGTTGAATATGGCTATGGAAAACATCGCATTGCGACGAGTTGCCGAAAGCAACGCCAGTAAGCCTGTTCAGCAAACCTTGGAAATGGCCGCGTAAGTTTGACTGTTCTCAAACTACAATAGTCGGAAAAGGACAAAAGCATGAAAAAAACCGCTTCTAACGATAATCTTGTAACCAAAATGGAACTTGTCAGGGAACTGGCGAAGAAATCCAAACTCACACATTCGGTAGCTAAAAGCATCCTTAATAACTTGCTGGACATCATCGAGAGGAATCTGAAGAAGGAAAAGCGCCTTCAGATCATCGGTTTCGGCTCTTTCTACACGAAAAAGAAGTTGGCCAGAACCGCAATCAACCCCAACACCCGCAAGCCGATCCAGGTCCCGGAAAAGAAGCTGGTTAAGTTCGCTCCAGGCAAAGCACTGCGCGAAGCGGTGAACAAGAAGTAATCCGCTTTCAGAGCTGAAAGCCAACGAACTATTACTTTTTCAGGGGCAACTATGATCCGTCCCGGAACTCATTATTTCTGCATACTGCTCATCAAGAAATCGCTTCAACTGCGCTTTTTCATCGGCAAGTTGCTGCAGAAGTGCACCATGCCCTTTATTTTCGCAGGCTCGGCAATCTCTCATAAAGGTTTTGAAATGAATCTTCTGCAAAACCTTCCAGTCTGAAAACAAAATATGCAGGGAAGGATCTCCATCCTTGCTCTGATCTAAAACCATCACGTACTGCTCTGACCTGTTATCATAATCTTCCTCGATGCGATTTTCTATGGATTCATGATACTGCCATGATCGCCGCTGAAGTTCTTTCAGTTGTGACTCCAGGCCATTCGCATTGATACGCATGTCATAAACCGAACAACCGTTTTTGCTCGGTTTGCCATGGTCTTCCCCAGGATAAAAGTTATACGGTATCAATTCCTGAATGTAATCATCCCCGAATTCATCCAGTTCCATCAAAATATACCGTGAAACCATACTCAGAGATGCGTAATAAAATTCGCTGTCTACAATCAAGCGAGCCCAAACTGAATGCAAACTTCCGCGATATGTCCGTGCACAATAACCTTCGCGAGTTTTACGATCCGCTTCCTGAAATTCGAAGTCATCTAAGTCGTATTGATACAACGTTTCAAAGTCTAAGATGCTTTCCTCAACATCAAAATACTCATTGAGAAAAAAGTGGTCTTCGCCAATTCCCTGCAACGGCAGTAGAATGGCGTTAAACTTCATAGTGTCTTGCTCTGGCATGTCTGACCACGCATCGTCAAATGCGTCATCGTCAGCGACTTCAATATCAAATGCTTCTTTCAGAATGAACTGGTGAAATTTGAATTTCAGATCAGCAGACATGAACAGGCGGCTCTTGTCCTGAGCCTGTTCATCCCAGGAAAAATACCCCGGAATAAATTGATTTATAGCCCGTTCCAGCAACGAGGAAAAGCGCTTTTCCATGTTGTTCCTTTCACCAAACACTTCTTTGATACCGGCCATCAGATTATCGCTTTTGTAAATCAAGCTTGCCTTAGCTCCTTGCCGCTTTATATCTTCCAAATCAAAAACGAACTATGACATTTTCAGGGTCAAAACTGTTCTCAAACTACAATAGTTATTGAAATCACTTATTTTTTTTGGCTTTTGTCGGCTTAGAAGCCTTGGCCGGTTTCATGCTTTCAAATTCCATGCGAGAGCTTTTTACTTCTGGCTTTTCAGTGTCAGTTAGCTGGAAGTCCCATTCAGCTTCAAGTTTTCTACCTATCAGCACAAGGGTTTCTACTGTGAAGTTGGTTGTTCCTTTGAGAATCTTGGAAATGTAAGCGCGATTTTTGCCGAGCTTCCGAGCTAGATCTGATTGAGTTATGTTTCGTTTTTCCATCATGCGGTAAATTTGTTCGGCAATCTCGATTTTCACACCGGCGACATGAAACTCGTCGCGGTCTTCAGCTTCCGCAAACATTGTTGCAAAGAAGTTGCTGGTCTCGATTTCCTTAACGATTTTGTTCGGCATGTAAAACCCTTATAAAGCTCATGAATACCGCAACCTCCAACGGGGTTTGTTGTGTAAAGCGGAGATGTTAACCTATATGTCGACATATGTTAACATAAAACCCACCCCGATCGCTGAAAGATGTCGCGGCCTTTGAACGTCTTATCTGATCAGCATTCTCAGGCTAAACTGTTCTCAAACTACAATAGTCATTTCAGTTTCTCTGCTTATGCCGCCTTATCATCAAGAACTTCTGCAATCCATTTGTTAATACTTTTCCCGGCCTGAAGAGCGGCACAGGCTATTTTTCGATGCAGTTCTGTGTTCAGGCGCAATATCAGTTTGCCTGAAAAGGGTTTCTCTGGGGCTCTTTTGTGTTTCTTGCACATTTCCAGGTAATCATCGACTGAATCTTCCATTGCCTGGCGGAGTTCAGAGACAGATTCTCCCTGAAATGTGATTACATCGCGAATCCCAATAATTTCTCCATGGAAAATGCTCGCCTCATCATCAAATTCTACCTGTCCGATATAGCCTTTGTATTTCAGCATGACTTTACCCCCGCATTCATTAAAAACCGCTTTACCGATGTGACAGCTCCCCGATCTGTTTCTTTCTGGGGGTGCGGCCGATGAAATGTCGCAAAAACCCCGTTCAGAATAAATCTGACCCGTGATCCATTGCCTTCTTCGCTGTTGGCACCAAGCGCTACCAGCAAAGCCTCGATATCTTTCCATGGAATATTGGCTCTAACTGGAGTTTCAAAGATAAACTTCAGGGTCTTTGCATGTTTGCTGTTCATAATCTTATGATACTGCAAACAAGTATCATTGTAAAGCAGCCGAACTATGACATTTTCAGGGTCAAACTGTTCTCAAACTACAATATGGGCTTCCAAAGAGTAACTTGCAAATATAAATTATTTGCATTACCGTATGTAATAAGGGTTTGTGAAAATGTTAACTCTGCGATTAAGCTCTGACATAGAAGAAATGCTGCATAACATTGCTGAAATATTTGGTATTTCTAAATCTGTATTGGCCTTATCTTGACTTAAACAGCTGTTACGGCCTGATAGAGAGCATTTTAGGAGCATTAAAGCGTTATGAAAAAGAGAATGCGCAAAAAGAAACATGTCGGAGAATTCACGGAATGGGGTCGCCAGATCATCATTTACCGCAACTGCAGTGATCATTTTGATAAATTTCTTGATGCTTTCATAGAGGAAGCAGTCGAAGCAAATGACTGCTACTGCGGTGGCGGTGGTAGCAAAAACATGCTTGATATAGTCGTCGAACTGGGTCTGCAGGAGCATTGCGAAAAACGATTGCAGAGAATTATTTCATGGCTGCAAAGTAGAACTGATGTCGAAAGCTGGCAAATCGGTGAAAAATTCGACGTGTGGCACGACGTTTACAAAGATCTCAAACCTGAGGAACACCAGGCAATCGAACCGGCCCCCCTGCAAAATTAGAGAAAGACTTTATACGAAATATCGAAAAGCTCACCAAGCTTTTTAGCAAGAGCCTTTCCAATTGGTCTTTCACCCTTTTCCATTGCCGAAACATTCGGTTGTTTCATTCCAAGCTTTTCCGCAAGCCATTTCTGTGACTTTCCATTACGATAACGCAATCCGCGCAGTATTTTTCCCGGCTGGCTGTCCGACAGAACTTCCTCCCAAGGAATACTGTCATTGCTTTCTTCAACTTGCCCGCCCAGCGCGACAACTACATTTTTTATATCTTCCAGCTTCTTGGCTGGTATACGGAACCTTATACTTACCAGATTGCTGTTTGACAGCATATTGTTTCTTCTCCTGCGCCTGCTTTTCAGCCCTTGCATTTACTCTTAAAATATCATTGTTTGATAATAAATATATTAAAAATTGGTATGTCAGTCAACATGTCATCCCGATCAGCAATTTGGTATGATTTATTCGCTATTCGCGAATAGCGAATAAATGCTGTTTTGACATTATTTTCAGGCTAAACTGTTCTCTAGACCAGAAAAAAGCAGGCGAACTATTACCTTTTCAGGGTGAATTATTACTTGTTTACAAATAGGTAATAGTTGCGGGATTATATATCCAAAGAATCGTAATTTCAAAGGAAGCAGCATGAAAAAAGAGATGTTCGACCGACTGGTTGAGAGCGTGAAGCAAGCTGGTAAAATATACCGCGGAGAACAGCAGCCTTCAAGAGTGTTTGAGATACCGACGCCAACAAAACAGCCATCCCCTGAAACAACAGCCGCTATTGAAGAAGTCCAGGAAATGAAGAAAAAACCTGCCAAAGACAAATCATATACAGACGTTGATGAAATGATGAAAGATCTGCTCAAGTGAAGTACACTGGGGCGCTATACCAAACGGAGATTTACGCACGTTAAGGAACTCTTAGCAGCGTTTTTAGACTGGGCTGTTCTCAAACTACAATAGTCATTCTTTAACCTGAAACCCAGAAAAGCAGGCCGGAAAAGGAAAGCGGTGCTTGACGGAACGCGGCCCACGTCCTGTTGACCGGGCCAACACTCCGGCAGCTTTGCCGCCGTCGCAGTTGCCCCGGTCTCGGAAAGCCCTTCGGGCTTCCGCAGGTGCGTGCAATGTCCAGCCTGCCGGCGCCGAGCTTGTGCGATGTCATTTATTGTCATCGCCCCGGCAGTCCGGACATTGGGGCCGCGCGCGGAGCGGAAGTTCGCGGTGACTCGAAGCCAGGAAGAAAGCAGGCCGCACCCGGAGCCGCTTGCTGGAAGAAAGATCGGCAACCAGTCAGAGCCCTGGTTGCCTCCAGCAGGTTGCGCCGCCGCGATCCCGGAACCGGGGTCGGTGAGCGTCGCGCTTGAGAGCAGTTTAGATTCCCCCGCCCGCCCAGGTCCGCGCCGGAAATCATCCCAAACCAGCTAACCCGGGCGTTTTGTTTGTGTCGCAAGCGCCACAAACAAACGGTCTTGAGTTTTGGCAAGCGCCAGCTCCGGGCCGCGCTGTAATGCCTGGTTTCGCTGGCGCAAAACCAGGCACCGGGCAAACCGCTACCGCAATTATCGCGCCGGCATCGTGCCGTCACGATAATTGCATTGGTCGCTGTCTGATAATGCAGCAATTATCCGACTTTCCCCTTTACAGCGCGGCCCTCCGGCCTCTGCCTGCCGGGAGCCCGCCAGGTCCGGCTTTACATAACAGGTATGTTATGCAAACTGGCGCTTGCCAAAACTCAACCCCGGCGCCGCTTTCGCGGCGCACGCCCTACACAATTCCAAAGCCTGCTCACGCGTCCTGTCGAGTCAGCCAGGGCTTCGGCAGCTTCGCCGCCTCGCACCTGTCTGCCTCCCGGAAAGCCCTTCGGGCTTTCCGCAGGTCGCGGCAATGCCCACGGCTCACGACTCCATGTCATTTAATGTCATCCAAGCTGACCAGACTTTGCCTGGTCAGCTCCCGCCATGAGCCGTGGACATTGAACGCAGGCTTTAACTCTCCCTCGATCCCGGCAACCGGTAACTCCCCGGCGCTTCCTGCCCGCCGCCCCAAGGGGGCTCCCAAGTCAACCTGTTTACGAAAAAAGTTGCCAGAGACAAAAGTCTCCAGCAACTTTTATTAAATCCGATTAAATCTTTATTTCAGCTCTTTGTCTCTATAGAGAATTTGAGACCAAATGAATTTAAGAGATTCCACAGACTGCCGAATTCCGGATTTCCTTTTACAGAGAGCATTTTATACATACTTTCTCTGTTGAGCTTGGCTAAACCGGCAACACGGCTCATTCCTTTGGCTTTAGCGATATCCTTGAGGGCAAGTAGAAAAATTTGAATATTATCGCTTTCTATAGCCTCTTCCAGAGAGGCGTTAAGATATTCTGCCGCTTCTTCAGGGTCTTTTAAAGCTTTTAACAGGCCTTCTTCATAGGAATTTGATGGCCTTACAGTCTTAGTCTTATTCATATTCCTTCATCCTCCTTTTGTAATCGCCTAAATACTCGGTTGCCGTTTTTATATCAGCACGTTGTGTTGACTTGTCGCCACCACAGAGCAGAAGCATCATCTTATTGCCAACACGAGCAAAATATACTCGATAGCCCGGGCCGTAATCCAATTTCATTTCCATGATTCCAGGTGCAACCACATTAAAATTACCCGGATTGCCAGCGCGCAGCTGGTTTATTCTGGCGCGAATCTTGGCACGGCCTTTAATGTCTTGCAGTGCCTTTAGCCATTCAACAATTGGCTCGTTTCCGTCTGGTAAAACATAATTGTCAACGATTTGGTTCATTTGTGCCTCTGTTTAGAATGTAGCGCATAGACTACAAAAAGTCAAGACTGGCAGGATCTATGCCAAACTGAGGTATACTTCAACCTGACGTCAGAAAACCCGATTTTTAGTGTCAGATTAGAGTCTAATATCACATTTGTTGACATATTTGTATAAATATCTTAGAGTCATTCCTGACACATTTTAAGGGAGAAGCATCAATGCAGGGCCAACGAATCGGGTATATTCGCATCAGCACCTTCGATCAGAACCCCGCCAGACAACTTGAACAAACCCAGGTTGACCGTGTCTTTACCGACAAGGCTTCTGGAAAAGATGCTAAAAGGCCTGAGTTAGAAGCCTTGCTAGCCTTCGTGAGAGAAGGCGATACGGTAGTGGTTCACAGTATGGATCGCCTGGCTCGAAATCTCGACGACTTGCGGCGAATCGTGCAAGATTTGACCAAAGCTGGTATCAGGGTGGAGTTTGTAAAAGAAGGTCTGGTCTTTACCGGCGATGATTCACCAATGGCAACTCTTTTGCTTTCGGTTATGGGAGCTTTTGCAGAGTTTGAGCGGTCGCTTCTGCGTGAGCGACAACGGGAAGGAATTGCCCTGGCAAAGCAACGCGGAGTCTACCGAGGAAGGAAAAGGGCTTTAGCTCCTGCTCAAGCTGAGATTCTGCGACAACGAGCACGCAACGGCGAAGAAAAAGCACATCTGGCCCGTGAATTCGGAATCAGTCGCGAAACGGTGTATCAATACATCCGCTCCGAAAGCCGATTGTCATGACTCAGAAATTCCTTAGCGTACGTAAATTTCCGTTTGGTGTCGTGACCCCTTTATTGCCTTTCATCATGTGTGATGGCAATTTTCCTTTTCAGGTCAAATGGCGTGCGGAAATCTGGTAATCGGCTCGACGTAGCTTTAAGGTTTGCCTGGCTGTAGGTGCTGATTAAGAATTCTGACGATTTCATCTGGTTCAATTGGTTTGGTGATGAAATCATCCATGCCTGCGGCGATGCTCTTTTCATACTCACCTTTCAGGGCGCTGGCGGTCAGGGCTATTATCGGTATATGCCCACCGGATGATGCTTCCAGGGTGCGGATCTGTTTACAGGCATCATAACCACCAAGGTTTGGCATCTGAATATCCATCAATATCATGTCTGGACTGTTTTTAAAAAATTTGTCGACTGCTTCACGTCCGTCGTGTGCTTCAACGATGGTAGAACCTGGGATCAATCGTTTTAAAAGTTCACTTATCAGCAACAGGTTCATTGGCACATCTTCGGCAACCATTATTACTGGCTGCATATTCCTGATCACTGTGGGTAATTCAACCTGAGCGTATTTAGCTGTTTCCAATGTTGAAGAGCAGCGCAGCTGGCACAGACAGGAAAACAGGTCGTCCGCGTTGACTGGTTTGACCAGTTTAAAATGGACATCAAGTTTCTGGCATTCCTGCTTAACAATCACGTCATCAAAAGAGCTATAAAGTAGAATTATTGGCTGTTTTTCGGTGGTAGAATTGAAAATTTTGCGTATAAGTCTTATTGTTTCAAGGCCATTCAGCTCAGGCATCATGTAATCCATGATTATAACGTCGAAAGAGCTGCTTTTTCCAAGTCTCACAAGAGCTTCAAACCCGCTTGAGGCGGTTTCGGTGCTGATATTCCAATTTTCGATGGTGCGTTGCAGTATCAACCTGTTCTGTTCATTGTCATCAACAATGAAGATTTGCTTAATTTCCTTGATTTCTTCGAGGTTGAGCGCTTCACCATATTCAAAATTACCTGCTATCGAAAAATAGAATCTGCTGCCTTTGCCAGCCTCCGACTCGAGATCAAGGCTGCCGCCCATTTTTTCGACAAGTAATTTGGATATTGAAAGCCCTAGCCCGGTACCGCCGAAGCGCCGAGTGGCTGAATTATCTGCTTGCGAAAATTTGGTAAAAATTTTGGTCATATCACTTTGGGCAATTCCCATGCCTGTGTCTCTGACGGCAAAAGTGTATTGCCCGGACTCATTATTTGTTTGAGCGAATTTCAGGCTCAGCTCGATTTCACCTCGTTCTGTGAATTTAACGGCATTACCCAGCAGATTTATGAGAATCTGGCCAAGTCTGACAGGGTCGACATACAAAAAACGTGGTGTTTGAACGGGTATATTAAGCAGCAGCTCAATGCCTTTTTTTTCTGCAGAGTATTTGACGACTGACATGGCCTGCCCCATGAGTTTAATCAGGTCAGTTTTAATGACTTCGAGTTCCAGCATGCCAGCCTCAATTTTTGAAAAATCAAGAATGTTATTGATAACGCCAAGAAGCGAATTTGCTGAAGTCTTGGCATTATCCGCATATTGCCGTTGCACCTGATCTAAGCTGGTAGTAATCAACAGTTCGGTAAAGCCGATTACGCCATTTAGTGGCGTTCTCAGCTCATGGCTCATGTTGGCGAGAAATTGCGACTTGGCTACATTAGCTGCTTCGGCGCGTTCCTTAGCCAGTGATAATTCCCTGGTGCGTTTTTTTACCAGGTAAGACAAAGACAGATTGGCGATAAACAGAGCAACAATCAGCCCAAAACCACCGATGACCCAATTGCGGTATTGCTCAAAAAAAGTTATTGGTCTGCCAGTTATGCTTGAGCCAGCAGGCAGCAGAGCAGGGCTGATCTTATATTTCTGCAGACTGTTCCATTCAAATTTGGGCACCGTAACAGGTTCGTAGCGCACGGGAATTTGCTCAACCGGCGTGCCGGTGAAATATTGTAAAACCTTTTTGGCAACCGCGTTACCCTGTTCTCGCCCACTGGTAAGGTAGCCGCCAACGGCACCGTAGCCAAGACTGAAATCCCAGAGAACGTAGACAGGCATTTTACTGGCTTTTACGACTCTTTTTATACCCTCGTCGAACTCAACAAATGTGCCTTCGCGGTCACGAAAAAAAATAGACCAGATAACCACGCTGTTTTGAGGTAAATTGCCAAGCTCACTTTCGAGTTCCGTAAAGTTCAGTTTGGTAAGTTGCCTGATTTCGACCTGACTGTTATATTTCTGGCGCTCCTTGTCAAGGCTTGAGGCGATAATGACACCGGTTTCCGTGCTATCAACAATGAAGGCGATCTGACTGGTTTGTGGGTGCAGTTTCAATATCAGCGCTAAATTGGCATCAATATCGACAACTTCGCTGATGCCAGTGTAGTTTGGGAAATCTTTGAGACTGTTCGAGTCAAGATAGTTTACGCCGCAGAAAAAAACCGGTATGCCCGAAAATACATCTTTGCCAAATTCCCGCACATAGTCGAAAGCAATATTATCAGAAACAATGATAGCATCCAGCTGCTTGTGGCTGTATTTATAGGCATATAAATCCTTGAGGAGGTTCTTGTAGTTGGCGTCCCAGCGACGCTTGCCATCCATATACTCATGAATCAGTTCAATTCTGTCCGTGGAGGTGAGCAAAATCTCGTTGATGCCCGCGGCAATATCGTCGGTCCATTTGAAACCCTGGTGATATGAATGCAGTATTACCACCGTTCTGTCTTTGGCGGGTGCTGAAAACAAAGGCATCCCGAGCTGGAAAATCAGCAGAAAAAGAACGATCGAAAATCTGTTAAAGCATGCTTTAAGCATGTGAAAATTGTTCCGGGTCGATCTTATCTTTGAGAAGCACATGTGCGTTGCCTCATGCAAAATCCACTCAAGTAATTATTGGAAACCTATGTGGCACTTAGCGGCCAATTTTCCGGAAAGTTTTATGGGTCAGGCTTTCTGAATCTTTTTTCTATCTAAAACATTAGAACACAATTTCTCTGAATTTGCAAACAACCATGAACAGCTGGTTGAAGATGCAGTTAAGTGACGGGAAAACTGACTGGACAAATCTTATTAATGGAAGCTGACGACCCGGCATTTTCATTCTCCCTAAAGGTTCAACTCCAAATCATGAACGAGAAGTTGCAGCTTTACGCGAGCTTGTTGGAATCCGCGGACTGCAAAACCGTCATGACTTAAACCAGTCTAAAAATCTCCTTGGGCATTTCAAACCCCAATTCCCGCGCTAAACCTCTCATGTCCCAGGGAAAGGGCTGACGCGCCTCTTCAGCCCTTTCACGTCTCCCAGGGCCGTTTCAGCTTTTCTGCCCTGCCTCGATCCACCGCCAACACCCCGCCAGCCGCACCTCCGGCCCCTGATCCTGCCACACAGCCCGCCTAACCGGCCATATCACCACAAAACCCCATTTTTACCGCAATTTCACGCCTTTTCCCGCCAGAGCCTTCCACAGCGCACCTCGAACAGCTTCCACCCGGCTCCCGGCAAAAACCCGCAAATCACGAAACCCCGCACCCTGACCCGCACACAAACCATCTTCGCGACACGCACTCCCAAAATTTGCCGCCCCAACACATCAGCAGCAACCAACTCACGCAAAGATCAAAAAGGGGCCCATGGCCCCCCCCCTCTGGGCTCACCACAGGGGAAAGCTGTTAAATTCTCTTCCGCAAATCCTTCCCCCGCTGCACCGCCCGTCGAATCTGTAAAATACCGGCTGACGCGGAAAAGTAAAGGCCTCCACCCCGACCGGCTAAGTCGCCGGTCGGGTCCCCGCCTTGACTTTCCCACGCCAGCCTGGTTGTCTGGGGTCATCGACGGGCGGCTCCGCAGGGGATAAGCGCCACGGATGGCGCTATGCTGGCCGCGCCAGGATGGCAAGCGGACGTAAAAGATTTTGAGGCCAGAGTATTTTGCCGTGACGGCAAACCACTAAAAACCTTTTCAATAGCAGAAAATATCACTTTACAATGACAATAAATTACATATATTATTAGTAGATGACAATTGCAGGAGGCTTTACATGCA
>Ga0209717_1001904_pt1 | contig 21184 bp, 17 predicted proteins | sample AD_UKC048_MetaG_FD_184418 | JGI IMG/M metagenome (GOLD analysis project Ga0209717, IMG submission 184418) | Active sludge microbial communities of municipal wastewater-treating anaerobic digesters from USA - AD_UKC048_MetaG (SPAdes) (version 2) | ecosystem: Engineered > Bioreactor > Anaerobic >... | reverse complement strand
TTTGGCTTATGAACAAAAAAAGATTGTTTATTAACAATTATTTGTAATAACTCAATTGGCTTCTTTTTTTAATTTTACTTACTTTCGTTCTATGGAAAACGTTAAGAATATAAACCCAATTCGAATAGACAAAACTACAATAATCAACCTTGAAAAAGGAAAGTTGCCACCTCAAGTTATCGACCTAGAAGAGGCTGTGCTTGGTGCTATGATGATTGACAAAAAAGGGGTAGATGAGGTAATAGACATTTTGCAACCCGATGCATTTTACAAAGAAGGCCACAAATATATTTTTGAGGCTATCGTTCAGTTGTTTACAGATACACAACCTATTGACTTATTAACAGTTTCGGCTCAGTTGCGAAAAAACGCAAAATTAGATTTGGCCGGAGGTGATTTGTACCTGATTCAGCTTACGCAAAAAATATCCTCCTCTGCGCACATCGAATTTCACTCCAGAATCATTCTTCAAAAATTTATTCAACGCAGTTTGATACGAATTTCATCGGATATTATCGAAGAATCCTACGACGAAACCACAGACGTTTTTGATTTATTGGACAAAGCCGAGTCGAAATTATATGAAGTGACTCAAGGAAATATTAAACGTAGTTCCGAAACAGCTCAAAGTTTAGTGTTGCAAGCCAAAAAGAGAATCGAAGAAATTGCAAACCAAAAGGGATTAAGTGGAGTGGAAACTGGTTTTACTAAACTGGACGCCATTACATCGGGTTGGCAACCTAGTGATTTGATTATTATTGCCGCTCGTCCAGGTATGGGTAAAACGGCGTTCGTACTTTCGATGGCTCGAAATATTGCTATCGATTCTGGGCATCCAGTAGCACTGTTTTCCTTAGAGATGTCCTCGGTGCAGTTAATTACAAGGTTGATATCATCAGAAACAGGTTTGTCTTCTGAGAAATTAAGAACTGGAAAATTAGAAAAATTCGAATGGGAACAATTGAGTGTAAAAGTCAAAGATTTAGAAAAAGCACCCCTTTATATAGATGATTCGCCTTCGCTTTCTATTTTTGATTTAAGAGCAAAAGCGAGACGTTTGGCTTCTCAACACGGAATAAAAATCATTATTGTCGATTATTTGCAATTGATGACCGCTGGTGGAAACGGAAAAGGAGGAGGCAATAGAGAGCAGGAAATCTCAACCATTTCGCGAAACTTAAAAGCTTTGGCAAAGGAATTGAATATTCCCGTGATTGCATTATCTCAGTTATCGCGTGCTGTAGAAACTCGTGGTTCGAGCAAAAGACCTTTGCTTTCCGACCTTCGTGAATCGGGCGCGATCGAGCAAGATGCCGATATTGTATCTTTTATTTACAGACCTGAGTATTATAAAATTGACGAATGGGACGATGATGAGCAATCACCGTCGGCGGGTCAGGCTGAATTTATAATTGCCAAACACCGTAATGGTTCTCTTGAAAATGTCCGCTTGAAGTTTATTGGTCACCTTGGTAAATTTGATAATATTGAGGAATACGGCGGTAATTTTGATGATTTACCATCCAAAATGAATCATGACGACAATCCTTTTCAAACCAAAAACCTTCCTTCTCCCAACGAAGCTTTTGGAAGCAATTTGAATGAGGATGAAGATGATGAAATGCCGTTCTAGAATATGTTTCGATAGGCATTTGTTTTAAATATTAGATATTTAACCATTAAGCTCGTTAAGAAAATTAAGAACACTTCAAAACTTAATTTTCTTAATGAGCTTAATGGTTTAGAAAAGAGAATGTTCTGTTTTTTTATGATTTTTAGTCTAATAAAACCTGTATATTTGACATTATGAAAGCAGATTGATGTGTTAATAAAAATAAAAATGGTTTCAAAAAAAGTATTCCTTATTGTTTTAATTCTGATTTCCTTTTCAGCAAAAGCTTCTTTTATTTTGTTGCCAATGGACGAAACAACGCAGCAAAATCATCTGAAAGCTTACGGAATTACCTATTGGTGTGTCGAGAAAAAATACAAAGCCAGTTGGTTACTCAATTACCGTGGCGGTTCTTTTTTGTTGGCTGATGCCCCAGAAATTCGGAAAGAATGCCAAATTAGAGGTGTGAGTTTTGAAGTCTTAAGCGATGAAGAAACGAATCAAATATTGGCTGAAATAGCAAGTCCTTCCCAAAATATGGAAGCAGTTGTACTCGAAAAAGCACCGAAAGTCGCGGTGTATACACCAAAGGGAAAACAACCTTGGGACGATGCAGTGACGCTGGTTTTGACGTATGCCGAAATTCCGTTTACACCCATTTATGACGAAGAGGTTTTGGCCGACCAATTGATACTATACGATTGGTTGCATTTACACCACGAAGATTTTACGGGGCAATATGGCAAATTTTTTGGTTCCAACCGAAATTCACCTTGGTATATTGATCAAAAGAAAGATGCCGAAATTTTGGCCACCAGATTGGGCTACAAAAAAGTGTCTGAAGAAAAAGGAGCTGTTGCCAAAAAAATTAGGGATTTCGTAATCGGCGGTGGATTTATGTTTGCCATGTGTTCCGCCACAGATAGTTTTGATATTGCCTTAGCGGCCGATGGAGTTGATATTTGCGAACCCATGTTTGATGGCGATGCGAGTGAATCCAATTATCAATCCAAGATTAATTACGCTAATTCATTTGCTTTCAAGGATTTTATTTTAGACCGAAAACCAGAGCATTATGAGTTTTCGGACATAGATATGACCGAAAAAAGAAAGATTCCGATGGAGAAAGATTATTTTACTTTGATGGAATTCTCGGCCAAATGGGATCCCATTCCGAGTATGTTGTGTCAAAATCATACGCAATTGATCAAAGGATTTATGGGACAAACCACCGCTTTCGACCCGAATCTTGTAAAATCGAATGTATTGATTATGGGCAGTTGCGAACTCAATGGCGAAGCTCGCTATATTCACGGCGAAAAAGGCAAAGGAATGTACACTTTTTTTGGCGGTCACGATCCCGAAGATTATCAGCATAGGGTGGGTGATCCCGTTACAGTTCTTGATTTGCACCCCAATTCTCCGGGCTATCGTTTAATTTTGAATAATGTATTATTTCCTGCCGCGAGAAAGAAAAAACTCAAAACCTAACTTCATTGCAATGGATTATTCAATTATTTTAAACGATACGTACAAAGAAATTAAAGCACTTCCGGTAATTGGCACTATTGCAACAACTATCCCAGAACTAGCTTCGGTAGATCCTGATAAATTTGGAATTTACTTAACTACAATCGATAATCAAGAGTATGGAATTGGAGATTTTGACGAGAAATTTTCGATTCAATCGGTATCTAAAGTGTTGTCTCTAACTTTGGCTTTTTCTTTTTTAGACGAAAAAGTTTGGCAACGAGTGGGCGTTGAACCTTCGGGAAATCCTTTTAATTCGTTGGTTCAACTAGAATATGAAAAAGGAATTCCAAGAAATCCATTTATAAATGCCGGAGCCCTTGTTATTGCTGATATTTTGGTTTCGGAATTAAAAAATCCTAAACAAGATTTTCTGGAATTCATCCGAACTTTATCGGGAATTGAAACCATTAATTACAACGAAAAAGTAGCGCAATCTGAAAAAGAAACGGGTTTTAGAAATGCCGCTTTGTGTAACTTTCTAAAGTCTTTCGGCAATATAAATAACGAAGTTGATGAAGTGCTTGATTTTTATTTTCATCAATGTTCGCTCGAAATGACTTGCAAAGAGTTGGCGCATTCTTTTTTCTTTTTAGCCAATGAAGGAATGACTAAAAACGGAAAACAAATTCTCTCTAAAAGTCAAGTAAAAAGAATCAATGCGTTAATGCAAACTTGTGGGTTTTATGATGAGTCGGGTGAGTTTACCTATAAAGTGGGTTTACCAGGAAAAAGTGGAATTGGCGGTGGAATTGCAGCTTTGTATCCCAACCATTTTTCGGTGGCTACTTGGTCGCCAAGACTCAACGAAAAAGGAAATTCTGAATTTGGAATGGCAGCCTTGGAATTGTTTACTACAAAAACCGGAAAGTCCATTTTTTAGAATTAGAAAAGAAATTATAAATCCCAAATTCCACTAAAGTTTAATGGAATTTGGGATTTTTTAGCCCTGATAGTAGCGGCCGGCGTTCGCCATAAGAGATACAGCGGATAGCAGGATTAGCTTCTAATGAAACTACTTATTATTTTCTATCACATAATTCAATACTTTGGTCATCAAATGTACTCGGTCTTTGCCCGTTACGTTGTGCTCGTGCATTGGATAAGCGAAAAAGTCAACCTGTTTTTCGGCTTCGATGAATTTTTTGATTAAAACCAAATTATGTTGCATCACGACAGTATCGTCACTGGTTCCGTGAATTAAAAGCAATTTTCCTTTTAAATTTTTTACATAATTCAAAGTACTGGATTCGTCAAAACCTTTCTGGTTTTCGGCTGGCGTGTCCATATAACGTTCCCCGTACATTACTTCATAATATTTCCAATCGGTTACGGGGCCGCCGGCAACGCCCACTTTGAAAACGTCTGGTTTTCGCAACATAATTGATGTGGTCATAAATCCGCCAAAACTCCAACCGTGAATGGCCAAGCGATTGGCATCAACATAAGGTAAGGATTTCAAATAATCAACGCCTTTCATTTGGTCGTCGATTTCGTTGACTCCCAATCTTCCGTGAATCGCACTTTCGAACGCAAAACCGCGATTATCCGAGCCACGATTGTCCACCGTGAAAACCAAATAGCCTTGTTCTGCCATCCAATACATCCAAAGATTGGCGCCGTCTAAATAGGAATTGGTAATCAATTGAGCGTGCGGTCCACCATAAACATACACAAAAACTGGATATTTTTTAGATGGGTCGAAGTTGCTGGGTTTGATTAATCGGGTATATAAATCGGTGGTTCCATCGGCAGATTTGATGGTTTTTACCTCAGAAGTTCCCATTTGGTAATCGGTAAATTTATTATTGCTTTCCAAAAGCGTTTTGGCTTTTAGATTTTTGGCATACATCAGCGATTTTGATGGGGTTGAATGATTGGAATATTCATCGAAAAAATAACTTCCATCAAAATTTGGAATACAAGTATGAACGCCTTGCTCTTTGGTAATTAGGGTTTGCTTGCCGTTTAAATCTACTTTATAAGTCAACATATTCGTTGGATTTTCACCTGTCGATTTAAAATAAATTTCGGTTCCCGCAGCATTGCTTCCAATAATATCTCTTGCTGGGAATTTATTTTGGGTCAATTGTTTGATTAATTTGCCTTCGATTGAGTAATAATACAAGTTATTGAAGCTATCTTTTTCGCTGATCCAAACAAAATTATTGGAAGTAGCACTTGGAAAAAAGGCGACATCTTCTGGTTCGACCCATTTGTCGTTTTTCTCATTGAGAATAGTTCGGACAAAATTTCCCGTTTGCGCATCATAAACATGCAATGACATATCATTTTGACCTCGATTGAGTTCGGCAATCAAAAGATATTTTTCGTCTGGCGACCAGGAAAGATTGGTTAGATAATCATCGGGATTGCCTTTTGGCGAAATAAAAACTGTTTTTTTAGTAGATAGATTGTAAATTCCAACTCTTGGTTTTTCGCTTTTTTGACCAATCATTGGGTATTTTATGCTGACTAATTTCCCTGGAGTTTCGTTGATGTCAAGCAAAGGATAATCGGCAACTTCGGTTTGGTCTTTTTGGTAAAAGGCTAAAAAAGTAGATTTTGGAGACCAAAAAATTCCATTGCTGATGCCAAATTCACTTCTGGCAAAAAACTGTCCCGAAACGATGGCTTCATTGGATTCATTGGTAACTTGGATAATTTCTTTATCGACATTGTAGAAATACAGATTGTTATTTTCGGTAAAGGCAAGGTTGCGTCTTTTCTTGTCAAAGGTCGGATTTTTGCAAGTCGATTTTGTGTCTTGCATCAGCGTTCCTTTTTTTGAAGTGGTCAGATAGGCATAATATTTTCCGTTTTCGGTAACCAATAGCGAGTTAGAATCGATCCATTGAATGCCAAAGAAGTTTTTTAATTTTGTTCCTAATGCGGAATTAATATCTGCTAAAGTTACGATTTCAGTAGTTTTAGAATCTGTAGCGGAGGCCGAAATCATTTTGGTATAATTATCTGTATAATAGGTATAATTATTGGTGTTTGGAATCCACTGAAATCCAATTAATTTATCGGCTCTGAACTGTCTGTTTTGTTCTAAAACTCCTTGTTGGAGCGTTAGTGTTTTGGTTTGAGAAAAGGCAGCAATTGTAATAAAGCAACTTAGAGCTAGAATAGAAAACTTGTTCATATACGTAGGTTTTTTGATAGGGAATAAAAGTACAAAAATGATTTTATTAAATGTTTTTTTTATTTTAAAATCAAAAAATTTGGCGTATAAAAGGTCTTTTTATTTTTCAGTAATTAATTCAAGGAAAATTCCATCCAGATAGGAATATGATCGGAGATGATTCGGGCTTCTTGCAAGGACCTGAAATTTTTGTAAAAAGAAATGATTCCCGCATTTTCAACGCTTATTTTAGATGACTTGTAATACATATTGTCAAATTCCGAAGCGAGACAATTGCCGTTTTTGCATTCTTTTTTTAAGGATGTTTTTTGATTTCTCAAAATAGAAAGATACCCCATTTTCTTCAAAGGGTTAAAAACCGTATGCGATTGCGGACAATTGAAATCACCCACAAAAATCAAATTCAGATGTGGATATTCCTCAGGTAGAAATTTGAAATACTTGATCTCCGTTTCAGGCTGTCTGTTTTTAGTGATGGCGTGAAAATTAGCCACAGTGAATAACTTATTTTCATATTCAAACGTACAGAAATAAGGTTCTCGGTCTATTTCTAAATGATATTTTTTTTCGAGCCAAGCTCTGCCTATTTTCTTGATTGTGCTGGTTTTCCAGAGAAAAGCATACCGCTCGGTTTTGTAAGCACTACTACTCGTTGGGTCACTGATGGTGTAATCCCATTTGGCTCCTTTGCGATTGAGTTCGTCAGCGAGTTTGGTTACAGCTTGCGCACCACCATAACCTGCCACGACTTCTTGAATCGCAACAATATCATAATCTCTCAAAGTATTGGCTATAAAAGTGATTTCTTGGTTTGATTTTGAATTGCCGAGGTTTTCTATGTTCCAGGAAAGGAGTTTGGTTTGGGGGAATAGGGAATAGTTGAATAGTAAAAGGAAAAGACAGGAATAAAGGAATTTCATTTTTGGGATTGTGTTAATAATAATTTGGCTAAAGCCAGTGTGAAAATATGATATTCTAAAAAATCCCCCATTTGAAAATGGGGGTAATTCAAAAAACAGAAGCAATTGTTATTTGTTTCAGGATTTGAATTCTCTCTAGTTGAATTCTCTCTAGCTGAATTGCCTCCAACTGAATTGCCTCCAGCTTTAGCTGGAGGATGATAAAAATAAATTAAATTCAAATTGGCTTTAGCCAAAACAGTATTATTTATCGGCAAATTTTTGAAATCCATATTTGATTATGAATTCATCATATTCTTCATCAAATGATTTTTTGCTATGGTGTTGCTCTTGGTTTTTTATATAATTCCTGACTCTGTCTAAAACAGATTCACTAACTGAAACAGCAAAATATTCATCTTGCCATTCAAATTTATCCAAGATTAACTTTTGCTTATTCATCCAAAAAGAAGATTCTCCTTTGATTAATTGCATTACTTTTTGAATGGTTTGATCCACTCCAAGGGATATCAAACAATGGCAATGCTCTGAATAACCGTTGATAAAATCAATATGGATTCCTTTTTCTTTTGCATTTTCTCTGATATGATTCCACATCATCTGCCTGATTTCTGGAGTTGCTAGAGAAGGCACTCTGTTTTTTGTGCACCAGACAAAATGAATGTATACTTTTATGAATGGCATAGTTTGAAGTTTATATGTTTAATAGAAATTTAGTTTTTCCTTTTCTTTAACTATTTTAATCTCTTTTTCGCTCAAATTATTGAATTAATAAATTATTGCAGCTAATAATCTTTTTTTAATTTATCACTATACGATTATCTTCTTGTTTGATTTTTTTCTCTTTGAATAATTTGGCTATCTCAGCACTAACAATTGTACTTGCCTTTTCAGTTGCTCGATTAAAGCCCATTGAAGATAATGCTTCGGAAATTGCTTCTTCTTTGGGTAAAGAAAAGGCCATAGAAATAGTATTGATTAAAGCCTTTTGAATTTCTTCAGGTGTAATGTTTTCTATTTTTTTGAATGATGGTTCTAATTCACTTCTATCTCTAACCTCAACAATTTTATTTGCATCGTGGTATAAGAATTCATTACTGTAAAAAAATAAATTATTTTGATGACCATATTTAGCACCTTGAACTATCTTTTCATAAATTCTATTACCAATACGACCTATACCATAAGAATCAGTTATTCTTTTTGCAGCATCAGTAATATGAATAACACCTTCTTCCTTTAAAATTGAAAATAAATAATCTGAAATTTTACTAACTGGTACTTCTAATAATTCAACATAAAAGCTTAAATTAGGTATTGTCTTTATGATTTTATATTTATTTACTGTTGGAACATTGTGTACTACTTTATTTCTCTGTATTGTTGCTATCTTTTGGATTGGTGTATCTTTGTTTGTATTCTTAACTACTTTAACAAAGTTGGAAGTATGATTTGATTGATTGATTTCAATTTCTATGGCTTTTTTCAACAACTCAATTTGTCTTGCTTGAGTTCTGAACCAATCTGTACTCCAGATTCTATGAAATTTCCAACCCATTCCTTCAAGAACATTTTGTCTTAGCCTATCTCTATCTCTCGCACTTACAGAACTATGGTAAGTTGCTCCATCACATTCAATGGCTAATACGTATTTACCCGGTTTCCTTGGATCTTTGACTGCAATATCAATAAAGAAACCTGCGGAACCTACTTGGGGCTCTACTTCATATCCCATCTTTTTAATGGCACTTATGACTTCATCTTCAAAAGGCGAATCAGTTTCCTTTCCTGTTTCAAAACGGTTTTCTAGAACACCAGATTCTGCATATTTTAGGAAACTCTTTAAAGCTTTTACACCAAAAGGTGTAGTACTCTGAGTCGCTAAATCATCAGCTGTAAAATTGCAAAAAACCTCCATCGCTAATCGAGCTCTCGTAATTAATACATTAAGGCGACGTTCACCACCTTCACGATTTACTGGGCCAAAACTACTCGTTACTCTTTTGTCTACAGTTCTGCCGTAACCTATACTTATATAAATAACATCGCGTTCATCTCCTTGTACGTTTTCTAAGTTTTTGATAAAGAATTCTTCTAAATTAATTTTAGAAAAAAACTTTTCACTGCTGGAATCCTGCCGTCTTAATCTTTCTAATTCCAGAATTATACAATCACGTTGAGCTGTTGAAAATGCAACAACTCCTAAAGTTAATTCAGGATTAGTTTTTGCGTGTATCATTACTTTCTCAGCTACTTTACGAGCCTCAAGTGGATTGGTTCTGGAAGTTCCTCTTTCATAAATCGATTCAGGAAAATGATTAAATTTTAAACCTGTAGCTTTTTCATTAGCACCAGAACTTGGAAATACCATTAGGCGTCCATCATAAAATTCCTGATTTGAAACATTAATTAAAGAATCGTGTTTGCTTCTGTAATGCCATTTCAACATATTTTCATTTACTCCCTGAGCAAGAAACATTCCCAATATACTTTCGATATCACCCGTTTTGTTTTCTTCTTCATCTTCTTCATTTTCATAGGTTCTGCTAAAAAAATCTGTCGGAGGCATTTGTTTTGAATCGCCAACTACAACTATTTGTTTCCCTCTTAAAATAGGTATTAATGCATCTACGACTTTTACCTGACTAGCTTCATCGAAAATTACTAAATCAAATTCCATTGCACCTTGAACTAAAAAAGTTGCTACCGACATTGGACTCATCATAAAAACAGGTTTGATTTGCTGTACAGCATTTCCAGCCTTTAGTAATAATTGTCTAATTGGGATATGTCTTTTTTTCTTATTTATTTCTCGACGAATTAACGCCATTTCTCCAGGAGCATAAACATTTGGAAGGTTATTGAAGTGTTTTAAAACAAGTTGTTCTTGGGCAAAAAAAGCTAATTCATTGTCCAAAATTTTAAACTCCTGAATATCGTTTAAATGCCCAATTCCATCAAAATATTTTATGGAATCTCTGGAATTATAAGCGCTATTTACTAATGATAGATGCCAATTGTACTCATAGAGTGATAATAAAATTTTTGGTGGAATGCTCCAGTCAAATCCTAGAGCAGCAATTTCAGATAATTTCAGAAGATTTAATTTATTGCATAATAAGTTATATCTAGCTATTGTAAAAAGATCTTCCAGATTCTCTTTCATATTATCAACTTGATTTAAAAATGAATCAATATCCATTTCTAGATAAGCCTCTTCAACTTTAATTTCCAGTTTTTTCTGTAATGCCTCAACTTGTAATTTAAGGTTTTCATTTAAACTTTTGACTATTTCCTCTTGCTTAAATAAAGTATTAGGGTCCAGTTTGGTATTTATTAAGGACGGAAAATCGGATGGTATTTTGTTATTCTCAATTTGTTCATACAGTTGATTTAGCCAACTATATGCTTCTTTCAATTCAGACCAATTTGAATCAAGACCTTTCCATTTGTCTCCATAAAGAAGTTCTAAATTCTTCTCTGATTTGAAAACAGCTTTTTTTGACTCTTGATAATTTAAAATTTCATTGATTAAATTGATAGATTCCGGTACAGAAGGTTGCTTAACTTTTAATAAGTTCTTGAATGTATTTCTTGATTCTCTATAATCTTTATAAAAAAATCGATACCATTTTGAACCCTGAATGGAATATGTTTTTTTTATGAATGTAAAATCATAATCAAACGCTTTATCTATTAAAATGGAACTATTCTTATTATATATTTCTTTAGTGTTCTGACCATTTGAAATAACATCAGAAATATTTTGACCCTTTTTAAACCAATCTGGTGTTAGACAATTAATATCCGTTAAATCTGGCTTAGTTTTTAATAGGTCAATAGCATTTTTTATCTTGTTAACTTCATTTATAGAAATCATACTTTCAAAAGGAATGCTTTCTTTTAATTTTAAAGCTTCTGTTTTGAGTTTTTTAATAAGATCAGAAATTTCAATTAATTTGCCTTCTATGAATTTTTCATCTGATGGTGAGATATTATCAATTGATGCAACATTAAATAAATTTCTGGATGGAGATTTATGTTCATTTAAATACGCTATAAGTTCCTTGATGACAGCTGCCCCTTCGATAAATTCCTCTTTAGACCAATTTTCAAAAGATTCAATATTTAGGTCATTTAAATTATACATTTCAGTAACTTCCTTATACCGTAATAAATTACCAACGGCATCTACAAAGTTTATTTTAGAATTAAGAATTGGTTGTTTAGTTGCTTCACAATAATTGTCTAGTCTTTTTTGAATTTCTTTGTATCTTGACTTTTTTACTGAGCGATCATCAATTTTTGGTTTACCTAAATCAATGGTTCTTCCTAATTCATCAAGAACTGCTCGTTTGTTGCTTTTATGACTATGGAGTTCTAAAACACAATCCCCTAATTGGCAATTATCCAAACGCCTTTTAACTACTTCTAAAGCCACCATCTTTTCAGAAACAAACAATATTTTCTTATTGTCGGCTAATGATTCTGAAATTATATTTGTAATTGTTTGCGATTTACCTGTTCCCGGAGGTCCTTGAATTACCAAGTTTTTACCCTTTTTAATTTGCATAATCGCTTCCGTCTGACTAGAATCTGCATCAGATATAAAATGAAAGTTGTCTAAGGTTTTTAATTCACCTGAAACAGATTCATCCAAATCATCAACAGTCTCACTATTTTCGTTATCCTCCAATGAATGGAAGCCTTCCCCGAAAAGCGATTGTATAATTGGGTGTTCTGAAGGCACTTTTCCATCTGGCCAGTTTTTAGAATCTAAATCTTGATACATTTGAAATTTACCAAATTTAAAAAAACCTAGATGAATTTCATTTTCTACTATTTTCCAACGCACTTTTTTCTTAATAGCTAAATTCACTTTACTGAAATAGTCTGTTATGTCTGTTTCTTCTTCAAAATCTGGGAGTTCTATTGAAAAATCGGTTTTCAGTTTAGCCTTTAACGTTAAATTGGTGCCTAAATCTACCTGAGTGTATTTTAATTTAAAGCGTTCAATTGCCGTTGTTCTATTTAAAGAAACAGGGATGAGTACCAATGGTGCCAGTCGTTCTAATTCAGAATTATCATCCTCGTACCAAGATAGAAAACCTAATGCCAAGTATAAAATATCAATTCCTTGTTCTTGAAAATAGGTCTCAGCTTCGGTATTAATTTTTATTAATTTTTTATCTAATTGATCTTGATTTAGTTTTGTTTGCAAACGAGTATCTGTGTGTCTTTTAGGATCTAAATCTTCACTAAACAGGTCGGGAAGTTGATCGAAAATTTCAATGTTATTGTTTTCTTTGCCTTTTGGGATTGGCAAAAAAGACATTAATTTTTGTTCTGTAATCAGAATGTTGAATATTTCTACGGAAATTTCATCAACAATGGTCAAACTTTCTGAACGAGGCTTAAAATGCAACAAAGTATTTCCTCTCAATCCTATATCTAATAGTTCTTGACGGCTTAATTCAAGTGCTTTTGCAATTATTGACGGCATTATTTATTAGTGTTAATAAATTAATAACTCAGTTTTTTTATTTAATCATTTATTTCAAATGCTATTTATTACTCCCTTAAACCATAATTTGAGATTTTAAGGTTTGGGCTTAAATGTTTTTTGTGTCTTGAGGGCTGTAATAAAGACATTGGTAACTCTTTTGTTAAAGAATCTAAAAATACGCAATTAGAAAATACTGTAAGAATTATGTTATTAACAAATACAGTTGATAAATCAAAAATTTCATTCTACAAATTTGTTTGATTTTTTCAAAACTAAGAGGATTTGGTAGAAATATTTTACGGGAAACCTCATTTGGGCCAATTATTCTTTATTTATTTTAAAGTTCCGCAGGCATTAACCAATTTCATTTGAATTTTAGAGATGTCTTTCAGTTGTTTTTCACTCAAAAGGGCTTTGTTTTGGGCAGCAGTAAGTCGCTCCAGCAGAGCTTCTGATTTGGCTTTCATATAGGGATATTTGGATAGTGAAATGAGATTCCCTTTTAGTGATTTTTTGTATTGTTTGATGTATTCTAGGGTGTAGTTTTCATAATCATCAAGGCATTTGTCCCATTTAGTATGGAAAGGGATTTGAGAACAATTCTCTTCTATACTTGATTTATTTTCTGCTGAATTTATTTTAAGGCACTTTTCCATAGTAAGGGTATTTAAACAATTCCAAAATTATTTCTAATAAAAAGAACTTCCTTACGAGAAACCGTAAAGGGAAAAAATAAATTATTCTACATCAAAGTAATATCGACAATACACATAATTAAAATAATGTGTTTCAATTTCAGGTGCTTTCATTAGGGCAACAAATTCGTCTAATGACACTCCAAAATACTGATGAATGGCTTCAAGTTTAAATTCTATTTCGAGTATTTTATTAATCTCATCATAGCCTACAGAGATAATGTTGCGGTCGTTTACGGTGTATCGATTCATTGGGTTTTACGATTTTTTTTCAAATGTAAATCCAATAAAAAGTACATCTTTACGGGAAACCGTAAAAGGCGGAAAAAAATTAAAAAAAATTAAGAATTAAAAAAATCGAAAGAATTGAAAAAAAAGAAAACCTGTAACCTGCAATCTGAAATCTGCCACCTGAAATCTGAAATCTGCAATCTAAAATCAAACCAACCCCAAATCTTTGGCAATAGCGATAAGGTGTACGTTATTATTGGCTTTGAAGAATATTTTCAGTTTGTTGATGCGTTTCTCGATACTACTACTGCCATTGGGAATGATGTCTGATTTTTTGAAATCCAAAGCGATTTCGTCTAATGTTAATCCTCGGGATAATGACTTAAGCAGTAAAACATCATAGGTTTCAATTTCGATTAGAGACCTGTCTCTTAAGGCATGAGACAATTCTGGGGAAATTATTTTTGTGTTATTATTAAAAACACCTTGAATGGCTTTTTTGAGTTCTGGAATACTGTTTCTCCCTTTGGCAACGAAGGCGTTAATCCCTAAATCATTAAAAAGTGATTTGATTCTAAAGGATTTGTCTTCGATAGAAAAAACTATGGTTTTTATATTGGGCTGTAGTTTTTTAACGGCCGCTATCAATTCGTCACCGGAGTTTAATTGAGTCTCCCGATGATCGGTTTTAAAGGATAAATCGCTAACGAGCAATTCATAAGGTTGATTGTCTTTGAGTGCTTTTTTTACTTTCAAAAGAGCATCATCGCAGTATTTGGCGTGGTGAATTTCCGAAACCGAAAGTTCATCCAGCGCTTGACCAACAGCAATGCTAATACTGTCTAAATCTTCGGCTACTAAAACTTTATTAAACATAATGACACTAATTAAATTGGAATTGTAAAACTTGTTTTAAACCCTTTGTCAGGTTTAGTGTCAAAAGTAATAGTTCCTTTTATAGCCAGAATACGGTTTTCCACATTTTGGAGTCCATTTTTTGAATTTATTTTGTCGAATGCTGCTCCAAGCCCGTTATCACTATAATCTATTTGTAATTTATTTTCCGTTTTTTTGAAAGTAATTGCAACTAAACTGCAATGACTGTGCTTTTTCATATTGACTAACAACTCTTGTAGCACACGATAAATGATGATTTTTTTATTGGCTTCCAATGCATTCCAATTGACAGAATCCATGCTATTAATCAAAATATTGACAGCATCAGTATTGAAACCCGAAATCATTTCTTTGAGACCGGCTACAAAATGTAAACCAGTATCAATAGCACTGTTTTCTTTCGAAATATTGCGGGTTCTGGAATAAATAGTGTCTAGATTTGTTAGTAAAATTTCTTTGTTTTGGTTTGAAGATAAATCTTGAGTTTCGGCAAAAGCCATGGTGTGATAGACATCGTTTGCCAGTTCATCGTGTAATTTTTTCGAAATTCGGGTTTCTGTGTCGTATGCCGTCTGTATTTTTTCTTTTTTGTTAAGTGCTTTTAAAAAATAATATAAAAAAATAGTGGATAGAATACCTATAACGATAAGAAAACGCAAGAGAAGATTTTTGTTTTTTTGTATTTCTAATTCAAGTAAATTTTCTGATTTTTGGTTTTTCAATAATAAATTTTCTTCCTTATCTTTTTTAGAATCGTATTTTATTTTGGCAAACTGATTTCGAGCATTTTGCCTTACTTTAGTAATGCTATCACTGATATGAATGTATTTTTCGGAATAGATTTTCGATTCATTTGCAGCGCTGGTTTGGATTAATAAAGCTAAAGATTCCAATCGATCATCAACATTGTTAACTTTTGAAGCTTTTTCATAAGCCATTTGAGCATAATCATTCGCTAATCGTGGATTGGTTTCTTTGTAATATTTAGTTAAATTAAGATAGCTAGCCGCCAAACCCCAGTCGCCCTTTATTTGTTTTTTTATTTTTAATGCTTGATTTAAATAATCAATTCCTTTAGGATTACCCACTTTGAAATACGAATAACCCAGATTATCCAATACTTTGGAAAACGATGCTGAATCATTTACAACCTCTTGTTTCAAAGTCAAAGGAAGGAGGATTTGTATGGCACGATTGTAATCTTGCTTCGCCATATATACAACAGCAATATTGTGTTTGAATTTTAATTTTCGAATGGTGTCGATTTTTAAATTTATTCCCTTATCGTAATAATATAAAGCATTGTCATAATCATAGAGTTTCATATAAACAATCCCCAATAAATTGTAAATGGAGCATTCGTAGGAGGGATCTAAAGAGGAATTCAAAAATGGAATAGCTTCAATGGCTGTAGTTTCACTCCCGGAATAATCGCCCTGATTTTGTTGAATTTCAGACATTCTTGCTAAGGAATATATGATTCGGGTATTGTCTGTTTTTACATCGCAGAGGGATTTTGCTTTGTTGTGATAATAGTAAGCGCTATCATATTTTACATTTTCAAAATGTTTGTCACCAAGGTCAATGAGGCGGTCAATTTCTGCTAGATTGCTCTTTTTACTAGGTTTGTTTATGGGCTTTTTTTCGCAAGATTGCAGGAACAGAAATAGGGTTAATAAAACCAAAATCGGGGAATGTAACTTTTTGAGTATCATTCCCCGAAATTACAGAAAAATATTAAATAATTATTAATCTATTTTGATAATTATTATGCTCAAATACTGTATTTCTATCTGAAAATATTCTCAAAATAAATGATTAGTGGGTTGAATTTTTACGATAGTTGATGAAAAAACGGAATGGTTTAAATTAGCCCCGATAGTAATGGAAATCCTTGCTTGCCATTGTTTGGCAAGGAAGATTGAAATGAATAGCGGGACGACTGTTATCATAAAACGAAATGTTGTGCTCCTAAAAACAAAAAATCCCAACCTTTCGATTGGGATTTTTCTATAAGTAAGTAATCTTAAATTGAGTTGATAAAACGTTTATTTTACTTTATTAAGTATCGCTTTGAAAGCTACTGGGTGATTCATCGCTAAATCGGCAAGAACTTTACGGTTCAATTCGATGTTGTTAGCTTTACATTTCCCAATGAATTGTGAATAAGACATTCCTTCTAATCTAGCTCCAGCGTTGATACGTTGAATCCACAAAGCGCGGAAATTTCTTTTGTTCACTTTTCTGTCACGGTAAGCGTAGCACATTGCTTTCTCAACCGCGTTTTTCGCAACTGTCCAAACGTTTTTACGACGACCAAAGAAACCTTTGGCTTGCTTCATTATCTTTTTTCTTCTTGCTCTCTTAGCAACTGAATTTACTGATCTTGGCATAATTTTTCTGTTTTTTTGTAGCAGGCGTCCCGAATTGAATCAAGGGAACTTAAGGCCATACTCCAAGGTTATTTTAAATTGTTTTAACCTAAAGAATTTTTTTACTCTTCCTTCTCCCTCTCCTTTAGGGGAGGGCTGGGGTGGGGTTTATATGATTCTTAATTGTTGTTTGATGCTTTTCTCATCTGTTTTGTGAACTAGCGCTGAATGTGTCAAAGCTAATTTACGTTTTTTAGATTTCTTGGTCAAAATGTGACTCTTGAAAGCATGTTTTCTCTTAATCTTTCCAGAACCAGTAACTTTAAAACGTTTCTTGGCGCTAGATTTGGTTTTCATTTTAGGCATTTTTTCCTAGTGTTTTAATTTATTCTTACTTACTTATTTTTTAGTTTTTCATCTCGGTTTTCAGTCCAAAAACTAAAAACTGCGACTGCCAACTGCTTACTTCTTTTTCTTCGGAGCAATAAACATAATCATTCTCTTTCCTTCGAGAACGGGCATAGCTTCTACTTTACCAAATTCTTCAAGATCTGTGGCTAATCTCAACAACAAGATTTGTCCTTGATCTTTATAGATAATCGAACGTCCTTTAAAGAAAACAAAGGCTTTTAATTTAGATCCTTCTTTCAAGAATTTTTCTGCGTTCTTTCTTTTAAACTCATAATCGTGCTCATCCGTTTGAGGACCAAAACGAATTTCTTTTACTACAATTTGAGTAGATTTTGCTTTAAGCTCTTTCTCCCGTTTCTTTTGCATGTAAACGAACTTTTTATAGTCCATTATTTTGCAAACAGGTGGTTCTGCATTTGGTGAAATCTCAACTAAATCTAGTTCAAATTCGTCAGCTAATCGCAACGCTTCCGAAAGTTTAAAAACTCCTGGCTCAATATTTTCGCCAACAAGTCTTACTTCTTGTACTCCACGGATAAGATTGTTTATTCTGTGGGCATCCTTTTTTTCTACTCGAGGTTGGTAACCTCTATTACTTCTTATTGCTATGGCTTTATAATTTAAGTTAAACTGTAAATACTTTTAGTGTTTTGCTTATTTCTTCGTTTACAATTGCAGCAAATTCCTCAATTGTGACGCTCATATTCCCACTTCCTTCTTGTCCTTGACGACGTACGGAGATGGTTCCGTTTTTCTCTTCTTCCTCGCCTACAATTAGCATAAACGGGGTTTTCTGCATCTCTGCATCTCTAATTTTCTTACCGATGGTCTCGTTTCGATTGTCAATAAGGGCGCGAATTTCGTAATTTTCTAGCAGATTTAAAACTTTTTTTGCATAAATTTCATATTTCTCGCTCAAACACAATATAATAGCCTGTTCTGGCATCAGCCAAAGCGGGAATTTTCCTGCTGTGTGTTCTATCAAAATAGCAATAAAACGTTCCATAGATCCAAAAGGAGCTCTGTGAATCATAACCGGTGTATGCAATTGATCATCAGAACCTTTATAGGTCAATTCAAAACGCTCTGGCAAGTTGTAATCCACCTGAATAGTTCCCAATTGCCATTGTCTTCCAAGAGCATCTTTGACCATGAAATCCAACTTCGGACCATAGAAAGCTGCTTCTCCGTAGGCAACAACGGTTTTCAATCCTTTGTCGGCAGCAGCATTGATAATCGCATTCTCTGCTTTTTCCCAATTTTCATCACTACCTATATATTTATCTCTGTTTTCTTGATCGCGCAACGAAATCTGAGCAGTAAAGTTTTCGAATCCCAACGAACCAAAGACATACAATACCAAATCAATTACGTTTTTAAACTCTTGATCCAATTGGTCTGGCGTACAAAAAATATGAGCATCATCTTGAGTAAACCCACGAACACGAGTCAAGCCATGTAATTCACCACTTTGCTCATAACGATAAACCGTTCCAAATTCAGCATAACGTTTAGGTAAATCTTTGTACGACCAAGGTCTTACATTGAAGATTTCACAGTGATGAGGGCAGTTCATAGGTTTCAATAAAAACTCTTCGCCTTCGGCAGGAGTATTTATCGGTTGAAAACTATCAGCACCATATTTAGCATAATGACCTGAAGTTACATACAACTCTTTTTGTCCAATATGAGGGGTAACTACTTGTTCGTAACCCGCTTTTTTTTGAGCTTTTTTCAAAAATTGCTCCAATCTATCACGTAAAGCTGCTCCTTTAGGTAACCACAAGGGCAACCCTTGACCCACTTTAGACGAAAATGCAAACAATTCCAATTCTTTTCCAAGTTTTCTATGGTCACGACGTTTTGCCTCTTCTAGTAATTCCAAGTATTCGGTCAAGTCTTTTTGTTTCGGAAACGAAATCCCGTAAACACGAGTTAACTGTTTGTTCTTTTCATCACCACGCCAGTAAGCACCAGCAATACTCATGATTTTAACAGCTTTAATAATGCCAGTATTCGGAATATGACCACCACGACACAAATCAGTGAAAGTAGAGTGATCACAAAAAGTAATCGTGCCGTCTTCCAGATTAGAAATCAATTCGGTTTTATAAACATTATCTTTATAAACTTCCAAAGCCTCGGCTTTAGAAACAGGACGCAATCTAAATTCGTGTTTCTCTCTCGAAATTTCTAAAATGCGATTCTTGTGGATTTTGAAATCGGCATCCGAAATTTTTTGGTCTTCAAAATCCACATCGTAGTAAAATCCATTCGAGATTGCTGGCCCAAGGGTTAATTTAATCCCAGGATACATTTCCTCAAGTACTTGCGCCATCACATGCGAAGTCGAATGCCAGAAAGCTTTCTTACCTCCTTCGTCATTCCACGTATATAATATAAGACTACCATCCGTCGTCAAAGGGGTTGTGGTTTCCACAATGTTGCCACCAAAAGAAGCCGAAATCACATTTCTGGCAAATCCTTCACTAATGCTTATCGCAACATCCATAGATGTTATTCCTGCTGCAAACTCTTTAACTGACCCGTCGGGCAAACTAATCTTAATCATTGTTTTTTAATTTTGAGAATGCAAATATAGCGCATTACAAAAATACATACAATATATATGGACAAGTTTATACAATATATAAGACTGATTTTTCTTAGGAGCTATTTCCTGCTATCCGTTACAATCTTTGCGGCCGAACGCCGGCCACAAAGGATTTCCACTACTATCAGGGCTATGGCATCGGTTTTCATAAGTCATTTTATGTTTAATAGAGTATAAGATAAAGTCTTTTTAGGAAGAAATCCCTTTTTATCCGTGATTTTGCTTTACCGAATGGGCGATAATCTGGGTTCCAATGGGGTTCTCTTACTGTCTAAATCCTTCAAATTCTCAAAAACCACTAGTTCGAATTTATAAATATTTAAAAAAGGCTATTTGTAAACACCCACAAACCAACGATTTAAAAAATACTTTCAAAAAAGATTGCAAAAGGCCTTGTATAACTGAAAAAACGTACTACTTTTGCACCCGCATTCAAGCAGACGTTCATAGAAAACCTGACAAACGAGACGAATTAAAGTTGAAGATTTATTTTCAAAAAAGGTTCAAAAAAGTTTGTAGGATTCGAAAACGGATGTTATCTTTGCACCCCGCAAAAAGGGTAAAGCACTTTGAAATTTTGGTATTGTAACAGAAGAAATGAGGGGATTAAATTTTTCAAAAAAACTTCTAAAAACATTTGCCAGAATAAAAAGTAATATTTACTTTTGCACCCGCTAAACTAAGGGATAGCGAAAAGGAAAAGAATATAAGTTCATAGACATATTGAATTGACAGCCGTTTTTAAGAGAGATCTTAAAAACAATAATAAAGAGAGTAAGAGAATTGTAAAGATTTGAAAAGACCACTAGAATTTGAGTCGCATAATAAATAAGTCGCAAGACTAAATAATATACGATGAAGAGTTTGATCCTGGCTCAGGATGAACGCTAGCGGCAGGCTTAACACATGCAAGTCGAGGGGTAAGGTAGCAATATCTGAGACCGGCGCACGGGTGCGTAACGCGTATGCAATCTACCTTTCACAGAGGGATAGCCCAGAGAAATTTGGATTAATACCTCATAGTATAATGATTTGGCATCAAGACATTATTAAAGTCACAACGGTGAAAGATGAGCATGCGTCCCATTAGCTAGTTGGTATGGTAACGGCATACCAAGGCGACGATGGGTAGGGGTCCTGAGAGGGAGATCCCCCACACTGGTACTGAGACACGGACCAGACTCCTACGGGAGGCAGCAGTGAGGAATATTGGACAATGGGCGCAAGCCTGATCCAGCCATGCCGCGT
>Ga0209717_1001902_pt1 | contig 21204 bp, 21 predicted proteins | sample AD_UKC048_MetaG_FD_184418 | JGI IMG/M metagenome (GOLD analysis project Ga0209717, IMG submission 184418) | Active sludge microbial communities of municipal wastewater-treating anaerobic digesters from USA - AD_UKC048_MetaG (SPAdes) (version 2) | ecosystem: Engineered > Bioreactor > Anaerobic >... | reverse complement strand
CTTCCGGAATAATAAGGCCGTTGCGGTCGAGCAGCCCGCCCACAGAAGTGCTGATGAGCAGGTCGGTGGCGCCGAAACCGGCGGCCATGAGCGTGGCAAGTTCGTCGTTGTCTGAGAATTTCAGTTCGAGGTTGCTCACCACGTCGTTTTCATTGGCGATGGGAATGATGCCGTTTTCCCACAACGTTTCATAGGTTTCCTTTAACTGCAGAAACTGGCGGCGCTGCGCGAAATGGTGGCGTTCGCAGAGGCTTTGGGCGATGGTGATGCCGAAGGGCTCGAAGTGCCGCGCATACATTTGCAGCAGTAGCGGGTTGCCCACGGCTGCTGCTGCCTTGCGTTCGGTGAGGGTTCCCTTGTATTGCTGCAAGCGGCGTTTGCCGGCGCCTACCGCCCCCGACGAAACGAGGATAATGCGGTAACGGCTGCGCAGCATGGATACTTGCCGGGCAATTTCCCGGATCACCGCTTCTTCCGGTTCTCCATCCGGCGTGGTGATGGAGCCGGTTCCAAATTTGATAACAATGACGGGTGTGACAGACATGGCATTACATTTCCGCACGCAAAGATGGGGATTTTACAAAGAGCAACCGGAGGGTGTTTGGTTTTTCGTGTATAGTACTTTGCCACTCAAGTTTTTTGAGTATTTGAAGATGCGAGTATTCGAGTATTTGAATGACGACGAATCATTTATCCTCAAATACTCGCATCCTCAAATCCTCAAAAACTCAGTAATTTAGATGAATATAGGTTACCCAATCACCTCATTCAGGTCGGGCAATTTGCCGAACCGCTGCAGGGTAGCAAAATGCGAGCGCAATGCGTGGCCGAGGCTTTTGTGTTCCAGGTAGGGCACGTTGAATTCTTGCGCCGTGCTTTGCACGATTTCGGCAATTTGCGGGTAATGCACATGGCAGATTTTCGGGAAAAGATGGTGCTCCACCTGGAAATTCAAGCCGCCGACGTACCACGACAGCAGTTTGTTGCGGCGCGAAAAATTAACGGTCGTTTGCAATTGGTGGATGGCCCATTCATTTTGAATAATACCATGCTCATCGGGGCGCGGAAAAACGGTTTCTTCCACCGTGTGCGCCAGTTGGAATACGACGGTCAGTATAATGCCGCCCAGCAGGTGCATAACCATAAAGCCGGTCAGGACTTCCCAGAAAGGCAGGCCCACGGCCAGTGGCAGGAAGGCAAAAACCGAGAAGTACAACACTTTAATTCCGATGATGCGGATAAATTCGATCGTGTTCTTGGCAGGCTTGTTTTTATTCACACCATTGCGTTTGTACCGCGCAAACTGCATGAAATCCTTGGCCGTTACCCAATACAAGGTGACGAGGCTGTAGATCATCAGGGCGTACGCCCACTGGAAGCGGTGTATTTTTTTTACCTGTGTGTGCGGCGACAGGCGCAATGGGCCCTTGTCGTCAATGTCCTCATCGTAGTGAACAATATTGGTAAACGTGTGGTGCAGGTTATTGTGCTGCATTTTCCAGTTGAAGGCCGAACCGCCGAGCATGATGAGCGAACCTTCTCCTATCAACGTGTTCAGCCAGGGTGTGGCAGTGTAGGCACCATGATTGGCATCGTGCATGATGCTCATTCCCATACCCGCCATCGCAACGCCCATGACTGCCCAGAGCAGCAATGACCATCCGAAAGACGGCTGAAAAAGCAGGATCACTACGAAAGGAACTACGTAGGTAGCCGTAAGAATGACGGTTTTTAAAATGACGCTCAGGTTCGCATATTTCGGAATACCGTTTTTCTGAAAATAAGCGTCGACCCTAGCGGTCAGCGTCTGGTAAAATTGCGATTTATCCTTGCTGATAAACCTGATGGGTGCATTGGCCGCCATTGGCTGTAAATGTTTGAATGAAATTATGAATCGGGAAAATATATAAAGCCAGGCGTTTTCATTGCAAGTGCTCTTTGTGGAAGGATAATGTACCTGGGATATGCTGGGACTTAGCAAAAGGAGCACGTAATGTACGAAGTTCTGACAAACCTCTTATTCAAAACGTCTGAAAATGACAACAGTTGCAAAAATGAGGCTAATTTTCCACAACAGTCCTCCTGCGCGTTCATGCGATCAGCCGTCCCAGGCGCTTTAAACCCGATTCTATGGCATCCGAATACGGCGCACCGAAACCGATCCGGATATAGTTGGCGTATTGTCCCGACAAACTGAACAACTGTCCCGGTGCAATGCCGATCTGCTGCCGGCGCGCCCGGTGGTATACGTCGAGTGCATTTACTTTGCGCGGCAATTCGATCCATAGCACGTATCCGCCCTGCGGCCTCGAAATACGTGTTTCTTCCGGAAAACAAGCCGCGATGGCCTGAGAATACCGCAGGCATTGCGTGTGCAGGGCCTTGCGCAAATGCCGCAGGTGCAGGTCGAAACGCCCCGTTTCGCAAAACAGCGACAACGCATCCTGCGTAGGCGTGGCAGTGGATAGACTTTGCGAGAGTTTCAAATTCCTGACTTTACTCAAAAACCGGCCCGGCAGGCACCAGCCGACGCGGTAGCCCGGCGCCAGCGTTTTGGAAAAAGAGCTGCATTGCAGCACCAGCCCGTTGCGGTCGTAACTTTTACAGGTGCGCGGCCGTGTTTTGCCGAAATACATTTCTCCGTAAATATCGTCCTCGATCAACGGGATTTCCACCGCAGCCAGCATTTCCACCAGTTCCTTTTTGGAAGCGTCGGGCATGAGGCTCCCAATCGGATTATTGAAATTCGGCGTCACCAGGCAGGCTGCAATACGCTTTTGGGGGAGAGTCGTCTTCAGGAAATCCAGATCGATACCCGTTTCCGGATCGGTCGGGATTTCGAGGGCGTGCAGGTGCAGGGATTTGAGCAGGTTGAAAATGCCGAAATAGGTGGGCGACTCGATGGCAACGGTATCGCCGGGCTGCGTGACGGCGCGCAGGCTCAATGCCAGCGATTCCATGCTGCCGTTGGTGATCACCACTTCGTCGCTGTCGGTTTTGCCGCCCCAGTTGAACGACAGGCGCGCTACCTGCCGCCGCAGACTTTCGCTGCCACTGGCGTCGGCATAGTTCAGGCAACTCACCGGGCTGCGGCGGACGGCCTCCAGCAGGCATTTGTTCAGTTTGGCAGCGGGCAGCAGGCTGATATCGGGCGCGGCCAGCGAAAACTGCATGATGCCCGATTCGGACATCTTTTCATACACCTCGGCGACCATTTCCTCCAGCGTCCACTGCCGGGTTTCCTGCGGCGTAGATGTGAACCGGGGCGCTGCCTTTTTGGACAGAAAACGCACGTAGTAACCCGATTTGGCACGTGCCTCGATCAGGCCTTTACTTTCCAGCGCCGAATAGGCCTTGAAAGCCGTGCTGTGACTCACCCCTTGTTCGCGACACAACATCCTGATCGACAATAGTTTGTCACCCGATTTCAGGGTTCCGGTTTCGATCATGTTTTCCAGCCGGTCGGCTACCTGGTGGTACAGGAAATCTTCGTCTGCTATGCGCATCTGTTATGCTTTAAAAATAAAAAACTGCATCTGTTTTAGTTGGGGCAAATCTAGGACCTTTGTGGCTTCCATTCAAAAAAGAGTGAGTGAAACAAAAATCATCTATAGATTTATGTTCTCTCACATATAAAGACATCTGTAACCATGAAAATTACCGGCGCCCAGGCACTGGCAGCACTCGGCCGAACCGACAAACCGTTTACTGAATTGTTCCGCCATGGAAGTCTCTCCGTGGAAATGTACAAACCGCAGGGGACCGATCATCAGACACCGCACGACCGCGACGAAATTTACGTGGTACTTTCCGGTACCGGGCAGTTTGAATGCCGCGGGAAAACAATGCATTTCGGTCCCGGCGATTTTTTGTTCGTTCCTGCATTTGCACCGCACCGCTTCGTGGCGTTTTCCGAAGATTTTGCCACCTGGGTGTTCTTTTACGGACCTGCCGGCGGCGAGCAAAATGGCGCTGTGGAAATCCGCGGCTGGGACCCTGCATTCCGCGAGGCATTTTTCCGGCTCAACAAGGCATGGATCGAAGTGGATTTCGAACTCGAACCGCTGGATATCGCCGTTTTGAGTAACCCCGAAGAACATATTATCGACAAGGGTGGCTCTATTCTGTCGGCGCTGATCGACGGCGAAGTGACCGGCGTGATCGGCCTGCGCCCGTTTGGCGAAAACTGTATGGAACTCACCAAGATGGTGGTCGACGAGCGCTGGCGTGGGCGCGGCATCGGCGAAAAACTGATGCAGGCCATACTGGAAACTGCCCGGCAAAAAGGTGCCGAAAAAGTGGTGCTTTTTTCCAATTCCATCACCGCCGCCGCTGCCGTCCGGATATATTACAAAACGGGTTTCAAGGAAGTACCACTCGAACCCGGCGTTTACAAACGGGCAAATATTAAAATGGAATATGTTTTATGAGGGGTTTATGGGGTTTATGAGGTTTATAAGGTTTATAAGGTTTATGGGGTTTATAAGGTTTATGAGGTTTATAAGGTTTATATTCATCCGCTCGATCGACCTTTCGAATATTCCCATTCTTGAGCCTTCCGCCTCTCACACTCTCACTTCTCACTTCTGATAAAGCGGCACACTCTACGGTCTCTCACTTCTCACTCTCTCACTTCTCACCTCTCTCACTCTCTCACTCTCTTTTTATGGTTCACCTCGCCCAAACCCCCGAAGACATTGCCAAATGCACCCGCGTGCTGCTCGAACTGCGCCCGCACCTGACGCCTGAAAAACTCGTTCCGATGGTAATGGATATGATAAAAGAAGGCTATCAACTGGCGTATGTGGAAGAAAACGGCGAGGCTATGTCGGCCATTGGGTTCCGGTACCTGCAATTTCTGTTTTGCGGCAAACATTTCTATATCGACGACCTGGTGACGCTGCCCGAAGCCCGCGGAAAAGGCTATGGCGCCCTGCTGCTCGATTATGTGACAGACCTCGCCAAAGAAGCGGGCTACGACGTCATCACGCTCGATTCGGGCCATCACCGGCATACGGCGCACCGCCTGTATCTGAACAATGGTTTTACGATATCGAGCCATCATTTTACAAAAAAGGTGTTGGGAGGTTGAGGGGGTTGAGATTGTTGAGGGGTTGAGGGTGCTTCGCTCAAACTTAATTGAATATCCTGCGCGAAGTACTCTCAACAATCTCAACCACTCAACACTCTCAACTGCCTCAACAATCTCAACCCCTCAACAACTCAACATCCTCAACACCCTCAACCCTTCCACCCATGCAATACCCACTCTATCAGGTCGATGCATTCACCGACCATCTTTTCGGCGGAAATCCCGCGGCCGTGGTACCACTTAAAACGTGGCTGCCCGACGAAACCATGCAACTCATTGCCCGCGAGAACAACCTGGCCGAGACGGCCTTTTTCATTCCGCTTGAAGGACACGACCATTTTCACATCCGATGGTTTACCCCGACGACCGAAGTGAACCTGTGCGGGCATGCCACGCTCGCTACGGCATTTGTCGTGTTCAATTGCCTGAAATCCAATTACGCCAACAAAATTTCCTTTCAAAGCAAAAGTGGTTGGCTGCACGTTATGCATGACCACGATATGCTGATTCTGGATTTTCCGACCGACAGTTTGAAATCGGCCACACTGCCCGAAGCGGCGCGGGAAGGGTTTTCTACCCTGCCGCAGGAAGTATGGTTGGGGCGCGAAGATTATCTGTTGCTCTATCAGTCGGAAGCGGAGGTGCTGGCACTGCGTCCCGATTTCAAAACCCTGGCTAAAGAGCCTGTGCGCGGCTTTATCGCTACGGCCCCTGGCGAACGTTCGGATTTCGTGTCGCGCTGCTTTTTTCCGGCGGCCGGTATCGACGAAGATCCGGTCACCGGCTCGGCACACACTACGCTGACACCTTTCTGGGCGCATAAAACCGGCAAAACGGACTTGTCGGCCATTCAGGTTTCCGAACGCCGCGGATACCTGCAATGCAGCCTGGAGGAGGACCGGGTGCTGATTTCGGGAAAAGCGAGGTTGTTCCTGGAAGGGAGATTCTGGTGTTAGTTATCAGTTATTGGTTATCAGTTATCAGTTATCAGTTATCAGGGTGGTAATGGGAGCGTCTACTCCAGGTTCTTGGCCAGGCCACCCTATAGGGCGCCAGGCGCTGGTTGAAATGCCCCATTACCACCCTGATAACTGATAACTGATAACTGATAACTGATAACTAATAACTGATAACCAATAACTAAAAACATAAAACGTTGTTTATCGGCCTCAAACAGAAGATCAAGGGACCCGGAAATGCATCTATCTACATTTTTCTGCCAGACCATTCAGGCACCTTACCTTCGCGGGCATTTTACGACACTCAACGATTCCATATGCGCACGCACACCCTCGCCAAACTCCTGTCTCTCCTGTTTCTTCTGATTTTTGTAAAAACAGCCGGCGCCCAAGAACAGGAATTTACCCACGACGATACCCTTCGGGGCAGCATCACACCCCAGCGCGCCTGGTGGGACCTGACTTTTTATGACCTGAAAGTCAACGTCAATATTGCGGATAAAACTATTTCCGGCAACAATACGATTTATTATAAAGTATTGAACAGCAGCAATTTACTGCAAATAGACCTGCAGCCGCCGATGCGGATCGAAAAAGCGGAACAGGACGGCAAAACGCTTGAAGTGCAACAGGCGGGCGCCAACGCCTATTTCATTGTATTACAAAAACAACAACCCGTGGGCTCCGCACAATCGGTCACCGTGTGGTATTCCGGCAAACCCCGCGAAGCGGTGCACGCGCCCTGGGACGGCGGTTTCAGTTGGGCGAAAGATGAAAAAGGGCAGCCTTTTGTGGCGACATCCTGCCAGGGACTGGGTTCCAGCATATGGTGGCCCTGCAAGGACCACATGTACGATGAACCAGATTCGCAGTCCATTTCCATCACCGTACCCAAGGGGCTCATGGATGTATCCAATGGCCGGCTTCGGAGCACCAAAACGAATGCCGACGGCACTACGACGTACGAGTGGTTCGTGTCCAGCCCGATCAATAACTACGGCGTGAATGTCAACATCGCCAACTACGTGCACTGGGGCGAAACCTACGCCGGCGAAAAAGGTCCGCTCACACTCGATTACTACGTGCTTCCGCAAAACCTGGAAAAGTCGAAAAGTCAGTTCAAACAGGCGCCTATGATGATGAAAGCGCTGGAACACTGGTTCGGGCCATACCCATTTTATGAAGACGGCTACAAACTCGTCGACGTGCCATACCTGGGCATGGAACACCAGAGTTCGGTTACTTACGGCAATGCATATCGGAACGGATACCTCGGCATGGACCTTTCCGGCACCGGCTGGGGCAAAAAATTCGATTTTATCATCATCCACGAATCGGCGCACGAGTGGTTTGCCAACAACATCACATATAAGGACATTGCCGATATGTGGATACACGAAGGTTTTGCCAATTACAGCGAAGGGCTGTATACGGAATACTATTTCGGAAAAAAAGCCGGCGCGGAATACACCCGCGGGGTAAGAAGCAACATCCAGAACAAGGCGCCCATCATCGGCAGTTACGACGTCAACAGTGAGGGCTCGCTGGATATGTATTATAAAGGTGGCAACCTGCTGCACACCATCCGCCAGATCGTGAACGACGACGAAAAATGGCGCAATATCCTGCGCGGACTCGGCAAGGAATTTTACCACCAGGTGGTCACGACGGCACAAATAGAAAACTACATCAGCCTACACGCCGGCCGCAACCTGCAAAAGGTGTTCGACCAGTACCTGCGCAGCACCAACATTCCCGTGCTGCAATACCGCTTCACGAAAGGTAAAGTGGAATACCGCTGGTCCGACTGCGTCGACGGTTTCGACATGCCCGTGAAGGTGACGCTGAAAAAAGATGTGTACGAAATGATTTACCCGACCACGGAGTGGAAAAGCAGCCCGATCAAACTGGGTAAAAAAGGCAAGTTTATGGTGGACGAGGATTTTTATGTGTTCTCTGAAATGCTGACAACTGGTAAATAGGACTATGGACTATGATTTTAATATGATTTATATGATGGCCATGATTTTGTCGAGTGGTAATCATGGCAATCATATAAATCATATTAAAATCATAGTCAGAATCAAAGTCTAATCCGCGTCCTATCTCGCCCGGAAATTATAACTGGCTCCCACGCCGAAACTCAGGTTCGCACCGCTGTTTTCGAGGCCGAAAATGACCCCTAAATCGGGTCGGATAGCCCAGCGGTCGAGGTTCTTACTCCACCCGAATCCGAGGTTGAATGCGAACAGCACTCCGCTTTCTACTTCAAAAAAGAGATCGCTCCGTGCGCCGAGTGTTGCTTCAAAGGTATTGGAAGCGTTGGGGAGCGTAAACAAGAGCATGGGACTGAGAACCCAGGTACTACCATCTCCATCAAAATACCAGCCCACAGGAAGGGCGGCCGCAATCCGGTTGGGTTTGAGCGCCAGTTTAGGTCCGACACCCAGGAAATTGATATTCCCATCGCTGCTGGACAAATGTTCATACCGCAGTTTTACATTGATTTTATTGGTAATACCGTATCCAAACCCGATGCCCAGTCCATTGTCCAGGTTACCGGAATCTCCTCCATCGTAAAAACGCACATGCGAATAAGAAGCCTTTACCTCCGACGTGCCTTTGGGAAGCATGCGGGCGCTTTCGTAGGGTACAACGCAGTTTGTTAGGAGTAAAATGGCAATAAAAAGGGGCGCTGTGCGTGCGAAGGCAAGTGGTTTCAGGTGCTTCATAGTTAGTTATCGGCTATCAGTTATTTGTTATCTGTGTTGATAATCAGGCATTTGTAGATAAAATAACCTAGACTAATATTAGCGTCATCCGCTAAAAATCCGCGCGATCCGAGTCCTCCCAGGGCAAACGCATCAAATCTCAGTACACCTTTGTTGATTTAAGACGTACGATTACATGATTTATGATGTAAGATGGTGATGTACGATTTTTGATATAGTGACAGGGCAAAATCTGATGAACCTGGTGTTTTGCGAATTTTTATCCAATCACTTCCCTTCTTTTAAGCAAACCCCAGGCGTTTCGATGAAATCTTAAATCTTAAATCTTAAATCTTAAATCATGTAATCGGGAATCTTAAATCCATTTAAATTGGTATTTCGCAATTAAACCCAGGGTTGTACGAAGGATTTGTTCGGCTACGCCCCTCGTAGAGGGATGGGAACGCGGATTGAGCGGATTTTTGCGGATTAAAACGGATTTTTTGGTGGCCTTGCGGCCACTTCTTTTTGATTTGTACGGATTAAAACCGCCTCCGGCGGGTGGATATGCATGGCATACGCATGAAATGATGCAATGGATCGAAGTTGAGTTTTGCTTGCTTTTAAAGGATCGATTGGATCTACGTCCCGCCGAAGGCGGGCCAAATCCCTTTTAAAATCAAGAAGAAGTGGCCGCAAGGCCACCAAAAAATCCGTTTTAATCCGCAAAAATCCGCTCAATCCGCGTTCCCATCCCTCTACGAGGGGCGTAGCCGAACAAATCCTTCGTATAATCCTTCGTATAATCCCGAATTAAACCTCTGAATTTTGATGCGTTTTCCCTGCCGTGTCCCCCCAATCGATCGGCTTCTTTCCCTGTTTCTCCAGAATCTCGTTCGCCGTCCCAAAATGCCCGCAACCCTGAAAAGCATTCCCGGCCAGTGGCGAAGGGTGGGCCGCTTCGAGCACGTAGTGTTTGCTCTGGTCGATCAGCGCTTTTTTCTGCCGTGCAAAATTGCCCCAGAGCATAAAAATGACCCCTTCTTTTTCGGCAGATAAGTGCCGGATCACAGCGTCTGTAAAATTCTGCCAGCCGATTTTCTGGTGCGAAGCGGGGGTGCGGGCCTGCACGGTCAGCATGGCGTTCAGGAGGAGCACGCCTTGCTCGGCCCAATGCGTGAGGTCGCCGTGTTTGGGTGGCGTAATACCCAGACTGTTTTTGATCTCCTTGTAAATATTTAGTAGCGACGGCGGGATCTTCACACCTTTGGGTACCGAAAAACTCAGTCCCATGGCCTCTCCGGGGTTGTGGTAGGGGTCCTGACCCAGAATGACCACCTTCACCTTGTCGAACGGCGTCTGGTTGAACGCGTTGAAAATCAACGGCCCCGGCGGGTAAATGACCTTGCCGGCCTGCTTCTCCTGCAACAGAAAAGCCTTGATGGCGGCGAAATACGGCTGGCTGAATTCATCGGCCAGCACCTGTTTCCAGCCCTCTTCTATTTGTACGTTGGCGGCGGGTGGTGTACTTTCCATCTTCCATGAATTTGTTCGCAAGGTAACCAACAGCGGAACTTTTTGTTTACATCCGGGTTTGGAGTGCACGAAAGTTGTTACTTTTGCGCCTATGGTCCCATAGCTCAATGGATAGAGCACTTGCCTTCTAAGCAAGCGGCTACTGGTTCGACCCCAGTTGGGATCACTTGATTATCAAGGAGTTATGTCGTATGACATAGCCCCTTTTTTTATTGGTTTACATCTTGGTTTACATTACTGCCTCTTTTGTTTCTCGAACGCCGCTGCTCAGCGCTTTTTGCCAGTGATAAAACCTGCTGCCGGTTGAATCGAACGCTTTTACCTACATAGTACCTCGTAAGGGTTTGCGCCCTCGCATGGTTGTCGATTGTCGAGGTACAACAGGACAGCAACGCGGCCGCCTGTTTTTTCGAAATGAAAACACCCGCTGAATCTGTTTTCGTTTCCTGTGGCGTAGGCAGGTTGAATGGATAGCGTTTGAGACACGATTCTACGCAGTCCATAATAATTGCCCGAAACTCGTGAGGGGATAGGGTGGTAACAATAATGTCTTGCATGGGTACGCTGTTTTTCTTTTCAATTGGCATATAGCGCCGGTGAAAAGTAAAAACTGTTTGAGGTGCGCCCAACAGGATTGCAGCGATTTTTTCAGCGGGAGGATAAGCGTTAAGCCCACCTGTCGAGCAGGTAGTTCTCCCAGTCTGTACTTCGATTGCACGCCTCATAATATCTGAGAAAATGCTTCGTCGGTCGGCTCCGGTAATGGCTTTTCAGATACGGCGTAAAAATTTGTTCCTGTGAACGCCAGTAACGGTCGTCTATCCAGCAATGCCTGGAACGGGTTTGTGCTTCATAGAACGCGCCTGTTATTCTACTCGGGCTACCACCTATTTTGTAAGTTCTTGTAAGTCAATGACTTGCAAGGATTTTTTTGTTTAAGTTTTGGGAGTGAGGTAAAAAACGAGGGAATAAATTTCTTGACAAAAAGGCTTGTTACCTGTCAGTGCTGCTTCCCTTTCTTTCTCTCATGAGGTCACTCTTTCTTTATTCCTATCCTTTATTGGTTCGAAGGTCGTCGGTTTTCACCCATAGCAAGATCACCGCTACACAAAAAAATTTGACAATTGCTTGCTAAATTTAGCAATGCCTTATACCTTTGCTCGACATATTTAGCAACGCTTTAATCTCAATGAATATATGTCTAATTACGGCTCCTACTTCAAAGCCCTTCGAGAAGCCAAAAATCTAACACTGCGAGAGGTGGAAAAACAGACGGGGGTTTCCAATGCTTACCTTAGCCAGTTGGAAACCGGAAAAGTGAAACAGCCTTCCCCGCTTAATCTGCATAAACTTGCCCAACTATACGATGTACAATATGAAACGTTGATGGAGAAAGTCGGTTATCCTGTGCCTCGATCTACTGAAGTATTGGCTAACAAAGAACCAATCGCTGCACACGGAAGATTAGGTTCTTTGACCGATGATGAAGAGTTGGAACTCCTGGATTATCTCAAATTTATCCGAAATCGAAGAAAATGAAAGCCTTTTCATTCAGCGGCTATCGCACTTTTCAGAAGTGTCAACGTCAATGGTACTTTATTGCGAAGGCCAAAAGTGGCAACGTAAAAAATGATCCACTTCGTCGTGAAATCACGATGCTGTCACATTTGCGGACGTTAGCAGCGTGGCGCGGTCAATTGGTTGACGATGTATTGAGCAATGACATGGTGGTAGCCTTTAATCAAAAGCAGCAATTTTCTCTCGACGACGCATTGACAGTTGCGAATAAGCTTTTCAAAAAGAGGTTGCTTTTTTCTCAAAATCGCGAATATCGAGATCTGGATAACAAGAAGAGTCATTTTCCCGAAGACTATTCTCCCTTGCTTGAACATGAGTACGACATCCCCATTAGCGAAGACCAATTGGAGGATGCATGGTTGGAAATCGAAATCGCGTTGACTCATTTTTTCCAGAATGAGTCTTTAGTGGAGCAGCTGCGCACCGCTGAACATCTCGATGCACAGAGGACGCTAAACTTTAAACTCGAAGGATTTTCCGTAGTCGGCACGCCTGACCTAATTGTGTATTCTAAGGGGCAAGCGCCATTAATTGTTGACTGGAAAGTTCACGCCGAACCCGTTAAAAGGTATAACCAGCAATTATTGGTATACGCTTTGGGGTTGCATCTTACTTTGCCTCAAATCCGACAAAGATTCAGTTGGAAAAATTACCCTCTGACGGATTATAGGCTTATCGAGTACCAGCTGCTGAAAGATGACATACGGCATTATTCCGTTACTGAAGAATATCTTTTTCAAATAAGGGAATTCATCATTGAAGGCGCATACAAACTTCAACTTGTTGGCGCTAACGATTCTTACAACTTTGATGATTTACAGGACCTCGAACAAACCGATGACCCTGAAATCTGCCTAACCTGTTCATTCAGAAAAATTTGTAATCATGAACAAAAACCAACGAACTATCAGCCCAATCTTTTTGATTGGTAATATCGCTGAACTAAGTGCTGAATATCGGCTATTTAAAATTAGCGGCCTCCAACCCGATTCGCCCAATTTTCAGTCAGACCGTCAGATTCTGGTTAAAAAACTGAGCCAGAAACTAAAACATCCGGCGATGATAATCGTCAAAGATTCGGCTGCATTCCTTGTGACACGCAACGATACTGACATCATCGGAAAAGTACCGACTGAATACCCCAGGCGTGGTGGCAATCTTCTTTACTTTCAAGATACTGGAGAAGTAACCCAACTGGATTTTACCAGTAAGGATGAAAACATGCGGAATATCTGTCAACGTTTTCTGCAATTCAGTTTACAGGGACAATTGACACAACAGCCACGATTGTGGCAGCCAAAAGCAGGTCACCCTTTTTTCCGTAAGCAATCAGAACGACAAGATAGAGTCGCTACATTCACCGGATTCGTTGTTCGTGTAATCGACTTACGAGACCGTTGGGGCATCTGTGTGGATGTCACCAAAAAATATACTTCTGATCAACCTTTACCCACTTATATAAATAAGGAAGAGTTTGACCGTAATTACAAAGGAAAAATTGTGTTCTATCCGTTTGGTGATCGGTGGTATGAACTGCGTTTGGATGAATGGAGCGACGTCACAGCAGCGAATTATGTGTACGATGACCCTGTCTTACAGAGTCGGGTCTCGTTACACGAAGCCGTAAGGAAGAGGACGCCGCAGCCGCATTCATCCATGTTAGCAAAGTTGCCAGAAGACACCTCAGTCTTGATATATCATACAGCAAATAAGGAATCTCGTGCAGTTCCAGCCGGACTTTGTTTCGAAGTCTTCAATACGAGCGATCCATCCGTAGGAGCCAATCATCGACAGTCTATTTTGCCGCCCGGCACCAGGCTCCACCAATCACTCGAATTCGTAAAAGAATTTTTGCAAAATCTTAGATTCGGTCAAAGGGATCTTACAATTGACAAAAAACCAATACATCTCGATTTACGGAAATTTAATTTTCCTGACTTTATGTTAGGAGATTCGGTTGAATTACGATTATCTGATTTTCAGTCCAAGCCCGATTCGCTTGTAAAAGCTCGTATGGAAAAACTGACTGATGGAAAAACTGGTTTTTTAAAACCAGATCAAACGGCACTGGGGCCACAATACTTGTTTTTGCCACGTTCTGTTTTTGATACCGTGGGCCCGAAATTTAAAAACGATCTTCAGCAACAGGTACAGAAAATGTTCCCCTGGGGTGTCTACAATCCTCATTTTGAGTCGTATGAAAACTTGCCTACACGTCGGGCTACGTATGTCGAAGTTGGAAATCGCATAGTGGAATCTATACGCACTAAAGCGAGAGAATCTGTTACATCCTTCGCCGTAGTGATGATACCGGACGATGGCAAAGCAATAAGAAAACACGACCGCCTGGCAGCGCTCGTTACTTGTGAACTTGCCAAATATGGTATACAAGTTTCTATCATCCATATGTCAACCATTACATCTTGCTTCCGAGAGAAGCGAAATCGTGAAGGCAAAACAGAGTATTGTCTGAAAGAAGGAGCTGAGGGAAAATACCGTGGGTACATTCAAAATGTGGCATTGACCAAGGTTTTGCTGCTGAATAATAAATTCCCGTTTCGGTTGAACACGCCGCTGAATGCTGATTTGACGATAGGAATTGACGTGAAAAATAACCTCGCTGGCTTTGTGATGGTAGACAAATACTGTCGCTACCTTCGGACAGAAATGGTTCAGTCAAAGCAACGCGAAAAACTAACGAAGGAAAGTATTCAGAAGACCATATACGAACAAGTCAAAAACGAATATCAATATAATGGCAACCAGCCTTTAAAAATCTTGGTCATCCATCGTGACGGCCGCATTTTCGACACAGAAGAGGAGGGCACGACCAGCGCTGTAAAACGCTTGAGGAAAGAAGGGTATTTGACTAATGATGCGTCTGTAACCGTCCTGGAAATCGCAAAGACATCAATGATTCCAGTACGCCTGATTCAGTGTTGGGCTGACCAGAGCAAGAATCAAGAAACCTATAACAACCCAGCCATTGGAACTTGTTACATGCCTGATGCTCGAACAGCTTACCTCTGTACGACGGGTGCTGAATTTCGCACTCAAGGTACTTCGAAGCCCTTATGCATCCGATTCATTTCGGGCGAATTGGCATTCAGAGAGGCATTGCGTGACGTATTTTATCTATCGACACTCGCGTTCACGAAACCGGATTTCTGTTCCCGACTACCTATCACAACCAAATTACTCGATAATCGCCTGCGTGATCAAGCAAGTGAATACGACGAAGACGAACATCAAACTATTGGATGGGACGATGATGATGAAAACGAATTGGAGGGCATCATTCAAAAAGAACTTTCTCAAATCTGATAACCATGAGCGACGTAGGCCTGAACTCTAACATTTATGATATTTCCAGCAAGTATCTGACAATTCTGAACCGGTTTTTAGTGGAAGCCAACTACGACTCAACGACTGTGTCAAGTGACGCGATGAAAGAGGTACAAATGTTTTTACATCAACTCTCAACTCCATTGAGTATGAGTTTTCAAATTCAGATGGTATCGCAAATTATTCATACCTATCTCAAAGAATACCTGCGAAATCAACCTTCAGAAGTATTCCTTCAGCATTTGATGCTCTCCTTTGACAATCAAATGGGAACGAGCCCGGAGGCACTCAAGCAACTTGCACTATTGGCGGAGGCCCTTAACGAAGAATGCGACAACGCTTTTTCACGGATGCGAGTTAGCCGCTAACTTAGTAACACCCAATCCACCCTCTGGTATGCAGCACTATCTGGAAGCCATCATCACCGAAACAATTGAGCGCGCTAAACGCCTGAAAACCCGACTCCCAACCCCGCCGCCTATTCATTTTCAAGTGCTTGCGCAAACATGCCTGATGTTGATTGACAAGCACATCTCTTTTCTAAATCTTCTTTACTCCGCTCCAGAATATCAGGTTAACCTCAATCAATCGAACAGGCTGAGGGTTTTAAAAACCATTGTCAAGGACCTCGATATAATTGAAAACGTAGCCGTTTCTGCCATCAGTCGGCTACATAAGGATGATACCAAAATCAACAAGGTCGTCCAACAGATTTGTAAAGAAATTGACTATCCAATTCCTGTTCCACCTACAGCGTCTGCGCTATCTACAAATTATTATCAGATTTACCCTCAGTTTAATCTTTTATGCGTGCCACTTTTGGAATGCGACTTTCTATTGCACCTTCCTGATCTGTATCATGAACTTGCTCATCCACTGTTTTGGACTGAAAATGACAGCCGGATAGGCCCTTTTCAGGACCGAGCTAAGGAATTTTATGATATAGTTTCAGAGTATTTTGATAGAGTAACTCTGGAAGACCAGCGTAATAATAGGGGGAACATGGTTGTAAATTATAACGTATGGAAGAGCAACTGGGCTAATTGGCGCATTGAGTTTTTCTGTGATATTTTCGGTGTATGTACTGCTGGGCCCGCATACGGTTGGGCACACTTACACTTAACTACTAAACGAGGAAGCAACCCGTTTGAAGTACCTCTGTATTCAAAATCGACACATCCGAATGATGAGGCGAGAATGCAAGTAATATTAAATGTGCTCGAATACATGCATCTAACAGATGCCAAAGAATCCATTGAGAAAAGATGGAAAGAAATGCAAGGTATCACAGCAGGGCAGAAAAATAGTTTATACGACTTTGCATACCCGGCTGACCTTTTGAAAGAATGTGCATTCCACGGTTTTCGAGCAGTAGGAGATATTCAATGTAATATTGCTCCTAATCAAACGGGTGTAATCTTCAGAACTCTAAATGAGGCTTGGGACCAGTATTGGGCTGATCCCACTTCATTCTCCACTTGGGAACGCAAGAAGGTTAAAGAATTACATTCCATGGATATACATTAATTTCAATATGCCTTTCGTTGCAAGACTTGATCGAATCAACGTGATAAGAGGGCGTTGCGTCCAGTGCGTGGAGGCAAAAAATCGTGTAGTTTAATGAGGAGGTTGAATGTTAAATCGGCGTCGTATTCAAACTGTGCGAGATCGTTGAGAGTATAATTTTGGAGTGGACTTAAGGGGAAAAATTGATTCGCGAGATATGAATGGCCTTAGACCTATTCCGCAATCTCTCCCTGCCCCCCTGCCCTAATTGAATACCCCCCCGCCTATTGGCTTTTGGATAACATACCCATGCCTACCATAATTTTTCGAGGTGCCAATCGGACCGTTATCGATTTTGTTCAGTGCTAATCTGCGATACCAGCAACGTACGCAATTAGTGGACGTTGACTAATCCCGCGCTACGCTTTGATGCTATATATTCTGACTTGATTTGAGGAAATGCTGTGGCTGGCTTTTCCCAGACTCGATGAATACGAAGAGAAGAAGGCAGTCAACGTACCGATGCGAATTCGAAAGGTGGGGACTTTTTTACGCCACCTCTCCCAACCGCTCTTTCACAATCGCCACCATGAAAGCACGTATGTCGGTAGACTGCTTGACCATCTCATAAGGTAGCCGGATAACCAAGTAGTGCTTACCCTTGTCGTCGATCCATTCATCCTCTTCCCGGTCGTCGAGCGTACAGAGAAAATTAATGCAGGTGTTTTCCACGTGCGGGAATTGTGCAGACACGTACTGCGTGTCGATTTTATCGGCCACTTCCTTATCGGCAGTTTTTACGACATCCATCGGCTAAATTTTTGTCAAAGTTAAGAATAGGATTGAAACGACGCAATTTCTATTTGTAAACAGGGTTATTCGGTGGGCGCAAGAGTCGCATCTCTTTGGGTCGGGCGAGGTTTTCAGGAAGGAGAGGATATGAAAAAAGTTTAATTTGTTCCTGTTGCAGACATGCTCCCATCGGTCCTCTGAATTCAACAATGTAGGAAACGGCATTTTCATCCATGTATTGAGTACCGTAGCGACCTTGTTGACCTTTGATCGTAGTGCCATATTTCCAGACTTCGCCGACGTGGAGAAAGTATAAGGGATGGCCATCGTGTACACAAGGGTAGAACCCATCCTTCGTTGCTATCAAGACGTACTGTTCTCCTTCTTCCAATTCGGCGAGTTTCTTTTCCAACTTCTGCCGATGCTTAGTAGTCAGGCGAGGTTCGCCGTTGACGTATTCGACGACATCGCCCCATTTCAGTGCACAGAAGATCAGTAATACAAGAGTGCCAATGAAAAACGGTAACGGGTTTTTCTTTTTGGGTTCAAAGGGTTCTAATTCCTTTTGCGGTAAATCTGCTCCCATTGCGTTCTGCGTTTAATTCTTTTTCAAACGAATACGCTGACCTTGGATGGATACCTTCAGCACGCTGCCGTTGATTTCACCGATTTCGTTACCATACTGGTCGTACAGTGAACCATTGGTAACTTCACCGGCTTCGTTGCTGATTAAACTTCCGGTGGTGCCTTCAATGACCTCGCCATACCATCGATCCTGCCCAACTACAATTTCAACATCGATACCGTTGTCGTTTCCCGAGTATCGGCCAGTGTAATCACCAGAATTTTGAGAAGAGTCGCCTGAAACGGTAGAGATACCACCTTCAGGCCATGCGTTACCGATGATCACTACAACACCTACTAATACAGCATACTTTACAAATCCAGTAAAAAAGTTCTTGGAGAGCGCCCAAACCAAGGGAGGTACTAATAAAACAAATAGAAAAAGTAATGTAGGGTCAAAATTCATGTTCGAGAACACTCCCCTCTGGCCCAAAAAGTGGAGTATACAGATGCTGAGTAGGTAAATGCCAATAAAACGGGCAATTTTTACGAGAATGCGAACAAAGGGAGATCGGGTTGCGGACTGTTCCATAATAGGTAAAAAGGTGGAGTACATTCCCAGCCCCGAAGAATGTTGTTACAAATAAAAAAGGCGTGGAACTGTAGCCTATTGACTTCAAGGCACTACCACGCGCCCGGACCAAATAGAAAAACAGCCCACACCCGTATCGGGAGTGGCTGTTAGTCTTTCTGGTCTCGTTCTTAATGTGGTAGTTTCAGAAGTAAGAGAAGACTAACGCCTCAAAAAAGCAAACTTGTAGGTTCCAGCGAAGCAAGAACCGGCGCAAATATAATCCTATGGAGGAAAAGATCAAATAGTGATGGAGGCTCCCCTCCATCAGCGTCAGCGACTAACCAATAGGTGAAAAGCAGTATCAGTTGCAGCCCACAGCTGGTTCGACTGCGTTGGCGTAGCCTTTACAGCCGTGGGCTTCATAAGCACTGAAAGAGTGAATTCTGTTTCTACTTTTTCTCTGTCTCCAACGCTAAGATGCAAGCGCCAACTCAATCTTTTTTGAAGCGTTGCGTAAGTTCCAGCCCAGTTTCTACGATCCGCATCAACTGCGCGGATGAATAGGCAGGTTCCAGGTCTTTCTTCAACTGAAGGAATGCCGTCCTTTCTGCTTCAGTCAATTTGAATTTCAGAAACTTATCCAAAGCCTTTTCCATGTAGCCTTTGACTTTTGTGATCTGCTTGTCCAGGTTGCCTTTTCTGGCTGTGCCTTGCTCAATGTTCATCAAGATTGCCATTAACGATGAATCAGCGCCGTTTGTGGTAGTCCGTGAAGATTTGTGTGCTCTCCGAATGAAGTATTCGTAAAGTAATGTGTTACCGTAATTTTCAGGTGACATAAAGAACTGGTTTAAGGGTGAAATAATCTGGTTGACGAAGAAAGCAATTCTGCTTCATTCATTTGCAAAGTAAGCATGGATAAACTTGTTTCAAAAAGGACTTATCGTAATTTTACGATAAATTTTGCCTTTCCCTTGCATATTTCGGAATTCATCGTAATTTTGCGATGGATTTAACCGAAACATCATGGGATCGTCGAAATTAGAGGCTTTTACCGCCGAAGAAATTAACCTGGCAGAACTTGCCAAAGCATTAGGGCACCCCGCCCGTATCGCCATTTTAAAAGAATTGGCCCGCCGAAACAGTTGCGTTTGCGGCGAAATCGTCGATGTGCTGCCATTGGCGCAAAGTACCGTTTCCCAACATTTGAAGGAATTGAAAGCTGTAGGATTGATTCAAGGCACGGTAGAAGGCGTCAAATCCTGCTACTGTATCGACTGGAACACGATGCGTTCTTTGCAAAATTTGATCGGTTCTTTCCTACCGTGCTGCGAACCTGATAAATCTGACAAATCCTGCTGCTAACCTGTTTTAACTGCTTTTTGAAATGGAAATTTTGCTCTACCTGCTTGCGGCCTGCCTTACTCTTTTCGGAGTATTAGGCATTATCGACGGGTTTTACCTGCATATATGGCGGTACCGTCTTTACGAACACGCCGAAAGTCGGTTTGAACATCTGACACATACTGCCAGAACGATACTATTCCCTGGAATTGTGTGCGGCCTGTTTCTATTCCCGAATGTGCCCGGTCTATATCAGGCAGGTTTGCTGTTAGTGCTGGCTGATATTGCTGTGCTGGCCGTCGATGCCTATTCGGAAAAAGACAGCCGGGCTTTTATGGGCGGTTTACCGCGTTGGGAATACATCCTGCACCTTTTTGTCAATGGGTTTCACTTCGGCTCCATCCTGCTTTTTATCGGATTAAAATTCAGCGTTGAACCGGACGGTTTGGTTGCGCGGGAAATTGATTTCAGCAGCCCGGCAGGTCAGTTGGTACACTGGCTGGCTGTCAATATCCTGCCCGGTGCGGTACTTATGGCCGTCCTGCATATTTGGGTGAGCCTGCCCGGTGGCCGCGTATGGTGGCACACGAAAAGAAACCAGATCACCTGTTGTTAATCACTAAAAAATTAAGAATATGAATACTGCTGAAAACATTAAATCTTCCGTCCGCGAACAATACTCGAAAATCGCTTTGCAAGATAAAGCCACGAATGCTGCGTCCTGTTGCGGTGTCGGAGCGCCCGGCACCTGCGATATTATGGCGGATTCCTACGCACATTTGAAAGGGTACAACCCGGATGCAGATTTGGGTTTGGGCTGCGGTCTGCCGACTGAATTTGCCCGGATTGAAGCGGGTGACGTGGTGCTCGACCTTGGTTCCGGCGCTGGCAATGATTGCTTCGTAGCCCGTGCTGAAACAGGCGCAACCGGCAAAGTGATCGGCGTAGACTTTACTCCGACGATGATCGAACGTGCGCGGCAAAATGCTGAAAAACTGAATTATCACAACGTTGAATTCCGGCAAGGCGACATTGAAAATTTGCCCGTAACGGACGATAGCGTTGATGTAGTAGTAAGTAACTGCGTGCTTAACTTGGTACCCGACAAACGCCGCGTATTTGCTGAAATCCTGCGCACGTTGCGCCCTGGTGGACATTTCAGTATTTCCGATGTGGTGCTGATTGGTGCGCTACCTGAAAAAG
>Ga0209717_1001901_pt1 | contig 21213 bp, 11 predicted proteins | sample AD_UKC048_MetaG_FD_184418 | JGI IMG/M metagenome (GOLD analysis project Ga0209717, IMG submission 184418) | Active sludge microbial communities of municipal wastewater-treating anaerobic digesters from USA - AD_UKC048_MetaG (SPAdes) (version 2) | ecosystem: Engineered > Bioreactor > Anaerobic >... | reverse complement strand
CCATTGGCGGGGACACCATCTACATCAAAGAAGGACACGAACAAACCAAAGTCAAATTGCACGACATCCTGTATTTGGAGGCGTTGAAAGACTATACCAAAATTGTGACTTCGCACAAAAGACATTGCGTGTTATCGAGTCTTGGTTTGTTGCTCAAGGAAAGCAATTTCAATTCATTTGTCCGCGTGCACCGCAGTTACGCCGTCCAGAAGCAATTCATCAAAAAAATACTGACCCACGAAGTATTGCTCCATAACGATGTCACCATTCCCGTGGGCCGCAGTTACAAGACCAACCTCAACGCCTTGCTTTAAACCAATCTCAAGATATGCGCCGATTGTATTGCTTGCTGCTTTTGTTGTTTGCTTTTTCGGCCACCGCCCAAATTCGGCCCGCACCCGATCTTTCAAAATACAAATCAACCACCCAAAAACTACAGGCCTGGGCCAAATACTGCGATGAATACCTATATGTTGAAGACTATAAAGGACTCCGAAAAGTAGCACGCAAAGGGCTTCGGATGGTGCCCAAAAGCGAACCCGGTTACCTGTCGGTATACAATTTCTACATCGGTATTACCTTTGATTACGGCACCCAAACCGACAGCGCAGTCTTTTACTTGGAACGCGCTGAGAAATGGGCGCGGCTCTCTAAAAACAACCGCCGGATCGAACAGGCTTTGCTGCAACTCATCAACGCTTACAACACCTTCGGCAACAGCCAGAAAAAAGAAAAAGTACTGCTCGAGCTACAACGACGCGCCGATACAATCAAGGATGAGCGCCGCAAAGGCCAAATCAACGACGACATTTCTACATACTATACCAATAAGGGTGAGTATGAGAAAGGGCTGCAGTACCAACTGGCGTCAATCCGGGTGCGACGCATGAACCTGCCAAGTGGCGACCATAACGATTCTATCAACTTTGGAGTTTCCTTGATCAATGTGGCCGAATTGTACCTCGAGTTAAAGAATCCGCAGAAAAGCCTCGAATACCTCAACGAAAGCAACCACTACATCATGGATTATCAGGACGGAATCGCTACGATTTACCGCGATTTTACCGCGACTTTCCTGTTACTTGAAAAACCCGAAAAAGCCAAAGAATACTACAACCGATTGCTTGCTTTTCTCAACAAGGGCGCCCAAAGCAGCTCTTGGTCTGTATTTGTGGTGAGCGACCTGGACTTTGCCCATTATTATCTCAAACGCAACGACTTTGCCAAGGCGCTGGACTACACGAATCACGCGGCAAAGCTTTCCAGATATAGCGACCAATTTCAGCTGGCCAAGACCAACCACAGTTACGCAAAAATTTACTTAGGTCAAAAACAATATGCCAAAGCCCTCGATTATTTGAAGAAAGCCGAACCCATCATGCGCGAAGATTCGCCCAAAGATTACAGCGAACTGCAAAAATCCATGTCTGAAGCCTACGCAGCGATCGGCAACTGGCAGCTCGCCTACCAGCATTTCAACACCTACTCGAATTTGCAGGACAACCTGCTCACAGAAAAAGCCAAGGACAACCTCGCCAAAATGGAGGCACAATTCCAGAATAAGAGAAAACAAGCCGAGATTGATATGCTTTCGGCAGAAAATACCATCAAGAACCTTGAGATCGAGAATGCCGCAAGGCAACGAATTTTCTTGATCATCGGACTGGTCCTTTTGATTTTGGTGGTCGCCTCGCTGGTGGTCATCTACTGCAACAAGCAAAAAAGCAGCCTTGTCCTTGAGCAAAAAAACCTTGAGATGGGTCTGCTCAACGCCAAACTCGAAAATGCCAATAACACCAAATCGAAACTGTTTAGCATCATCAGCCACGATCTGCGCAGCCCAATCAGCCACATTTACCAGTTTTTGGATTTGCAGAAAACCCAACCCGAAATCTTTAGCGAGGCCGACAAACAAAGGCACAACGAGCGGATCAGCATCGCGGCAAACTCAGTTCTGGAAACTATGGAAGATTTGCTGGTCTGGTCGAAATCGCAAATGCAGCAATTTTCTGTTACGCCCGAAAAGGTCTATATCAGGCAATGTCTGGAAAGCATTATCGAACTCATGCAAACGCAACTCGACCGGCAACCCTTGTCAATTTCACTAGAAGTCAATCGCGAAATCACGGTGAAAACAGACCGGAATATCCTTACCATTATCCTTCGGAATTTATTGCAGAATGCGATCAAATATGCACCAAAAAACACCTCAATCGCCATTTCGGGCGTTGCCTCAAACAATGCGGTATCAATTTCGATTGCCGACCAGGGTGATGGTTTGCCCGAACCTTTAAAAGCGATTTTTGAATCCGACTTGGCGAGCATCAACAGCTCACAATCGGGACTTGGGCTAACACTTATCAAAGAAATGGCCGCACTGCTCGGCGCCAATGTGACCGTCGAAGCGAACAATCCAAAGGGGTGCATTTTTATTATTTTAATCGGCAATCTGTCTGATTAACTGAAATTTGTATATTAGGCTATCCAAACTGCAACTATGTTTTTTAGAAAAACCCTCCTGATTGCCGCGCTGCTGTTGGTTATTTGCGCTAATGCCCAACAAGAAGACAAGAGACTCAGAAGCATCGATTCGCTCTTGCGTGTGCTGCCCACACTGCCCGACACCGCTAAAGTGTTGCGACTCAATACGGTTTCTTACCGCTACCAACCCGTAGATCCAAAACTGGGCATGAAGTACGCCAATCGGGCGCTCGAATTGTCTAAAAAAATCAAATACAGCGAAGGGATTGCCGAATCCTATCGGATGATTGGCTACAATTACAGCGTTGACTCGAATGAAAAGGCGCTCGAATACTACGACAAGGCACTCAGGATTGCCAAAACGCCGAGACTCAGGACCAACCTTTACATGGGTATGGGATTGGTCTATACCTATAAAGGCGACTACAAAAACGCCATGAAATATGACTTGATGGCGCTGAAACTGGCCGAGGATTCGCATAACGATTTACTCGCTGTGGGTATTGCCATGAACATCGGGATCATTTATTACGACATGGCCAATTATCCCAAAGCGCTCGAATATTATTTCAAGTCATTACAATGGAATAAAAAACTGGGGAGAAAAACCGGAGAAGCTTATTGTTACGGCAACATCGGCAACGTGTATTCGTCTATGGGAAAACTTCCCGAAGCGATTGAGAATTACGAAAAGGCGGCAAAAATCAGCATCGAACTGGGCGATGTGGCGAGCGAGGCAATGAGCTACACTGCTATTGGCGAGATTTATTTCCAGCAAAAAAAATACGATGATGCCATTACTTATATCGAGGAATCGTTGGTGTTGAGCAGGAAAGCCAATGACTTGCGCAATATTGCCTATGCCTCGGCGGTGCTGGGAGATACGCAGCTTGCCATGGCGAAACTACCGCAATACGCCAACCGTAAAAAGTTGTTGCTTGAACGTGCGATTGCCAATTTCAATACGTCGAGCGACATCCAGAAAGGACAGCAAAGCCTCAAGGATATTTACGCCAATTATGAGCAACTTGCCCTTGCCTATGAGTTGCTTGGCAACTACAAACAGGCGTTCGAGCTGGGCCAACTTTCAATCAAATACAAAGACTCGATTTACAACGAGGACACTAAGGAAACGGTTAAGAATCTCGAGGACAAGCGCGAAATTGAACTCCGCGACAAGCAAATCAAACTCAACAAGATTACTTTAGAATCTAACGAGAGACAACGGTGGTTATACATCACGGGCATCGGATTTTTGCTCATCATTGCCGGACTGGTATTGTTGCAAAGCCGCAGCCGAAAGAAAGCCAACCAAAAACTACAGCTCTTAAATGACGAACTCGACCAGGCCAATAAGGTAAAATTGCGTTTCTTCTCGATTCTCAATCACGATTTGCGCAGTCCGGTTTCCCGCCTGATCAGCTTTTTGCATCTGCAGAAAGAAAGCCCCGAACTGCTCGACGAAGAGGGTAAAAAACGCATGGAAACCAAAACCATCACCTCGGCCGAAAACCTGCTCGACACCATGGAGGATTTACTGCTGTGGAGCAAAGGACAGATGGAGAACTTTAAGCCGCAACCCGCAAAGATTCCTGTATCGGGTGTCTTTAACGACCTGGAAAAACATTTTGCCTCTGCCGACGTTGCGCTTGACTTTGAGAACCATGAAGCGATCATTTTATTTACCGATGAGCATTTCCTAAAGACAATCCTTAGAAACCTTATTGGCAATGCCGTAAAAGCACTGCGCGACACGCAAAACCCTACTGTGGAGGTGAAAGCTTTTTCTAAAAATGGTATTTCTTACATTTCGGTCGCAGACAACGGTCCAGGCGGAACGCAGGAAAAATTCAGGGCTTTGTATGACGAAAAAGAAGTTGTCGGCATACAGACAGGGCTTGGCTTGCATTTGATCCGCGACCTGGCCAAAGCAATCGGCTGCCAAATTGCTGTAGATACGCAACCTGAAAGAGGCACCATTTTCACTTTGTCGTTCGCATAAAAAAAAGCCCAACTTTCGTTGGGCTTTCTCCTATTTACAGTAAACTTTCGATTACAACAATGCGTCCAGACTATCTGCATAAGTCTTTTTGGGCGCAACGCCTACTTGTCTACCTACTACTTCGCCGTTTTTGAAAACGAGCACTGTAGGGATGTTCCTTACACCATATTTGGCGGCGAATTCCTGGTTGGCGTCTACATCGACTTTACCAACGACTGCTTTTCCTTCATATTCGTTGCTGATTTCGTCGATGATTGGACCTACCATTCTACAAGGTCCGCACCATGCTGCCCAAAAATCTACCATTACCGGTTTGTCTGATTTCAATACGAGCTCTTCAAAAGTCGCATCTGTTATTGCTTGTGCCATATCAATATTTTCTTTTGGTTTTAAAAGACAAAATTAGGCAATAAAATTTAAAATAGCTGTTAATTAAAAATCACTTTTGGCTATATGAGTATAAGAGTTGGCAAAAATTTAAGGATTATTGAAAACAACCGTTTCCGATTGGATGCTGCGGTCACCGCGATCGGTAATCTCTACATAATATTCATAGATATTTCCGGGTTCTGAAGTTTCATCAATCGTTGGCTGCGCACTAAATTGGTAAGGCAAGACCTTGAACCCCGTATCGCCGTCCTTGCGGAACAAACGCGCAAGCTGTACCTCATCAGGCATCACGCCGAGCAGTTCGACTTGTACCTTTTTGGTCTTTGCGTCTTGTGTAAGCGCCAACTTTACAAACTGAATTTCCTTGTCCTGAGAGGTGTTCACGTACAATTTGTTTGAGGGTCTTGACTCGAGCTTAGCCGAATCAATGGCCTGCACATAGTATTCGTAAAGTCCTTTTTGCGTGAGGGTCTTGTCGGTAAAGGTATTTGCTATCGTTGGAATCTGGGTGAGTTTTTCCCTTTTTTCGCCAAAGACACGGTACACATCGTAACCCAAAATGGCATCCGAAACTACCTCGCCCCATTGGAGCTCCACCTCACTACCTTTGATTGTCGCAACATTCAAAACAGGCGCAACAGGTGGGACAATATCGGGTAAAGAAAGCCAGGATACGGCTTTAGGACTTTCGTTGAACGCCTTATCTAAAGCCGAAACCTTATAAATGAATTTGGTTTTTGCGTGTTTAGGGAATGTATCCACATAAGTCGTAGCGGTTTGCGGCGTCACGTTCAAAAGCAGCATGTTGTTTTCGTCATCGTCGACGAGCCCACGATAGATACGATATCCGGCCAGGTCTTTCTCTGTATTTGCGATCCATGCAAGGGAAATGCGTCCGCTTTCGGTTGTGCCTTTTACATTTTTGGGCATTTCGGGCGCGCTGTGGTCCGGTACGTAAACCGTGGTTTTTATGGAGGGTACTTTGTTTCCCGAACCATCCTGCGTTTCTACCCAATACTGGATATTCCCGGTCGTATCTTCTTTTAGTTTGTCGGTAAATTGCGTCACATTGGCACCCAACAACGCATCGTTGAGTTTGCGAAAAGTCTTGCCTTTGTCATCGCTTCGCATAATAAAATATCCTTTGGCTTCCTTGTCTTTAGATGCTGTCCAGGCAAGTTGTATCTCGCTGCCCTTGCGGGTCACTTTAAACCCTAAAACTCCCGTTGGCGGCGTCATGTCCTTGACGTCTATTGCAAGTTCAGCAGACGGTTTGCCCTCGGTGCCCAAATAAGTAAGGCCTTTCACCACATACTTGTAGCTACCCGGATTGAGGTTCGTGTCGGCAAAACCAACGATAGCACCCTTGGCATCAAATTCGGGAAGGATAGCGTCCTCATTGACTTTTTGCCCGTTGCGGTACAAATTGTAGCCCACAAACTCTTCGTTGACTTTCCAGGAAAACTGCAGGTCTTGTTTGTCCTGTATGCCTTTGATTTCGGTCGGGGCCGATGCCAGATCGCCCAAACGGATGGCTTGCGAAACCGAGATTTCCTGTTGCCCGCCCGATTTTACAAGTTTGTACCGGTACTCTTTTCCTACCGAAACCTGAAGATCCTCAAAGTAAATCCCCATGTGAAAGGCCAGCTTGTTGTCAAAAATGGCGGCCATCGCAAGGGTATAATCAGAGAATGCCTGTTTGTTTGGCGTAGTTTCGGTCTGGCTGCGTTGCATTACGTATTGCTCGTAAGCCTCGTCGTTTGGAAACAAATTTTTTGCTGTCTTGAGTTCGGATTCCTTGATTACGGCCGACGGCACGATGGGTTTGTCATTGATTTTTGTCCAGTTGCCGCCGTTTTCCTGACGCAGGATATCAAACGAGCTGTTCGGGTCTGTTTTCTTCGACATCCATTTGAGCTCGATTTTCTGGCCCGATGCCGCGCTGAATATTTTATAGTCCTGCGCCGAAATCGTAACGGCAAACATCAGGAATAAAAAAGTTACTTTGATTTTCATTTTGCTGATTGTTAGAGTGAAATACTGAATCCGTCTTTAGAAGACCATTGGGCATAGAGCGTGAAATCGGGGATCCAACGGCTTACGTCGCAACGCACCGAGCCTTTGAACAATACCGGATCGGGCATAGAAACGGTCAGGTTGGCCGATGCACCACAGCTTCCGCCGATACAACCGATATATTTGACACAGCCTTTGCCATAAGCACGACCGCTGAAATTTGCGTTGCCGGTAGCCTGAAACGGGGAATAAGTCACATCAAGCGATGCCGACAAATCGGTGACCAGCTTACCTTCTGCCGACGCCACACCCAGGTTGAGTCCTTTCCAGCCCGAATCGTAGTGTTTGGCCAGCCCAAGCCCAAGGCTGTTCGTGTCAAGGTTGAACCACACGCCCGTCGACCAGCCGTTACCGCACAAAATCTCGGCGGTTATGGGCGCTTCGGGACGACCTACGTTGATGGAAAAATCGTCGGCACCAAAATGAAAATTGATGGCATCCTCATTGGCCTGTCCTTCGTTGAGGCAAACCAGATTCTTGACATTGCCCCAGATTTGTCCGTGTCCGTCGATGTATTTGTCTACCCAGTTCATCTGCCCGTTCATGCGCGCTTGCAGCAAACCGCTACTCTTGTCATTTTCGGCAATCGCATCGCCTTTGATGTAGTAGCTGATTCCGTCAAGGCTCCAGCCCTCAAATTGCGTGACGAGCGTTACTTTCCCATGGATGGTGCGGCCTTGGTCATACATCGTGCGTACATCAGCAACCGCTGCAATGCCCAAGCCTTTGTACTTGTCTGGCGTCATGCCCGTCATATTGCCCTGGTTGTCGTAATTTACGGCCATGTGGTAGTAGGCTTTGCCTCCGAATCCGCTGATCTCTACAAGTCCCGGAATTACAGGCACGCTCACGTAACCATTTTGGTAAAAATTGAAATACCAATAAGAAAAATGCCCGCCAATCTTAGGCTTCTTACCCAATATGAAAGACATCTCGAGCTTTTTGGCAGCCGGCTCCTTGGTTTCGTAGTAACCGCCAAGCTCAAAATAATCGCCCCAGGTCGGGTCGTTCTGCACGAGCTTGAATCCACCGCCGAATTTTTGCCCGCCGTCTTCATAAGCGCCTTGAATGGCTACCTTGTCGTCTGTAATTTCAACGCTGTTTTCTTCGAGTGCCACTTCTTGTTCTAAATCTTCGGGAGCCGGACCGCCGCCGAAATTCTTGGGAAGCTTAGGACTATTTGGTACAGATGGCACGTTGTTTCCGGGATTAACCGGCGAATACTCCTGCAACAACGGATTAGACGAAGTGGCACCTGGATCGGGTTTGGGTCCTTTAAAAATAAATCCCGCTTCTTTTTTACTCTTGGCTACGATTCCCGGTGCCATGGTAAGGTCTCCCGAGAATTTGATTTCGGTGTCGGTGACGATATTCTTACGGCTCAACGTGATCTTGTCGATATTGAAATCGAATTTGTAATAGGTGCTCAGGTATTTCGTGCCGGTACAAACCGAGGTTGCGTTGGGGTTTGAATTGCCATCGAAGGAAACCGCCCCACTCGATGAAATATGGATATCGCACATTGGCAACGATTTGGTCTCGACGCCTTTGCGGTCATTGTTAGAAATTTTGATGGTTGGAGCAATCACGATGGAAGTACTTTCAAGCCTGCCCGAAGAAAGCTTGAGGTAAATCTCACCGCCGGTTTTGCTCAGGTAATACTTTTTATCGTAATCGAATTCAACATAAACGTTCTGTATTTTTTCCTTGTCGATGTCAATGCCTACCGGTCGCCAATCGTTGATGAACGGTACATAAATGGCGCCTTTTACATACATCCAGATCATTTTGTTTTTGTTGAGATAGACATCACTTTTGTTGAGTTTTGCGGTAAAACCAGAAATGGTCGCGGTTGTTTTTGAATCGACCTCATTCTTGAGCAGCGTACAATATCCTTCTCCTTTATTGTAAACATTGGATAGGTTCACGTCTACCGTGCCGTTACCTGACGCACCTCCTTTTTGCGGCAGGATCAGCGAGACGCCAAACTTCTCAAAGTTGATTCCTTTGGGATATTTCTTGTATTTTTCATCCAAGGCGCCCGATCCCGACAAATGCACATACATTTCGCTTGCATTCGCCCAAACCGAACCGTCGGTATTGAGCCTGAATTTGACCGGCGATTCAAGTTTATGCGAAAAATTAAGATTGTGCTGGTTCTTAAAATTCAGGTAGAGATTGCCTTTTCCTTCGTAACCCAACGCCGCGCCATTGGGAACCGTCACCACGCCCGAAAGCAGCAAGTCAGATTTTAATCCCTTAAGGGTCATTTGCATGTCGCTTGGGCCTTTGCCAAACTCGACTTCGATGGTTCCGTTGCCTTGTTTGTACATCTTTTTGTCGGACGTAAGGTTCACCGTTCCGTCGAATTTATCGGCATAAGTCATCTTGATTTTTGTTTCGGCCGATTCGAATTCATACAAATTGTTCGAGCCGCCTTGCGCGTTGGGGATGAAGAAATTCGTAAACCATTTGCCTTTGACAAATCCTTCGGTGACACCCAGGTCCTGATCGGGTTTGAAAAGGCCGGTGGCATTATCCATGGTGCCCGGCACATTGGCGGTGAGTTTCATTGATTGCAGCGAAACCTGGAAGGTGCCGTCGGTTTCCGCGGTCGACTGGAGCATGAACCTACTGTTGTTCATGAGTTTCTTGTACACCTCAACGGTCATTTCCCCGCCAATCGCCGCCCATACTTTTTGTTGCGTCTTGGCGATTATCGAAACCGGCCGAATCTTGAGGTTGGCAAACGACACGGCGACTTCCTTTCCACCTTCCCACAGGGTTATAAGTCCCGAACCGCCAAATTTATCCTGGTCCTTTTCTGACAGCTGCGTGACTTTCACCGGATAACCGTTGATCATGAATCCCTTGATCTGCGCGATGTCGCTTTTGTCTTCTATGATTTCGTAGGTCTCTATTTTACTACTGTCTACGATTTGCCCGTAGGACATTCCCACGACGCGCCATGCAATCTTGCCCGTTCCGTTGGTCCACATGTTGGGCAAATCGATGCTGAGTTGCTTGGTATCCTTAGACGCAAAAAAAGCATTTTTAGTGCTGAATAAATTTTCGGGCAAGTTGTTCCAATTGGTGATTTTTTGCTCCTGATTGAGGCGGTCGGTAAACTGCAGGCGGTATTCGTTCACCGTTTGCTTTTTTGAGGATTCCCATTTGAACGTCAATCCGTAGCCCGCCACGATTTGTTTGCCCTGAATGGGGGAAACAAGTTTGATGCGGTCTGAGAGCGGCGCATCCACCACTTCGTAAATCTCGATCTTACTGCTGTCAACCGGCTTTTGGTTCTGGTCACGCGCAATGATGCGCCAGGCGATTTTCCCTTTACCGCTGGTCCATCCGCCCGATAATTTTTCGCTGAGGTTTTTCTTCACATCCTTACTGGCCATAAAAGAATCGGGACGCGAAAAGAGATTCGCGGGGATGTTGTTCCAGTCGGTTATCTTGTTGTCCTGTGTAAAGCTGTTGGTGAATTGCAGCTCGTAATTGTTAAAAGCCTTCTTGGTGGCGGTCCATGAAAATTCAAGTCCGTATCCGCTGTTGATTTTTTCGCCCTTTATCGGCTTGACCAGCGCAATACCGTAAGATGGCGTGCCGCTGGGCACCGGAGCTACTGTCTGTTTCTTGTAGGTAAAACTGCATACCTCGCTATTGCCATTGTTCTGGAAATTGCTTTTAGCGCTTGCGCCCGATGCCATAGGGTCGACTGCCGTCACACGCCAAGCGTATTTTTTACCATCCTTGAGTGCGGGTTGCGCTGGGCCGTACAAATACGAGAAGGTCCCAACAGTCGTTTCAAAAAAAGCCGGTGTGGTGGCGCTGTTCATCGCTTCGTTGGGGTTTCTGGTCACGGGCACGAGTTCTACGATTTTCAATCGGTATTGCGTACCTGGTTTTACGCCGGGTGCCGGTAGCCAGGTAAAAACCATATTCTGCGGCTGGTTTTGGGCCACGATGGTTTCCTCGCAAACCGGAGCGATGAGTTGCGGCGGATTGATTTGCTGAATTTGAATCGGTGCGCTGCAACCAGTTGGTGCGGGCTGGCTGAGTGGTGCACCGGTGCGGTAGTCGAGTACTTGCAGGCAAACCGTGTAATTGCCTTCGGGCAAACCGTTGCCCCGATACAGCGAATTGCGGTCGATTCCGGTTACGACAACCGAATTGACATCTAAGTAAGCCTTGAGCGCCGTTCCGTTCATCATCTTGATCTGGTTGGCCACCAAACGGATTGGCGTTGCGGCCGAACCCGATGGCGACGTATTCACGCTGATGCCGTTGTCGCCAGTAATGGTCGCCCTGATCTTGACATCGACATCGCGTGGCGAGAGCAATGAAAAGATGATCTTGCTTGGATTATTCAGATAATCCGGGAGATAGGTAGAATACGGCGGCGTGACCTGAACTGTAACGATCACGTCCTGTGCCTTTGCCGTCTGAAACAGCAACAAACAAAATAAACCGAGAAGTCTGAGGGTATTTTTCATAATGCTTGGGTGTTAAAAAGTATAAGTATATCCGAGGTCGATGTTGTATTCTGTGAAGGAATCTGTGCCCACAACCTTGGCCTGGTTGCTCAAAAAGTTAAATTGCAAGGCGATGCCGTGGTGCTGCGTGAGCGCATAATTGTGTTGTGATGACAGGTTTAAAATCGTAGCAAACGGCGCGCTATTGAGTTCGTGCATCGTGTAGGAGCCAGAAATTCCAGAGTTGAGTTTGTTGTTGAATAACGCTTTGTTGGCCGAGAGCGAGAATCCGTTAAGGCGGTTCGAATTGGTGTTGGCGTCAAAAACCGTAAGCAAATAAGAGCCGCTGAGCGTGAGCGCGCTCTGGTTGAAAACCAGCGAACCCGTATAATTGAGGTTGTCCACCTGATACTCTGTTTGCGGCGCGGTCGTGGCGTTGCGATCTTGCATCCACTGGCGGTTGGCCATAAGGATGTGGAAATGCGAAATCTTCTCTTTCATAAAAGTGAATCGGGGCGCTAGCATCATGTTCTGAGAGATGTAGGTTTGCTTGAGCGTCTCGTTGGGCACCTTGAGCCCTTTGGATTGGTCTGAGGAATAATTGGTGTACAGCGCGTTGATTCCGAAAAATTTCCCAAGCGTGAGATCGACAGCCAAATTCCCGATGAGCCTCTTGCTGGTAAAGGATTTCTGGTGCAGGATGTTGTCGCGTTGCTGCCCAATACTGGAGTTGATGCGCAGTTTGGATTTGGCAAGGGTAAACGAGGGTTCGAGCGTGATGTTCTCGACATCAGTCTGAAAATAATACGCGCCCATACTTTGAAAATCGGGCTCGACGCGTTTGTATTTGGCTTTGATTTTCATGGTCTTGTTTACAAAACCAAACTCGGTTTGCACGGCGTTGTACAAATTCGTCGAAGTATTCACGTTGAGTACCGAGCGAAAGTTGTTGGCGAGCCCTTCGTCATCATCCGACAAAGGCGTAGCACGAATGTCACGCGTCACAACGCTCGCTGCGAGATCCACATCCCAAAAAAAATGTTCGCTGAATTTGAGCTTAGACGACAAGCCCAGAACGGCGTTTTCGGCCGGCAAAATCACAGTCTGCTTTGGGATCGAATCGAGTGAATTGGCATCGTCCTTGGCTTTGAGGAAAATGAAATCGAGATGGCTGGTTTCTGTCCCGTAGCCAATGCGCGCGGCATAGCCGGTACGTTTGAAAGCTGGCGTTACCGGCTCGACGGCAGTCACATCTTCCTCGACTGCGCGATTGATGCGTCCGTATAAAAACCCAAAGCGAAACTTGCCCGGACTCAGTTCTATTCCCGCTCCCAATGCGGTTTGCCCAGCCCAGGTAAACGGTGACCAGGTGAGGTTCGTATACCCCAGATGCGCCTTGGCCCATTTGTAACTCGGGCTCACGCAGAATTGGTTGAACGGCTGGCGGAACGAGCGCTCCTGCTCACTTACGGTAAAACTAAACGGAATTTCTATCCCATAGATCTTAAAGTTGGGATTCCCGGTAAGGTACCAGGAGAAATCTTTACGTCGTGCCGCGATACCGTCTACGTGGTAATGCGACCCATAGAGCGTAAAAGTTCCCGAAAATTCAAATGGTTTTTGTGTGGCGATTTTATCGAGTTCCTGACCTGCAGCCGCCACCCAAAAAAGTAGAACAAAAAACAGTAGTTGGATTTTCATATCGCTGGGACTTTAAATGCTGCTGCAAAATAGCAGCATCTCTTTTGCTTAAAAAACCACCAATAGACCAACGCCATTTTAAATAGACGAGTGACAAGTAACTTTGCGAATTCTATCCCGTGCCTTGCAAATTCTAATTCTGTGAAGATTACTCGAGCGGGCTGATTATCTTTAAGGCAAATTCTACAGGCAAAGTCTTTCTATCTGGAGAAGTTTTCTAATATTGTTACTATTTTACTTTATGAACCCGAACAACCTTGCCCAATTCGCATTGAAAAACAGGTATCAGTTATTGGTATTGGCCCATGCCCTGCTTGGTGTGCTGATTTTCTTGAAACCTGCCACAGGCGCTTACTTTAGTGTGTTCCTGTTCTTTTCGGGTATCTGTTATATCGTCAAAAACAAGAACCGCAACAATGAAGTGCTTTTTGCCGCAGCCTATGCTACCGGCAGCGAAGTGCTTGTGCGCATGGCTGACGGCGCCGGTTACGAGTTCGGCAAATATACCGTACTGATTTTCGCCATGCTCGGGATTGCCTATTCGGGATTTTCAAAAAAATCGTGGCTGTACGCGCTGTATTTGTTGTTGCTGTTGCCGAGCTTAATCTTAACCGATAATTTGCTAAGTCTTTCAAAGCCCGAAATAAACCTCATCATCAGCAAAATTTCAGGCCCGATCTGCCTTGGGTTTCTGTCGATCTATGCACTTGGGAAGAAAATTACTTTTGTGCAAGTAAGCCGCGTGCTGCTGCTGTTGTCAATGCCCATCCTGAGCATCGCCGTGAATGTTTTCCTGAGCAGCCCCGACATCAAATCAATAACCAGCGTAGAATCGAACGCGTATTTTTCGGGTATGTTCGGGCCAAACCAGGTTTCGACCGCTTTGGGATTGGGCATATTCGTGTTTTTTTCAAGAGCCATCCTGAATTCAGAATCGCGTCACATCGCTATGCTCAATTTAATACTGGGTTCGTTTTTGAGTTATGTGGGGCTGCTGACTTTTTCGCGCGCGGGAATGATTACGGGATTTTGCGCGGTGGTGAGCGTCGCCGTATTGGTATTCCTAAAATCCGAAAGCTATGGCAAATGGAAGGCAAAGACCAGACTGGCTGCAATCATCGCGTGTTTCTTTGCGATGTTTACCTTGATTTCGTTCCAGACCGACGGATTGCTCGTAAAAAGGTACACCAACCGCGACCACCTCGGACGCGTCAAAAGGGACAAACCCGGTGACCGCCGGTCTATCGCAACCCAAGAAATTAAGATGTTCGTTGCCAATCCTATAATAGGCGTGGGCACGACGAAAGCCGAGGAAACGCGCAAGGCAGAACTGGGCAGGGAATTCCATTCGCATGACGAAATTACCCGTATGCTCGCCGAACACGGCACCCTGGGATTCATCGGTATCCTGATATTGCTTGTTACACCCGCCTGGCTGTTTTTCCGCGAAAAAAGAAATATTTTGCTCGCGCCCTTTTTTGTGTTTTGGTTTTTAACCATCAACCATTCGGGTATTCGGGTTGCAGCACCTGCTTTCGTGTACGCCTTGATGTTGTTGCAGGTAGATTTGTCTTCTTGTAGTTTGTTTAGCCGAAAAACAGGCTCATCAACAGTATACTCAAAAATGTTTCTGCGAAAACCTCAGGTTAGTTCAATTTAAAATTAAGCTGCATCTTTTCTAGTTCGGCGAGCAGTTCCCCGGATATCCTGATCTTAAGCTTGCGGCTTGGCATAGACAGACGCGTGATGATACGGGTTTCCTCTACTTCGTCGGCGACAGGAATTTCGGTCTCTGGTGAGAGTTCATCAGCTTCCAGACTTTCCTGGCTTTCTTCAGGTTCTTCGTTCAAAACCAAGGGCGCGACAGCAATCTGGCGTTTGATTTTTTCTAGTTCCATCACTTCAAACGCTACCTGGTGTTCGCCTTTGTTGAGTTGAAAAATCTCGCTGAGTTTGGTGATCATCTCGGTACGCAAATCGGCAATATTGAGGTGGATGATGAGCTTTTTGGCAAAAGCCGGTAACACATCCTGCAGGTACTGCACCAGCATGAACTGAAGCCGCGGTTCGCCTTTCTTTCCCGTTTCCTTGTCGGCCCAACCTTCCTTGACCAACACGCGCATGAATGTAAAATTGTTCTGGATCAGGAAATGCCTGAACTTGAGGTATTCCTCTCCAAAAATCCTGAACTCGTAACTTTCGTCATAACCCTCAAGCAGGAACGATGCCCAACCTTTGCCATTCTTGGCCGTTCGGTGCTGCACATTGGTGATAATCCCGCCAAAACTCAGGTTTTTATTTACATGAGATTCGAGGTTTTTTAGAGCCTCGAGCTTGGTGTTACAGAAATACTGCATCTCAAATTTATAGTCGTCGAGCGGATGCCCCGAAATGTAAATCCCAACGACTTCTTTTTCCTTGGCAAGCTTTTCCATTGTGCTCCAATCCTCGCAAGGCGGAACCACGGGTTCGGCAATCTGCACCTCGCTGGCCTCGCCAAACAAGCTTACCTGCGACGAATTTTCATTCTCCTGGAATTTTGACCCGTACCGCATCGCTTTTTCAAGGAATGTTATTCCGTCGCCTTCGTCATGGAAATATTGCGCCCGCGTGGTACCCGCAAAAGAGTCAAATCCGCCGGCGAGCGCCAGGTTTTCAAACGCCTTTTTATTGGCTGCGCGCAAGTCGATGCGCTTGGCCAGGTCAAAAATAGACTTGTATTTGCCGTCTTTTCTGTTCTCTACAATGGTCTGTACAGCACCCATCCCAACGCCTTTTACCGCTCCAATCCCAAAACGCACCGCGTAATTTTCGTTGACCGTGAATTTGTAGAACGATTCGTTGACGTCTGGCCCAAGGACTTCAAGACCCATGCGCTTACATTCCTCCATAAAGAACGACACCTGTTTGATATCGCTCATGTTGTTAGAGAGTACGGCGGCCATATATTCGGCCGGGTAATTCGCCTTGAGATAAGCCGTTTGGTAGGCAATCCAGGCATAACAGGTAGAGTGCGATTTGTTGAAAGCGTACTCGGCAAAGGCTTCCCAATCCTTCCAGATTTTCTCGAGTTTGTCTTCGGGATGGCCTTTGGCGGCGGCCTGTGCGATGAATTTGGGTTTCATCTTATCGAGTACGTCGCGTTGTTTTTTTCCCATCGCTTTACGCAAAACGTCGGCATCACCTTTGGAGAAGTCGGCCAGTTTTTGCGACAGCAGCATCACCTGTTCCTGATAAACGGTGATTCCGTAGGTGTCCTGTAATAATTCCTCGCAGGCATCAAGGTCGTATTCAATAGGCTCGTCGCCATTTTTTCGTTTGATGAAACTCGGGATATAGGCAATCGGTCCGGGACGATAAAGCGCGTTCATCGCAATAAGGTCGTTAAACACCGTTGGCTTGAGCTCTTTCATGTATTTCTGCATTCCGGCGCTCTCGTACTGGAAAATCCCAACCGTTTCACCGCGCTGGAACAATTCATAGGTTTTGAGGTCGTCTATCGGAAACGCATCGGGATCGATATCTTTGCCCGTGCGGTATTTGACGAGTTTAACCGTGTCTTTTATGAGCGTTAGGGTCTTGAGGCCGAGGAAGTCCATCTTCAAGAGGCCGGCGCTTTCCACAACCGAGTTGTCGAATTGCGTGACATACAAATCCGAGTCTTTTGCTGTGGCGACGGGAACGAAATTCGTAATGTCGTCGGGTGTGATGATGACACCGCAAGCATGGATTCCGGTATTTCTCAAATTCCCTTCGAGCACTTGCGCCTGTTGTAGCGTCTGACCTCCCAAATCGGCGGCTCCGGCCAAGGCAATGAGCTCTTTGACCTTGTCGAAATCTTCTGGGCGCAACGCCGCCTTGAGTTTGGCGTCATCGAACGAAAATATCTTGGCCAGGTTAAGATTGAAAGGAATCAGCTTGGCAATCTTGTCTGCCTCGAACAACGGCAAATCGAGCACACGCGCGGTATCGCGAATAGCCGATTTGGCCGCCATGGTACCGTAGGTGATGATTTGCGCCACTTGCGTGGATCCGTATTTGTCGATCACGTAATCCATGACTTTGCTGCGGCCTTCGTCATCGAAATCAATATCGATATCGGGCAGCGACACACGGTCGGGGTTCAGGAAACGCTCAAAAAGCAAATTGTATTTGAGTGGGTCGATGTTGGTGATGCCCAGGCAATACGCCACGACCGAACCTGCTGCAGACCCACGCCCCGGACCTACCGAAACACCCATTTTGCGCGCTTCGGCAATGAAATCCTGTACAATCAAAAAGTAACCCGGATAACCCGAATTTTCAATCGTGAGCAGTTCAAAATCGATGCGCTCCCGAATCTCGTCGGTGACTTCGACATAGCGTCGTTTGGCACCTTCGTAGGTGAGGTACTGCAGAAATTTGTTTTCGCCGCGCTTGCCGCCGTCGGTTTGGTCTTCAGGAACTTCAAATTCAACCGGAATCTCAAACTTGGGCAACAAAACTTCACGCGCCAGGCTGTAGATTTCTATCTTTTCTACGATTTCTGAACAATTGGCGATCGCTTCGGGCAAATCGTTGAACAGTTGTTTCATTTCGTCGGCCGATTTGAAATAATATTCCTGGTTGGGCAAACCAAAACGATAGCCACGGCCGCGACCGATGGGTGTATTTTGCTTTTCTCCGTCACGCACGCACAACAAAATATCGTGTGCATTGGCGTCGGCTTTGTTGATGTAAAAAGTATTGTTGGTGGCGATGAGCTTGACCTCATGCTTTCTGGCCAGGGCAATCAGTCCTTCGTTGACGCGATTTTCATCTTCCTGATTGTGGCGCATGAGCTCGATATACAAATCGGCTCCGAATTGCTGTTTCCACCAGGCGAGTGCTTCTTCGGCCTGATTTTCACCCAGGTTGAGCAGCTTGTTGGGAATCTCGCCATTGAGGTTGCCCGAAAGGACAATAAGGTCTTCTTTGTATTTCTCGATGACGCTTTTATCGATTCTCGGTACATAATAAAAACCCTGGGTGTACGCAATCGACGACATTTTGGCCAGGTTGTGATAACCATTTTTATTCTTGGCGAGCAACACCACCTGATAACCGTTGTCTTTTCGGGACTTGTCTTTGTGGTCCTCACAGATGTAAAACTCGCAGCCTACGATTGGTTTTATTGGGACTTCGGTGGCTTCTTGTCCATTTTCGAGCGCGGTCTTATTTTTGGCCTCGGCAGCTTTGTTATGGTTAAGGATATCGCGTACAAAATGAAACGCGCCCATCAAATTGGCGTGGTCGGTAATTGCGACCGCAGGCATCTTTTGCTGAACTGCGGACTTAACGAGCGAGGCCACACTGATCGTGGATTGCAACACCGAAAACTGCGTGTGGTTGTGCAGGTGGACGAAGTCGACACCGACGAGCAACTGTTTATTATTGGAAAGCTCTTGTTTGGAAACCGGCGCAGCCTTCTTCTCTCCAAATTGCTGGCGGATTTTATCCGAAGCCTCCTTAAGATTGATGTGTCGTAGTCCGATAAGGTCGATTTCACGCGGGTTTTTGCCCTGGAAATCGGTGAAATACTCGGCTGGAACATCGAGTTCTTCTTTGGTGAAAATCTCGCGGCGCACGAGCTCGAGGAAACAGCGTGTAGTGGCTTCGACGTCGGCTGTAGCGTTGTGCGCCTCGGCAAACGGCGTGTCGAACAAGTATTGGTGCAGTTCAGTAAGTGTAGGCAATTTGAATTTGCCACCGCGTCCGCCGGGAAGTTTTAAAAGATTGGCTGTGACTTCTGTACAGGTGTCGAGCACGGGAATGTTTCCCATGGGGCTTTCGACACCCAATCGAAAAAATTCACAACCCATGATGTTGATGTCAAAACCAAGGTTCTGCCCAACTATGAATTTGGATTTAGATAAGGCGATGTTGAACTTTTCGAGCACCTCCGAAAGAGAAACTCCTTGGGCGTCGGCGAGTTCTGTAGAAATACCGTGGATGCGCTCGGCATCGTACGGAATATTGAAGCCTTGTGGCTTTACAAGATAATCCTGATGCTCGATGAGTTTCCCCATTTCATCATGCAACTGCCAGGCAATCTGGATACAGCGCGGCCAGTTGCCCGTGTCGGTAATCGGGGCATCCCACCGCTTGGGCAATCCTGTGGTTTCGGTATCGAATATTAAATACATAGCTGTATGGGGCTTGGGCGATCAGGAGAAATCGCCTCAGAAATATGGCTCAAATTTAGACCTTTTTAGACAAAAAAGACAGCCCAAGTTATCAACAAAAAAACCATCCAGAAAATTGAAACACAACTTTCTGAATGGTCAGTATTTTGAGAAATTACTTGAAATAATATCTAAACGAAAAGTGGATTTGGATTAATATCCGCCGCGATTTCCGCCGCCGTAACCGCCGCCTCCGCGATTGTCACGCCCACCGCCGTAGCCGCCGCCGCGATTGTCTCTTCTTTCTCCTTCGGGTCTTGGTTCAGACTTATTTACCACGATAGCACGACCTTGAACCGTTGCGCCGTTGAGCTCGTTGATCGCTCTTTCTGCATCTTCATCGCTGGTCATTTCAACAAAACCGAAACCTTTGCTTCTTCCTGTGAATTTATCCATAATGATTTTCACAGAATCAACTGTGCCGTAAGCCTCGAAGGACTCTCTTAAATCTGCTTCCTTCATACTGAATGGAAGGCTTCCAACAAAAATATTCATAATTCTTTTTTAAAAGTGTTCACACAAATATAGCTTTATTTTATTTCTAAAACGCGATGAACAGGGATTATTTGTGTTTTAATTTCACTACACAAAAAAACCATCAGCGAATACTGATGGTTGGATGTTATTGCTAAAATCTGCGCCTAGTATACCGGAACTTTGTAAAAGGTACCGCTTTGCACATTCACGGTTTCGTCAGACTCGGGATTGGTGGATTTTGCATTGAATCTAAAAGTCCCTGAAACGGTAACGCCATCGTATTGTGAAACCGTAATCAGACCATCACCTACGCCAATCGCAGTTTTGAATTCATTGGTGCCGTCGAGCGTCGTGAGGCTATAATATGCGGTTCTATTGTTGCTCGTCCCCAGATCATACTTGACAAATGTATCTGGTTTTAACGGATTGATTGTTAAGGGCGGTAGTGGAAAATCCAGCTTTACAACCTCGGTCAAGGTAACCGCTTGGACAGACATTTTTACGTTATCTTTAGCTGCCTTTGCGTTACCACCTTTCCAAAAAATATTGTTAATAATACCCTGAAAAACAGCTTGGTCATTGAATCTTATATCTTGGCTACAAGAGCAAAACGCAAACATGAGTATCAAAAATGGGACGACCTTTCTCATTGTAAATAAAATTTTAGCCACAAAAATAGTTTTTTTAGCCAAACAGTGTAGAAAAATATCATAAAAATGAATGTCGTTCATCGAGATTTTCAACTTGCTGATTGTAAATCAAATGAAATCTTTTAATCGATTAGTTTTTTTAGATTTAAATTGTATCTTTGCGCCCTTAATTAACGGAGGTCGAGTACCTCAAAATTTAATCAAACGATTATGTCTGTAAAAATTAGACTTCAAAGACACGGTAAAAAAGGAAAACCTTTTTACTGGGTTGTAGCGGCAGATGCCCGCTCAAAAAGAGATGGTAAATACCTTGAAAAAATCGGTACTTACAATCCAAACACCAATCCTGCAACAATCGACTTGAACCTCGATAGCGCAGTACAATGGTTGCACAATGGTGCGCAGCCAACCGATACCGCAAGAGCAATCCTTTCTTACAAAGGAGCCCTTTTGAAACACCACCTTGACGGAGGCGTTCGCAAAGGAGCCTTGACCCAAGAGCAAGCCGACGCTAAATTGGCAGCCTGGTTAGAGTCAAAAGCCGGTAAGGTAGATTCTAAAAAAGAAAGCCTTTCTAAAGCCAAAGCCGACGAAAAAGCGAAAGCCCTGAAAGCTGAGAAAGCCGCCAACGAAAAACGTATCGCTGCTGCTGCACAAGCCGAAGCTGCCGTTGTAGAAGAAGAAACCGCTACAGAAGAAGTTGCCGAAGTAGAAGCTAGCGAAGCACCAGCTGTTGAAGCCGAAGTGGCTAC
>Ga0209717_1001900_pt1 | contig 21218 bp, 12 predicted proteins | sample AD_UKC048_MetaG_FD_184418 | JGI IMG/M metagenome (GOLD analysis project Ga0209717, IMG submission 184418) | Active sludge microbial communities of municipal wastewater-treating anaerobic digesters from USA - AD_UKC048_MetaG (SPAdes) (version 2) | ecosystem: Engineered > Bioreactor > Anaerobic >... | reverse complement strand
GCACGTCGGGCTTGTCGATGCCCATGCCGAAGGCGATGGTGGCCACCATCACGATGCCGTCCTCGCGCAGGAAGCGGTCCTGGTGGCGCTTGCGCACGTCGGCATCGAGCCCGGCGTGGTAGGGCAATGCGCTGATGCCTTCGTCGTTGAGCCAGGCGGCGGTCTCCTCGACCTTCTTGCGGCTCTGGCAGTAGACGATGCCGGCGTCGCCCTCGTGCTCGTCGCGGATGAAGCGCAGCAGCTGCTTGCGCGCATCGTCCTTCTCGACGATCGAGTAGCGGATGTTCGGCCGGTCGAAGCTGCTGATGAACACGCGCGCCGTCTGCAGCTGCAGCCGCGTGATGATGTCGGCGCGCGTCAGGTCGTCGGCGGTGGCGGTCAGCGCGATGCGCGGCACGTCGGGCCAGCGCTCGTGCAGCACGTTCAGGCTCAGGTAGTCCTCGCGGAAGTCGTGGCCCCACTGGCTCACGCAATGCGCCTCGTCGATGGCGAACAGGCTGAGCAGGCCGCGCTCGTGCAGCGAATCGAGTTGCGCCAGCATGCGCGGCGTGGTGATGCGCTCCGGCGCGGCGTACAGCAGCACGAGGCGGCCGCTCATCATCTCGCGCTCGATCTTCTGCGTGTCTTCGAGCGTCAGCGTGGAATTGAGGAAGGCGGCGTGCACGCCCGCTTCCTCGAGCGCGCCGACCTGGTCGTGCATCAGCGCGATCAGCGGGCTGACGACGATGGCCACACCTTGCTCGCGGCGGTGCCGCACGATCGCCGGCACCTGGTAGCACAGGCTCTTGCCGCCGCCGGTGGGCATCAGCACCAGCGCGTCGCCGCCGGTGCTGACGTGCTGGATGATGTCTTGCTGCTGGCCGCGGAAGGCGGGGTAGCCGAACACCTCGTTCAGTACGGCGAGCGGGGCGAGGGCGGTGGCGGTCACAGTGGCGGTTTCGAGGCGGAGCCGCGATGTTACGGGACCTGGATCAACCGGCTCCGCTGCGCCTGCCCCTACACTGCGCGCCGAACCGAAAACAAGACAGGGAGGGTTGAAGATGGGTCGCACGAGACAAGCGCTCATGCTGTGCCTGGCCGCCATGCTGGCCTCGGGCTGCGCCAGTGAAGTCAAGCGCGCGCCGGCGGAACTGGCCGCCGCTCAGCCCGAGCAGGGCCGACGTTACGTCACCACCCTCGCTGTCGAAGCACGTCCCGAATCCGGATACCCGCGCAGCATCCGTGCCGGCACCGAGTTCGTGGTCGTCGGTCGCGTGGCGCAGGGCCTGGTGCTCAAGCCGACGCAGACCGTGCTGACGATCGAGGGCGCGCACATGCACGAGGCCTACGCCGTGCACCGTGACGGCCAGCTCGTCGGCTTCTACTTGCCGGTGGAGCGCGCCTACGCGGCGCTGCCGCTGCCGGCCTCCATGCCACTTCAGGAAAAGAACGCACCATGACGAAGAACATCACCCGCCGCTTGGCCATCGTCGCGATCGCCGCGCTGCTGGCGGCTTGCGCCAGCGGCCCCAAGCACTCCGAGATCCAGTCGAGCATCCCGGCGATGAAGGCCGGCGAAGGCCGCCTGTATGTCTACCGCGAGAGCAGCATGATGGGCGCGGCGATCCAGCCCAGCGTGCTGGTCAACGGCAAGGTGGCCGGCCAGTCCAAGCCGGGCGGATTCTTCTTCGTCGACCTGCCGCCGGGATCGGTGGAGGTGAGCACGTCCACCGAGGTCGAGAAGAAGCTCAGCCTCACGCTCGATGCCGGCCAGACGCGCTACGTGCGCACCGTGATCGGCTTCGGCCTGCTGGTCGGCCGCGTCTACCCGGAACTGGTCGACAACGCCGCCGGCGCGAAGGCGGTGGCCGAAACCAGCTACATCGGCGCACCGCTGGCCAAGCCCTGAGCGAAGGCTGCGCAGGGGCGGTCAGCCCGCCTCGGCGCCGATCGCCGCGCTGGTGAAGGTGTAGGTGCGGTCGATCGAACCGTCGGCACCGAAATCCACCGTCACCGTCAGCGTGCCGGGCACCACGCTCACGCCGATGCGGTTGTTCGGCAGCGTGATCGTCCAGGCGCCCTGCGTGGGCACGCCGTTGGCGTCGTAGCTCACCGCGCCGTTGGTGGCGGTGGTGACGGTCCAGGTGCCATTGGGCAGCACCGCGTTCATCGTGTGCGTGCCGCTGCTGCTGCGTGCGCTGATCACGCCGTTGGTGGTGGTGATGCTGCGCGTGATGTCGATGCCGGTCAGCGTGAAGCTGCTGTTGCGCGCATTGCGCTGGCTGGTCACCACGATCTGCGGCGAAGTCCAGTGGTTCGTCGTCGTGGTGCTGGCGCCGCTGGTCACCACCGTTTGCGACAACGTGGAAGTCCCGTTGAGGGTCAGCACGCGCTGCGGCAGCGTGACGACGATGCCGCTGGTGCTCGTGGTCACCTCCACCGCGCCGGCCGCGGCCGACACGACCGTCAGCGTCGCGCTGCCGCTCAGGCTGGCCGCGCCCGCGCTGCCGACGCAGTTGGTGTAGGTCACGTTGTAGACCTCGCCGGCGTCGAGCTGGCCGTTGGTGAGGCTGCCCAGGCTGCCGCCGGTGGCGGTGAACACCGCCGTGCCGCCGCCGGCGCAGTTGAAGGTCTGGCTGGCCGTGCCGCCTGCCACCACCGCCTGCGTGGTGCTGAGCAGCGTCGTCGCCGCATCGGTGGTCTCGCTGGGCACGACAGCGCTGTTGGCGCTCATCGCCTGTGCTTGCGATTCGGTCACGCCGGTGACGGGCGTGCCGGCGTCGTCGCCGCCGCCACCGCAGGCAGCGAGCAGCGCCAGCAAGGCGGCGGCAGGGATCAGCGCGAGGCGGGCGTTTGCGTTCTTCTTCATGTCGGACTCCTGAACAAGTGGGAGGGGATGGACCGGGGTCTCAGTGTTGCGGCGCGAGGCTGCGGCATTCGGGGCTGATCTTGTCGGACTGGCTGCGCAGGCATTCGCGCAGGCCGCGCTTGCCCGTGGCGCCGCAGGCGGCCTTCACTTCCTGCGCGCAACGCTCCATCACCGGCAGCGCCGCCTGGCAGGCGGGAGACAACCCGGACTGCTTGTCCTGCAGGCAGGCCATCAGGCGCCCGCCGCCGGGCTGCACCGAAGCGCAGAACTTCTTCGCGTCGTCGCGGCAGGCGCCGGAGGGGGCATCGGCGGCGAACGCGGTCGATGCGCCGATCAGCAGGCCCAGCGCGACCAGCAGTTGGGGTGGCAATCGCATGGTTGGTTCCTCGTGCAGTGGCAGGTGCCCATTGAACGCGCCCGACAGCGCCCCGAAGACGCTGTTCGCGCGACGAATTGCGACAGTTCTGCAATGCAAGGGAACAGGATGTTTCGGCGCCCTACACTGCCGCCGCATGAGTGCCAAACCGCTGGTCCTGATCGTCGACGACGACGCCGAGCTGTCGGCAATGGTCGCCGAATTGCTCGGCCGCGAGGGCTGGGCGGTGCATGCGGTGCTGACCGGTGGCGACGGCGAACGGGCGCTGGCCGAGCGGCGCCCCGACGCGGTGCTGCTCGACGTCATGCTGCCCGACGCCAATGGTTACGAGCTGTGCCGCCGCTGGCGCGCTGCGCAGCCCGGCCTGGGGCTGGTGATGTTCACCGCGCGCGGCGACCCGATGGACCGCGTGCTCGGCCTGGAGATCGGTGCCGACGACTACCTGGCCAAGCCCTTCGAGCCGCGAGAGCTGGTGGCGCGCGTGCGTGCTCTGCTGCGCCGCCAGGCGCCGGGCCGCAGTGACGGCGCGCTGCTGCGCTTCGAGGGCCTGAGCATCGACATGCTCCGCCGCGAGGTGCTGGCCGATGAACGCGCGGTGGCGCTGACCAGTGTCGAATACAAGCTGCTCGCCGCACTGGCGCGCGCGCCGGGGCAGGCGCTGTCGCGAGAGGCGCTCAGCGAGGCGGTGCAGGCCGGCAGCTACAAGCCACAGGACCGCACCGTCGACGTGCAGGTGGCGCGGCTGCGCCGCAAGCTGCGCGACGCCAGCCCCGGCAAGGACTGGATCGACACGGTGCGCGGCGAAGGTTATGTCTTCGTGCCTCGTTGAGCGGGCACCGGGCGCCCCGTGAAGCTGCCTCGCATCGACAGCCTGTTCGCGCGCCTGCTGCTCCTGCAGGTGGGCGTGGCCGTGACGCTGCTGCTGCTGTTCGGCGTGTTCGTCTATGTCGACCGCAACATGGCGGTGGCGCGGCTGGTGGCCGAGCGCTGGGCGCCGGCCCTGCGCCAGGCCACCGGCGTGGCCGGCGAGACCGAGGGCGCGCCGCTTCGCGATCTGCCGCGCAGCGAGAGCCGGCCCTCGCCGGCCTGGCGGGCCCCGCCCGGCGCGCCGCGTATGGCGGCGCTGAGCGACGAGCTGTCACGCCACGGCCTGCCGGTGCTCGACGCCGTCATCACCCGCGGCGCTCGCGGGCCGGTGCTGTGGCTGCAGCTGCGGGCGGCCGATGGCACCACGCCCTGGTTCGGCATCCACGATATCGCGCTGCTGCCGCGTGCGCCGGGCCGGCTGCTCTGGGCGGCACTCGTTGCGGCGCTGCTGCTGGCGGGGGTGAGCTGGTACTTCACGCGCCGGCTGACCCGGCCGCTGGAGCAGCTGCGTGCGCGCATGCAGTCGCAGCGTCCGGGCGAGCCCACCCGCACCGCCGCGCCGATGGCCGGTGCCTCGCCCGAGCTGGCAGCCATCGAGTCGGCCTACGACGAATTGCTGCAACGCTTCGAGCGCCATGAACGCGAGCGCGCACTCCTGCTGGCAGGGGTGTCGCACGATCTGCGCAGCCCGCTGGCACGCATTCGCATGGCGGCCGGGCTGCTGCCTGAGGAACCCGCGTCGGCGCACTGGCGTGAGGCGATCGTGCGCAACACCCAGGTGGCCGACCGGCTCATCGAGAGCTTCCTCGACCACGTGCGCGCTGGTGAGATCTCGCTCGATCAAGAGGCCGACCTGGCTGCGCTGGCGCGCGCCGCGGCGGCCGCCACTAGCCACGGCGCGGATGAATTGCAGGTCGACGCGCCGCCGACGCTGAAGCTTTCGCGCAGCCATCCGTTGTTGGTCGAGCGGCTGGTCGCCAACCTGCTCGACAACGCCTTCAAGCACGGCAAGCCGCCAGTGCAGCTGCTGGTGCGCGAGGAGGGCGGCTCCGCGCTGATCGAGGTCAGCGATGCCGGAGCCGGCGTGCCGCACGCGCAGCGCGAGGGCCTGCTGCAGGCCTTCGCCCGTGGCGACGCGGCGCGCGGCACGCCGGGCACCGGCCTGGGCCTGGCGATCGTGGCACGGGTGGTGGCGCGCATGGGCGGCACGCTGGATTTCGCGCGGCGCGAAGGCCGCCACGTCGTCAGCGTGCGGCTGCCGCGGCACCCCTGAAAGAGGTCCCCCGCCAGACCCTTGCCGGAGGGATCGAGGTTTGGGGGGCGCCGGGCGGATAATCGCGCCAGACCCGACCCGAACACCCCCGAACACCCATTTCCCAGCGGAGAGCGCAGCATGGCCTCGTTGAACAAAGTCCAGATCATTGGCAACCTCGGCCGCGACCCCGAGGTGCGCTACACGCCCAACGGCAACGCGGTGTGCAACGTCAGCGTGGCCACCACGCGGCAGTGGAAGAACAAGGAATCCGGCGACAAGCAGGAAGAGACCGAATGGCATCGCGTGGTCTTCTACGACCGCCTGGCCGAGATCGCCGGCGAGTACCTGAAGAAGGGCCGCTCGGTCTACGTCGAAGGCCGCCTGAAGACCCGCAAGTGGACCGACAAGGAAGGCAAGGAGCAGTACACCACCGAGGTCATCGCCACCGAGATGCAGATGCTCGGCGGGCGTGAAGGCATGGGCGGTGGCGGTGGTGGCGCCGGCGGCGACGACCACGGCGAGAGCTACGGCGGTGGTGGTGGCGGTGGTGGCGGCCAGCGCAGCGCCCCGGCTGCGCGCCCTGCGGCCAGCAAGCCCGCTGCATCGAAGCCGGTGACCGGCTTCGACAACATGGACGACGACATCCCGTTCTGACGCCTGGCGTGACCCGGCTTTACCAGTTCGCGCCGGCGTTCGGCTTGCCGAATGCCAGCCCGTTCTGCATGAAGCTGGAGACCTACCTGCGCATGGCAGGTCTGCCCTACGAGCTGGTGAACAGCGGCGACGTGCTGCGCGCACCCAAGGGCAAGCTGCCGTTCATCGACGACGGCGGCACGCGGCTCGCCGACACCAGCTTCATCATCGAGTACCTGAAGGGCCGCTACGGCGAGCCGCTCGATGCGTCGCTGACGCCCGCGCAGCGCACCGTGGCCTGCGATCCGAGATGCGCTGGCGATGTCGTCACGCCGCACATCACCTTGGCGGGGCGGCTCGATCAGGGCGGTTGAACCTTCCCGAGCTTCTGCAGCCCGGCGATCACCGGGTCGAGCAGGCTGACCGCCTTCAAGGCCAAAGCTTCGATCTCTTCGATCCCAGCCTCTTGTCTGCAGGCCTGCTCGAGGGCGGCTGCCGCATGCTCGACCTCGTGCACCCCCAGTGTGCCGGCCACACTCTTGAGGTCATGCGCCAGGCGTGTTGCCGCGCCCCTGTCGCCCGCCGCAAGCGTGGCGCGGAAGCGCGACTCGAAATCGCGTTCGCGGTCCCGGAACAGGCACAGCACACGGCGGTAAAGTCGTTCATCGTGCATCAGGCCGGCAAGCCCGGCCCTGCTGTCGACGCCGGGCAGATCGGCGAGCGGATGGACCCCATCACCCGTGCCGTCGACGCTGGCCGGCCCGGACGCCGCAGCGCCGCTCGGGCGCACCCAGCGGGCGAGCGTGGCAAACAACTCATCGAGCTTGATCGGTTTGGCGATGTGGTCGTTCATGCCTGCCGCGAGCACCTTCTCGCGATCTCCGACCATGGTGTTGGCGGTCATCGCGATCACCGGCAAGCCTTGCAGCCCCGGCCGCTGGCGCAGCGCCCGAGTGGCCGCATAGCCGTCCATGACCGGCATCTGACAATCCATCAGCACGCCGTCAAAGGGGTGCTGGGTCAGCATGTCGAGTGCCTCCTGGCCGTCGCAGGCGACCTTGACGAGGATGCCGGCCCGGTTCAGCAACTCGACCGCGAGTTCCCGGTTGATGGCGTTGTCCTCCACCAGCAGGATGCGCGCACCGGCCAGGCTGGCCTGATGGCCGAGCATGGCCTCTTCGCGTTGAACCGTGCGCGTTTGCGGACGGATGGCTTGACCGAGCGCCATGCTGCATGCGTCGAGCAGCGTCGAAGGCGTGACCGGCTTGGTCAGCAGCGCGGCGGCGTGGACCTCCTGCTCGGCCAAACGCTGCAGCACCTCGTCGCGGCTGAAGGCCGTCAGCATCAGCACGGTCGGCGCCGGGTGCCGACCGCGCTCGCGCTGCGACAGCCGGCGTGCGCACTCCACACCATCGATGCCGGGCATTTTCCAGTCGACCAGCACCAGGTGATACGGCTTGTCGGCGGCCTCCGCGAGGTCCACCATGCGCAGCGCCTCAAGGCCGTCGACCGCGGTATCGGCCGTCAATCCGAGTGCGCTGCTCATCTGGGCGAGCACCTCGCGGGCGCTGGCGTTGTCGTCCACGATCAGTGTCCGGAAGCCATCCAGGCGCTCCTGGCGCGGCATGGGCGGTCGCGACAAGTGCTCGTTCTGCAAGCCGAATCGCACACTGAAATGAAAGCGGCTGCCGAGGCCAGGCACGCTGTCGACCGCGAGCTCGCCGCCCATCAAGCGCACCAGCTGGCGGCTGATCGCGAGCCCCAGTCCGGTGCCGCCGAAGCGGCGACTGGTGGAAGCGTCGGCCTGCGAAAACGGCTGGAACAGGCGCTGCTGCTGCTCGATGCCGATGCCGATGCCGGTGTCGCGCACTTCGAAGCGCAACAGCACCGAATCGTCGAGGCGCTCGAGCACCTCGATGGCGACGACGACCTCGCCGCGTTCGGTGAACTTGACGGCGTTGTTGCCGAGGTTGAGCAACACCTGGCCCAGCCGCGAAGGGTCGCCCACCAGCGCAGTGGGCAAGTCCGGGGGCTCGACGAACAGCAGCTCCAGGCCCTGCTCTTCGGCTTTCAAGCCCACCAGGTTGCCCAGGTTGTCCATCACGTCGCCGAGGCTGAACGGGATGGATTCCATGTCGAGCTTGCCGGCCTCGATCTTGGAGAAGTCGAGGATGTCGTTGATGATTCCCAACAGCGATTCGGCCGAGGCGTGCACCTTCTGGACGTAATTGTGCTGCCGCGGGTCGAGTCCGCTTTGCAGCGCCAGGCGCGACATGCCCAGGATGGCGTTCATCGGTGTTCGGATCTCATGGCTCATGTTCGCGAGGAACTCGCTCTTCGCCTGGTTTGCCGCCTCGGCGCCCAACTGCGCTCGTTCGAGTTCGATGGTGCGAAGCTGCACACGCTGTTCGAGGGTTTCGAACGAGGTCTGCAGCTGTCCGATCATGTCGTTGAAGGCGACGGCGAGCTTGCCCACTTCATCCGCGGCCGAGACATTCACCGGCTGCAAGATTTCGAGTTGCCGAGGCTGCGGCCCGAAGCCCTCGCGGTTCCTGGAGGTGATCCCCTTCACGGCCTGCGTCAAATTGACGATCGGGTCCGTCAGCCGCTTGACCCACCAGAATCCGAGCGCGACAGTGATCAGCAGCGTGCCGCAGGCCAGGAGCAGGATGGCCATGACGGTCTGCCGGATGTTGGCCGTCGTTCCATCTCGCAATGATGCGAGCCCCAGTTGGAGTTGCGCACGGTTCGCAAGCTGCCACGGCATGAAGGAGACGTAGTAGGACTTTGCTCCGGCGTGCGCGATGCACTGGGGCGCATCGCCTGCACCGCAGTCCGCCGCCTGCCGACCAGGAACGATCGGAAACTGAGCATCCATCAACTGCACCTTGCTGTCGGCGGTCGACAGCAGTGCAGGCAGCTTGCCCGTCTTGCCCGCAACGGCTTCGAGCATTTCCCGGTCGATGAGCTTGCGGAAGATGACCTCGACCAGCATGCTCTTCACGCCTTCGGCTGCCGCGCCAGCAGGCCGGTTCACACCGACCGGCGCCGGCTCTCCTGCCACCGAGAGCTCGGAGTAGAACTTCGTTGTCGCGTTGCCCGCAGCATCGGTCAGCACGTCTTCGGCAATGCCCTGCACCGGCACCGAAATCTCGACGACCATTGCGCCGGAAGGCGACAGCACGATCGATACCCGTGTTGGAAAATTCTCTCCGAGCGGGCGCCGGTCGTCCGCCGGCATCGGCGCTTCGTGCCACGCAGGCCAGCTGCGCAATGGGAGGTTGCCCCTCTCATCGGGGGCCGAGACAAGCCAGGCCAGGCGGCCATTCTCACGCGTCGCGCTCATGCCGGCGCCCGACGGTGAAATGGAATGGCTGAGCTGCCCTCGCATGTAGACGTCAATGCTGGAAAAGCCGCCGGTACGCATGGCAAGCTGCAACCGGTTGATCGACACGGTCTTGCGGTATCCCAGGGTCCGCCTCGTCTCTTCGCGCTCACCGATCCGCGCGACCTCCTGGGCGTTGAAATCCAGCCGCAGGAGTTCGCTGAGCTGATCGAGGATGGCGACATCGCCGACCGTGGCGATGGCCACCGCCCGCAGATGCTCGACCATCGACTGCCAGTCCGTCTGCCAGGCCAGCAAGTCGTTGCGCAGATTGGCGAACGCGGCGTCTTCGTTCTGCCGGTTCGTGAAGTAGGAGGCCACCAGCGCATTCACGGTCGTGCTCAACACGAGCATGACCACCAGCACAAGCACGAGCTTCTGCTTGATGCCGACCTTCATGCGATCACCTCATCCGTGCCGAAGGGGCACCTCGCCGCGGCTGGAATCAATGCGGGTACCCCCCGTTGGCGGCGATGTCGGCGTCGACGATCTGTGCGGCTCGAGTCAGTTCGGTCTGCACGTCTGCGCCTGTGATGATGGCGCGCACCGCATTCGCGTAGGCCTTGCTGATCGCGCCATAGCCTGGCGAGGCGGGCCGCGCGACGCCCGACCCGGAGAACAGCTGTTGTGCGAACACCTGCAGCGGCCGGCCGGGGCCGTAGAGCGGCGACTTCGCCAGGGCCGACTTGCGCGCGGGTACGGCGCCGTTGGCGTTTGTGACGCGCAGGATTTCTGCGTCCGCCATCAGGTGCGACAGGAATGCCCAAGCACCGGCGGGGTCTGGGCAGGTGCTCGTGATGCTCCATGCCCACGAGCCCATGCCCGTCTTGAGGCCGTGGCCGAAATCGGGCAGGGGAAGGAGCATCAGGTCATCCCCCAAGGCATCGCGCATATCCGAGTACTTCCAGTGCCCCATCCACAGCAATGCGGTGCGGCCTTGCTCGAAGTCGTCATTGCGGTCGAAGACGGCGCGCGTCCATCCATGGCGGAACCACTGCTGGAACCGTTGCATCGCAGCCACCGACTGCGGCCCGTCCATCACGCCGCGAGCGGCGTGGCTGCCGGAGCGGTCAACGAAGTCGCCGCCGAAGCCCGCCAGAATGGGCAGATAGGCATACGGGTAGAACTCGCTCGCGCCGGTGTAGACGGCCAGACTCAACGGGTACTCCACGCCCTTGACCTGAGCCAGCGCCTGCATCCCGTGTTCGAACTCGGCGAGGGTCCATGGCCGGGCCACGGTCGGGATGCGCAAGCCTGCGGCCGCGAGGTAGCGTCGATTGGCCCAGAGCCCCAGTCCCGAATCAAACTGCCCGAGACTGTACAAGTGACCTTCGTAGGAGCCCTGCTCGACGAGCGAAGGAAGCAGATCGCGCCGCAATTCGGCGGAAACGAACCGGTCCAGCGATTGCAGATAGCCCGGCCAGGCGAACTGCGCGAGCAAGGGGCCGTCCATCTCGAGCAGGCAAGGAAGCGTGCCGGTGACGGCCACGCTTTGCACCCAGTCCGAGTAGTTGCGGTAGCTCGACCAGAGCAGTTCAACCTTGAAAGCGCTCTGCGATCGATTGAACGCTGCCGCGGCCCCCTTGATGGCGCCAGCCTCCTGCGCGTTGAGGGCGGCGCGAGTCCATACGGAGATGGTTCTCGGCTCTGCCATGGCGCCGCAGTGCGCCGCGCCGACGACAACGAGCATGCCGACTCGCCATGCCAGGTTCCGCAGCCGCCTGATCATGGCTTCGGCACGCTAGAGCGCACGGACAAGCGAGACAAGAACCGTTCGCCCATTGATGGACCGTGCCGTGTTCGCACCGTTCGCCGTGACGCCCCCGGATGCATTCGGAATTTCGGTGATGCCGATCCGGTTGAAGATGTTGTTCCCCGTGGCGGAGAGTGTCCAGTTCTGATCCAGCGAAAGACTCGCGAAGGCGTTGACCTGAACGAACCCCGGATTGGCCAGGGCATTGCGAGTCGACGGAAATGCGCTCGTGCCGATCAAGCTCAACCTCAGCACCAGCGGGCCAGTGCGATACGAAGGTGACAACTGGGCCATGAACCTCGGGTTGACCTGCTGGCCCACCTGATCCGGCGTGATCTGATCCGAGGCGATCCGTCCGCGGGTATATGTCAGGCCTGCGTACACATCGAACCCGCCCGCGGCGTAAGCGCCCTCGAGTTCGAGACCATGCGCCTCGTACGTCCGGCTGACGAACCGAGCCGCCACGGACGTGATGTCTTGATCGGTCACCTTGGTGGTCGCCTTGAAGAGTGTGGCGAACAGGCTCGCATGCTCACCTCGCCACTTGACGCCGCCTTCGTACTGCCTGACCGCATTCACCGCGATGTCCTTGGCGATGCTGCCGTCGGCGCGAATGCCGCCGCCGAACAGCACCCGCTCCGCGTTGGCGCGCGCACCTTTGCTCGCACGTGCGAACAGGGCGAGACCCGGGCTCAGCAGATGGTTGGCACCCACCGAATACGAGGGATACCGCACCGTGTAGTTCACCGGCAATTGCGTCGTCGGGTCCACGACGGGCACGTTCTGCTCGGGAGACTGCAGCACGCCGTCACCGTCGACGTCGATGGGGCGAGTCCCGCTCGCGCCTGCATAGGTGCCCGAGGCCCGCGCGATGTCGTAGCGAACGCTGCCCTCGATGTCGGTTCTGCCTGCCTGCCAGTGCACCCCGATGTACGGCGCGTCGGTGTCGTAGCGGAGTCGATAGGAGCGGACACAGCAGTTGCCCCAGAAGGGCTCGCCATAGGCCACCAGCCCGCGTTGCGTGACCAGAGCACCTTGCGCATCCACCACGTCGAGCAGCGCGCTGTCCTTGCCGCGAACTTCCTGCAAGTAGGTGTTCCAGTGCCAGTCCTCGTCGATGAACTGCCGCGCCTTGAAGTAGCCCATGGTGATGCTGCCGCGTTGCAGCTCGCCTTCGAAGGCTCGGGTGAGCTTGAGGTCGTGCGTGTAGTTGCCCAGATTGTTCAGTTCCGCGTTGAACAGGTGGGTGCGCACGGCCAGGCCATTGCCGTTCAGCGCGGAAGGATCGGCGATGGCTTGCCCCGCCAGCCCGCCATTGGCATAGCGCAAGCTTGCGCCCGGGCCACCGATCTCGGTGGCAATCGCCGACGCGCTTGCGACCTCCGCAGGATAGGGGCCGACAAATCGCCCGGTAGTCGTTGCAACGCGCGCCCGGCCTTCGAAGCGCCAGCTCTCGGCCACATCGAACTCGGCTTCGAGCCCCAGAGCGCGACTCTCGGAGCGATACCCGTCCCGCAACTCGGTACGAACGACCCGGCCGTCGCGGTCGACCGACAGGTCTTCACGCAGGTACTTCGACTGCATCGCGCCGTTCAGAAGATCGAACCCAGGCAGTGAGGCGAAGTGCGGGTCCGAGCTTGTCCCCGTGATCGAGACAGGCACGGGCAGGTAGACCGGTGCCCTGTCATCGAGCAGCTTGAAGTGGGCGCGCACAAAGCCGCCAGCGAACTTTCGAGTCAGGTTGCCCTTGATCTGCCCGCCGTCCTCGGCGGTGTAGCCGACGCTCCGGGGTCCTTCGCCCTGCCGGAAGAAGCCGCCCACGTGGAAGCTCCATTGATCATCGAGGGGCCGGCCATAGGCCAGATCCAAGCGCGTGCGATCGAAATCCACCCCGCGCGTCACCCCGATGCGGCCGCCGGCGATGTCACCCGTCTTGCTGATGAAGTTGAACACACCGCCCGGCGCGTTGCTCACGAACGTCGAGGCCGAACCGCCCCTGATCACCTCGATCCGGTCCAGCGTGAAATCGGAGCGTATGAACGTATCGATCGTTGCAAAGTCGATGTCGCCAAAGCTGAGCACTGGCAGACCATCCTCGGCGAACAACATCAGCTTCGCACCGCCACTCAAGGGCAGGCCGCGCGCGGTGATGTTCGCATTGCCCTCGCCGCCGGAGGATTGAGCGAGAACACCGGGAACACTGCGCAGGAGATCGGAAGCGCTGTCGGCGCCGGTCTGCTGCACTTGCTCGAAATCAAGCGTGCTGATCGACACGCTGGAGCGGAGCTTGCTGACGCGTGTGGTCGTGCCCGTGATCACGACTCGCTCGAGCTCCAGGGAACTGGAAGCGCCCTCGACGGTTTTCGCGGCGGGGGGCGGTTCGGTGTTGGTCCCGCGTGGGGCGGGCTCGGCCGTCTGGGCGATGACAGGCGAGGAAAGCAGAAGTGCCGACGCCATCAGCGTCGCCAAGCCTGGCACGCAGGACCTGGACAGTTGCACTCGCGAAAGCGAAACGAACGAGTGCTGGATCTCGCCCATGCCCAACTCCTTGGTCGATGCTTCGCAATCTACACCCGGCGTTCGCGGGTCAACTCAATCGCTTACCCGTGGGCATTCAAGGCAGCGACCACAAGTCAAGCGGTGGGCGCAGGCAGCCCTGCGAGGGATCGTGCCGACGGGTCATGCCTGGCCGGGACGCATCACCTGCTTTGCCATCTCGGCGGCCTCGCCGCCCTCGACCGCCAACCTGCTCGACAACGCCATCAAGCACGGCAAGCCGCCAGTGCAGCTGCTGGTGCGCGAGGAGGGCGGCTCCGCGCTGATCGAGGTCAGCGATGCCGGAGCCGGCGTGCCGCACGCGCAGCGCGAGGGCCTGCTGCAGGCCTTCGCCCGTGGCGACGCGGCGCGCGGCACGCCGGGCACCGGCCTGGGCCTGGCGATCGTGGCACGGGTGGTGGCGCGCATGGGCGGCACGCTGGATTTCGCGCGGCGCGAAGGCCGCCACGTCGTCAGCGTGCGGCTGCCGCGGCACCCCTGAAAGAGGTCCCCCGCCAGACCCTTGCCGGAGGGATCGAGGTTTGGGGGGCGCCGGGCGGATAATCGCGCCAGACCCGACCCGAACACCCCCGAACACCCATTTCCCAGCGGAGAGCGCAGCATGGCCTCGTTGAACAAAGTCCAGATCATTGGCAACCTCGGCCGCGACCCCGAGGTGCGCTACACGCCCAACGGCAACGCGGTGTGCAACGTCAGCGTGGCCACCACGCGGCAGTGGAAGAACAAGGAATCCGGCGACAAGCAGGAAGAGACCGAATGGCATCGCGTGGTCTTCTACGACCGCCTGGCCGAGATCGCCGGCGAGTACCTGAAGAAGGGCCGCTCGGTCTACGTCGAAGGCCGCCTGAAGACCCGCAAGTGGACCGACAAGGAAGGCAAGGAGCAGTACACCACCGAGGTCATCGCCACCGAGATGCAGATGCTCGGCGGGCGTGAAGGCATGGGCGGTGGCGGTGGTGGCGCCGGCGGCGACGACCACGGCGAGAGCTACGGCGGTGGTGGTGGCGGTGGTGGCGGCCAGCGCAGCGCCCCGGCTGCGCGCCCTGCGGCCAGCAAGCCCGCTGCATCGAAGCCGGTGACCGGCTTCGACAACATGGACGACGACATCCCGTTCTGACGCCTGGCGTGACCCGGCTTTACCAGTTCGCGCCGGCGTTCGGCTTGCCGAATGCCAGCCCGTTCTGCATGAAGCTGGAGACCTACCTGCGCATGGCAGGTCTGCCCTACGAGCTGGTGAACAGCGGCGACGTGCTGCGCGCACCCAAGGGCAAGCTGCCGTTCATCGACGACGGCGGCACGCGGCTCGCCGACACCAGCTTCATCATCGAGTACCTGAAGGGCCGCTACGGCGAGCCGCTCGATGCGTCGCTGACGCCCGCGCAGCGCACCGTGGCCTGCGATCCGAGATGCGCTGGCGATGTCGTCACGCCGCACATCACCTTGGCGGGGCGGCTCGATCAGGGCGGTTGAACCTTCCCGAGCTTCTGCAGCCCGGCGATCACCGGGTCGAGCAGGCTGACCGCCTTCAAGGCCAAAGCTTCGATCTCTTCGATCCCAGCCTCTTGTCTGCAGGCCTGCTCGAGGGCGGCTGCCGCATGCTCGACCTCGTGCACCCCCAGTGTGCCGGCCACACTCTTGAGGTCATGCGCCAGGCGTGTTGCCGCGCCCCTGTCGCCCGCCGCAAGCGTGGCGCGGAAGCGCGACTCGAAATCGCGTTCGCGGTCCCGGAACAGGCACAGCACACGGCGGTAAAGTCGTTCATCGTGCATCAGGCCGGCAAGCCCGGCCCTGCTGTCGACGCCGGGCAGATCGGCGAGCGGATGGACCCCATCACCCGTGCCGTCGACGCTGGCCGGCCCGGACGCCGCAGCGCCGCTCGGGCGCACCCAGCGGGCGAGCGTGGCAAACAACTCATCGAGCTTGATCGGTTTGGCGATGTGGTCGTTCATGCCTGCCGCGAGCACCTTCTCGCGATCTCCGACCATGGTGTTGGCGGTCATCGCGATCACCGGCAAGCCTTGCAGCCCCGGCCGCTGGCGCAGCGCCCGAGTGGCCGCATAGCCGTCCATGACCGGCATCTGACAATCCATCAGCACGCCGTCAAAGGGGTGCTGGGTCAGCATGTCGAGTGCCTCCTGGCCGTCGCAGGCGACCTTGACGAGGATGCCGGCCCGGTTCAGCAACTCGACCGCGAGTTCCCGGTTGATGGCGTTGTCCTCCACCAGCAGGATGCGCGCACCGGCCAGGCTGGCCTGATGGCCGAGCATGGCCTCTTCGCGTTGAACCGTGCGCGTTTGCGGACGGATGGCTTGACCGAGCGCCATGCTGCATGCGTCGAGCAGCGTCGAAGGCGTGACCGGCTTGGTCAGCAGCGCGGCGGCGTGGACCTCCTGCTCGGCCAAACGCTGCAGCACCTCGTCGCGGCTGAAGGCCGTCAGCATCAGCACGGTCGGCGCCGGGTGCCGACCGCGCTCGCGCTGCGACAGCCGGCGTGCGCACTCCACACCATCGATGCCGGGCATTTTCCAGTCGACCAGCACCAGGTGATACGGCTTGTCGGCGGCCTCCGCGAGGTCCACCATGCGCAGCGCCTCAAGGCCGTCGACCGCGGTATCGGCCGTCAATCCGAGTGCGCTGCTCATCTGGGCGAGCACCTCGCGGGCGCTGGCGTTGTCGTCCACGATCAGTGTCCGGAAGCCATCCAGGCGCTCCTGGCGCGGCATGGGCGGTCGCGACAAGTGCTCGTTCTGCAAGCCGAATCGCACACTGAAATGAAAGCGGCTGCCGAGGCCAGGCACGCTGTCGACCGCGAGCTCGCCGCCCATCAAGCGCACCAGCTGGCGGCTGATCGCGAGCCCCAGTCCGGTGCCGCCGAAGCGGCGACTGGTGGAAGCGTCGGCCTGCGAAAACGGCTGGAACAGGCGCTGCTGCTGCTCGATGCCGATGCCGATGCCGGTGTCGCGCACTTCGAAGCGCAACAGCACCGAATCGTCGAGGCGCTCGAGCACCTCGATGGCGACGACGACCTCGCCGCGTTCGGTGAACTTGACGGCGTTGTTGCCGAGGTTGAGCAACACCTGGCCCAGCCGCGAAGGGTCGCCCACCAGCGCAGTGGGCAAGTCCGGGGGCTCGACGAACAGCAGCTCCAGGCCCTGCTCTTCGGCTTTCAAGCCCACCAGGTTGCCCAGGTTGTCCATCACGTCGCCGAGGCTGAACGGGATGGATTCCATGTCGAGCTTGCCGGCCTCGATCTTGGAGAAGTCGAGGATGTCGTTGATGATTCCCAACAGCGATTCGGCCGAGGCGTGCACCTTCTGGACGTAATTGTGCTGCCGCGGGTCGAGTCCGCTTTGCAGCGCCAGGCGCGACATGCCCAGGATGGCGTTCATCGGTGTTCGGATCTCATGGCTCATGTTCGCGAGGAACTCGCTCTTCGCCTGGTTTGCCGCCTCGGCGCCCAACTGCGCTCGTTCGAGTTCGATGGTGCGAAGCTGCACACGCTGTTCGAGGGTTTCGAACGAGGTCTGCAGCTGTCCGATCATGTCGTTGAAGGCGACGGCGAGCTTGCCCACTTCATCCGCGGCCGAGACATTCACCGGCTGCAAGATTTCGAGTTGCCGAGGCTGCGGCCCGAAGCCCTCGCGGTTCCTGGAGGTGATCCCCTTCACGGCCTGCGTCAAATTGACGATCGGGTCCGTCAGCCGCTTGACCCACCAGAATCCGAGCGCGACAGTGATCAGCAGCGTGCCGCAGGCCAGGAGCAGGATGGCCATGACGGTCTGCCGGATGTTGGCCGTCGTTCCATCTCGCAATGATGCGAGCCCCAGTTGGAGTTGCGCACGGTTCGCAAGCTGCCACGGCATGAAGGAGACGTAGTAGGACTTTGCTCCGGCGTGCGCGATGCACTGGGGCGCATCGCCTGCACCGCAGTCCGCCGCCTGCCGACCAGGAACGATCGGAAACTGAGCATCCATCAACTGCACCTTGCTGTCGGCGGTCGACAGCAGTGCAGGCAGCTTGCCCGTCTTGCCCGCAACGGCTTCGAGCATTTCCCGGTCGATGAGCTTGCGGAAGATGACCTCGACCAGCATGCTCTTCACGCCTTCGGCTGCCGCGCCAGCAGGCCGGTTCACACCGACCGGCGCCGGCTCTCCTGCCACCGAGAGCTCGGAGTAGAACTTCGTTGTCGCGTTGCCCGCAGCATCGGTCAGCACGTCTTCGGCAATGCCCTGCACCGGCACCGAAATCTCGACGACCATTGCGCCGGAAGGCGACAGCACGATCGATACCCGTGTTGGAAAATTCTCTCCGAGCGGGCGCCGGTCGTCCGCCGGCATCGGCGCTTCGTGCCACGCAGGCCAGCTGCGCAATGGGAGGTTGCCCCTCTCATCGGGGGCCGAGACAAGCCAGGCCAGGCGGCCATTCTCACGCGTCGCGCTCATGCCGGCGCCCGACGGTGAAATGGAATGGCTGAGCTGCCCTCGCATGTAGACGTCAATGCTGGAAAAGCCGCCGGTACGCATGGCAAGCTGCAACCGGTTGATCGACACGGTCTTGCGGTATCCCAGGGTCCGCCTCGTCTCTTCGCGCTCACCGATCCGCGCGACCTCCTGGGCGTTGAAATCCAGCCGCAGGAGTTCGCTGAGCTGATCGAGGATGGCGACATCGCCGACCGTGGCGATGGCCACCGCCCGCAGATGCTCGACCATCGACTGCCAGTCCGTCTGCCAGGCCAGCAAGTCGTTGCGCAGATTGGCGAACGCGGCGTCTTCGTTCTGCCGGTTCGTGAAGTAGGAGGCCACCAGCGCATTCACGGTCGTGCTCAACACGAGCATGACCACCAGCACAAGCACGAGCTTCTGCTTGATGCCGACCTTCATGCGATCACCTCATCCGTGCCGAAGGGGCACCTCGCCGCGGCTGGAATCAATGCGGGTACCCCCCGTTGGCGGCGATGTCGGCGTCGACGATCTGTGCGGCTCGAGTCAGTTCGGTCTGCACGTCTGCGCCTGTGATGATGGCGCGCACCGCATTCGCGTAGGCCTTGCTGATCGCGCCATAGCCTGGCGAGGCGGGCCGCGCGACGCCCGACCCGGAGAACAGCTGTTGTGCGAACACCTGCAGCGGCCGGCCGGGGCCGTAGAGCGGCGACTTCGCCAGGGCCGACTTGCGCGCGGGTACGGCGCCGTTGGCGTTTGTGACGCGCAGGATTTCTGCGTCCGCCATCAGGTGCGACAGGAATGCCCAAGCACCGGCGGGGTCTGGGCAGGTGCTCGTGATGCTCCATGCCCACGAGCCCATGCCCGTCTTGAGGCCGTGGCCGAAATCGGGCAGGGGAAGGAGCATCAGGTCATCCCCCAAGGCATCGCGCATATCCGAGTACTTCCAGTGCCCCATCCACAGCAATGCGGTGCGGCCTTGCTCGAAGTCGTCATTGCGGTCGAAGACGGCGCGCGTCCATCCATGGCGGAACCACTGCTGGAACCGTTGCATCGCAGCCACCGACTGCGGCCCGTCCATCACGCCGCGAGCGGCGTGGCTGCCGGAGCGGTCAACGAAGTCGCCGCCGAAGCCCGCCAGAATGGGCAGATAGGCATACGGGTAGAACTCGCTCGCGCCGGTGTAGACGGCCAGACTCAACGGGTACTCCACGCCCTTGACCTGAGCCAGCGCCTGCATCCCGTGTTCGAACTCGGCGAGGGTCCATGGCCGGGCCACGGTCGGGATGCGCAAGCCTGCGGCCGCGAGGTAGCGTCGATTGGCCCAGAGCCCCAGTCCCGAATCAAACTGCCCGAGACTGTACAAGTGACCTTCGTAGGAGCCCTGCTCGACGAGCGAAGGAAGCAGATCGCGCCGCAATTCGGCGGAAACGAACCGGTCCAGCGATTGCAGATAGCCCGGCCAGGCGAACTGCGCGAGCAAGGGGCCGTCCATCTCGAGCAGGCAAGGAAGCGTGCCGGTGACGGCCACGCTTTGCACCCAGTCCGAGTAGTTGCGGTAGCTCGACCAGAGCAGTTCAACCTTGAAAGCGCTCTGCGATCGATTGAACGCTGCCGCGGCCCCCTTGATGGCGCCAGCCTCCTGCGCGTTGAGGGCGGCGCGAGTCCATACGGAGATGGTTCTCGGCTCTGCCATGGCGCCGCAGTGCGCCGCGCCGACGACAACGAGCATGCCGACTCGCCATGCCAGGTTCCGCAGCCGCCTGATCATGGCTTCGGCACGCTAGAGCGCACGGACAAGCGAGACAAGAACCGTTCGCCCATTGATGGACCGTGCCGTGTTCGCACCGTTCGCCGTGACGCCCCCGGATGCATTCGGAATTTCGGTGATGCCGATCCGGTTGAAGATGTTGTTCCCCGTGGCGGAGAGTGTCCAGTTCTGATCCAGCGAAAGACTCGCGAAGGCGTTGACCTGAACGAACCCCGGATTGGCCAGGGCATTGCGAGTCGACGGAAATGCGCTCGTGCCGATCAAGCTCAACCTCAGCACCAGCGGGCCAGTGCGATACGAAGGTGACAACTGGGCCATGAACCTCGGGTTGACCTGCTGGCCCACCTGATCCGGCGTGATCTGATCCGAGGCGATCCGTCCGCGGGTATATGTCAGGCCTGCGTACACATCGAACCCGCCCGCGGCGTAAGCGCCCTCGAGTTCGAGACCATGCGCCTCGTACGTCCGGCTGACGAACCGAGCCGCCACGGACGTGATGTCTTGATCGGTCACCTTGGTGGTCGCCTTGAAGAGTGTGGCGAACAGGCTCGCATGCTCACCTCGCCACTTGACGCCGCCTTCGTACTGCCTGACCGCATTCACCGCGATGTCCTTGGCGATGCTGCCGTCGGCGCGAATGCCGCCGCCGAACAGCACCCGCTCCGCGTTGGCGCGCGCACCTTTGCTCGCACGTGCGAACAGGGCGAGACCCGGGCTCAGCAGATGGTTGGCACCCACCGAATACGAGGGATACCGCACCGTGTAGTTCACCGGCAATTGCGTCGTCGGGTCCACGACGGGCACGTTCTGCTCGGGAGACTGCAGCACGCCGTCACCGTCGACGTCGATGGGGCGAGTCCCGCTCGCGCCTGCATAGGTGCCCGAGGCCCGCGCGATGTCGTAGCGAACGCTGCCCTCGATGTCGGTTCTGCCTGCCTGCCAGTGCACCCCGATGTACGGCGCGTCGGTGTCGTAGCGGAGTCGATAGGAGCGGACACAGCAGTTGCCCCAGAAGGGCTCGCCATAGGCCACCAGCCCGCGTTGCGTGACCAGAGCACCTTGCGCATCCACCACGTCGAGCAGCGCGCTGTCCTTGCCGCGAACTTCCTGCAAGTAGGTGTTCCAGTGCCAGTCCTCGTCGATGAACTGCCGCGCCTTGAAGTAGCCCATGGTGATGCTGCCGCGTTGCAGCTCGCCTTCGAAGGCTCGGGTGAGCTTGAGGTCGTGCGTGTAGTTGCCCAGATTGTTCAGTTCCGCGTTGAACAGGTGGGTGCGCACGGCCAGGCCATTGCCGTTCAGCGCGGAAGGATCGGCGATGGCCTGCCCCGCCAGCCC